>Ga0078972_1013891_pt1 | contig 13035 bp, 31 predicted proteins | sample YelNatPaOPGAMG01_FD_67568 | JGI IMG/M metagenome (GOLD analysis project Ga0078972, IMG submission 67568) | Hot spring thermophilic microbial communities from Obsidian Pool, Yellowstone National Park, USA - OP-RAMG-01 (SPADES assembly) (version 2) | ecosystem: Environmental > Aquatic > Thermal...
CTAAACCTGAATTATTATCTAAGCTTGAATTCATTGCAAATCAATTGGCGAGTGAATATTCGGGCTATGGAATAAGAGCTTTAAAGAATTTAAAGAGACTTGTCTTTGCAAACGCAATGCTGAACAAAAGGAATGAGATAACTGAAGAGGACATAAATAAGGTAATTCATTTAAGCAGGTGGATAAATTTTAAATTCAACCCTTTATAAATGTGATAAAATGGCAATATACAAAAAATATGTGAGGAATTATAGAACTTTCCTCGACAGCCAAGACGAGTTCTACAATAAGTTTTTACAAGTATTGAAAAAAATCTATGAGTCTGGCATGAGAAGAATACCAAGCGATAATTTGCACTTCCTGATAAGAAGATACAGCTACATGTTGTTTTCCTCGAGCACGGCAAAAAACAACTGGGACGAGAAAGCGAGGCGATATTATTTCAAGTTTTGGATTAAGAGGGCTGAAAGGGCTGGGTTCATAAAACAATGCTTGCCTCTCGGCTGGGAGATACAAGAAAAGATATTGGAGGTGAAATAATACATTTCTTCCCCATTTTCAGAGGGAAAAGAGAGTTAAAACTCTTTTTTCCTCGTTTCAGGGAGGAAAAATGAATAAAATGGAGGTGGTGAAGTGATATTGAAAATAATAAAATGTATGGTTTGTGAGAGGCAATGGTTCGTGCATGTTAAAGAATGGGATAACGATGCAGTAGAAGAAGTTTTGTCTATTGTGTTATCAGAACATCCAAACGACCATGTGCCACATTGGAAGGTGATAGATGGATGAAAGGAATTGTAGACAGTGTTGATGTGCAAAGGAACAGGCGGGGGAAAGAATCAGGACAAAAGAAATACGGTATAACTCTGCTTAATGAAAGGATGACTAAATTGGGTAAAATTGAAGTATGGAGCTATGAAAATTTTGGAGTTGGGGAAGAAGTTGAAGTAAAAATAGAAAAGAGAGGTGCAAATGAAATTTAGAATATTTTTCCCACCAGAATTGAAAGGAGAAATAGGAAAGCATCTGGGAAGGGCGGAAAAGCATTTCTCTGGAATCGACATCAAAATCTGCAAGTGGCTCTATAAAAAAATTGGAAAAAATCCCGAAGAGCTTCTCGATTTCAAGTGGAAATTCCTGTCGGACAGCGAGATAGAAGGGGAGCTGACTACCTCTACGATGAAAAGGGAGAAAATAGCTGAGACGCTTGACAGGATGTGCGAGCAGCTGAATAAAAAATACAAAACTGAAGGGATTGGGTGGTATGAGATATGAAGATTTGCAAGGTTGTTGGCAACAAGGAAGAATTACTACCTTATGTCCAGAGGCTTTCCACAAGATTTAATGAGAAGATAAAGGAAATGCAGGACAAGAACATTACCATGCTTGGGAGAAGGCTTAACATAAAAGTTTCACAGGTATTGCCGTGGGGCATAATGGGCTTCAAGGAGAGCGAAGACGGCAGGGGATTCGACATAGAGCTTGTCGTTCCTATACCAGACTTCATGCTAAAGAAATACAAAAAGGAATTGGTGAAGCATATCAAAGAATACTTTGATGAAGTTGGAGTAAATGTTGAAATAAAGGATTAAGTTTAAATAGTTATCTTACTACTATATTATAAGGTGATAAAATGGGAAATCTTGAAAGAACTACAATAATAATTGACGACGAGCTTTGGAAACAGTTCAAGATGCAGGCGATAAAAGAAGGCACGGCAACCTACAAGCTTTTAGCAAGAGTCATAGAGAGCTACCTACAAAAACAAGAGCAAAAGCCATCGGAAAAAGAACAAAAACCATCGCTGATAGGCTCTTTAATAGGAAAGATAAAAGGTGAGTAAGTGGTTACAAGACCACCGATATTCACAGAGGACATGAAGCTTTCTGATAAAGTCAAGTATATAATAAAGGATAGGCAAGAGAATGTTGTAGGGGTAATATTCTCGGACGAGGAAAAGATGATAATAGAGTTTTTTGACCAGATTTCTCCTATGATAGTATTTGACAAGAAGACAAAGGAGTTTTCAGTCGAGACAGAGGTTTTCGTCAAAGATCCTAAGCCGATTATACAGAGGCTATTTTATGAAAAGGTAGAAAAATGACTAAAAAATTGATTTCAAGATTTAGAGTATTAGATGAAGATGAATTTGAAGAAAAAGAAGTAAAAGTATATGCCGACTTTGAAGAGGGATATGTTCATTTCAAGATTGGAAAGGAAGAGCTAACTTTTGATTGGGATAGCATAGAAAAGCTTGGCTTAAAGCTAAAACAAATAGACCACAAAACTTTTTATAGTAAAAAAATAATCTTAAATCATGGAAGAGGAATTTCTGACAAAGGATTTAAAATACAAGCTATGGAATGAAGTTATAAGTAAAGGAAGAAAACAAGAGAAAGGGACAATCAATAAACTTGATAAAGATGAATTGACTACAATAATAGCTACTGCCGAAGCTTTTGGGTGCAATTCTGCATTTATTAGCCAAATATTCTGGGACTTATACACTGCGAAATATAAACTATATGATTGGATTGGAATGTTGCTTTCGGACAGATACAAGGGATATGGTGAAACTCCAACAGAATTAAAAAATGCTGAAAGGTTTACGAGAACAATGGCTGAGCTTTACGCCCAATATTCAATACCAGAAATGATTACCATCTTGAGGGAAATAGATTTTGATATCCCAGCGTTCAGGGAAAAGCTCTTCAAAAGGGAGAGAATAGAAGTTTTTGTTCCCGAAGAATATGTCAAAGATTGGGAAAGAAGGTTGAAAGAAAAACTTGGAGAAACTATTTAATGTGGTCTAAATAACTTCAGTTTTTTTCCTCAAGAAGAAAAAGAATATCAAAGACGCAATGCCGAACGCAACAGCCTCGACAAAAAGCTCATACATGGAAGTATCGCCAGCAAAATAGTAATAGGAATTACCTTTCACCCAGCCGACTCTATTGCCATCTGGCATAAAGCCGACAAAGCACACTTCCTCAAGATTTCCCTTGAGAATTAATAGGTGAATGTAGTGTATCAGCTCGTGGAAAAATAAATAAGTTAATACAAACAGAGCAACCACAATCAAGCACCAAGTTATGAAATTTATTTTTAACAATATCATTACTTCACCTTTCTTTTTCTAAAACCCATTCCAAAGCATGCTCTGCACCAGAAAAATAGTCTATCTCATCCTTGTGCATGTTCGTGTTTCTCAAATATTCAAGAAGTCCTTTAATTATTTTCAATTTCTCCTCGATTTCTTTTCTGCTTTTCACTTGCTCACCTTCACATTAAATCTTCTTAAATCAAATTTAATATCAGTAATAGTGTGACAATTGTGCCACAACCATTTTCCTAATTGATTTTTCCCACTACAAACATATTTTGTCGGACAGTTGTTCCCTCTCAATGTTTTATATTTCTTAATAAATCCTTCAAAAGTATTGTAATAACGATAGAAAACTTTTCCACATTTATAAAATTTTAACAGTATCGTCCCTTTCCTTATTCTCACTCACTCACCTAATGAACATACCAATTATTAATTAATTCTTTTGATTTATATTCTACGAGGATTCCTACAACGAGGGCAAACAAAGTGTGTTTTATGCCATTTCAGTTTTTCTTTTCTCATTCACTCACCAACAAATACCTTCCTTCCTTATAACAATCCTCACAAATCCAATCGCTGATATAAATTTCATTCTTGCCGCAAAATGGGCAAAGCTTTTTCCTGCTTGTTGCCCCAACCATTCCATCCCAAGTTTCTCTCATTTTTTCAACTCCTTTTTATTTTCCAACAATTTTTTTATTTCCTCCAGCTGCTTCTCAATCATCATCTGGGTGAACTTTGTTGTCGCCATTTCTTGTTCACCTCCAACTCTTTCATCAATTTCTTTACCTTTTTCAAGCCTTCTATCCTATCTTTTTCACACAGCACGATGGGTAATTCTTTCATCTCAATCACATGCTATCGGACAATCAACAATCAACAATCGGCAATAATCCAAACTCTCTCATCACTTCTTGACATTTCCAACATTGTTTCATTCACTCAACCTCTTCCAGAATATTTCCCAGTCAGGAGAGCAGTTACGGTTGCATTGAAACTTCTTTTCAAGATTTCCCTTTATTTGCTCTACATCAACCATCTCCTCATATTCATCAATCATCTTATTCCAATCATCTTCCCACATCCATATCTTTGGCTGTCCTTTTACCTTGTGAGTTTTCTTGAACCATTTTTCCCTCAATTTTTGAAGGTCAATTTTTCTTCTTTCATTTTCAGTTACCTTTTCTAATATCCAAGCTAACATCTCTAATTTTCCAATCAATTTCCAACCCTTTTTATCACAATTGTTCGGATAGAAATTTCCGTATTTTTTAGTCAGTTCTTTTTTCAATTGTTCATATTTTTCCCTTAGTTTTTGTAGGTTTATTTTTTCTTCTATCATTTCTTATTTTTATTACTCATGATAAGTATTTATATTTTATCATACTAATAATAATTATGGAAGAGGCACAAGAGATAGGCAAAGTCGAGATTTCTGACACGGTTTCCATAGTAATAAGGAAAGTTAAGTTCAAGGGTAATTGGTATGTTGATATAAGGAAAGCGGTCAAGACGGCAAAATACGACGGCTTGACTGCAAAGGGAATTTTCATACCAGCGAACAAGTTTTATGAAGTCCTCACAATTCTCGGGAGGGTGGAGGTATGAAAGAATCGAAGAAAATAATGAGAGAGATTCGCTTCATCTACTTCTTGATTTTCGCAAACTACTTGCTAACCTTTTCCCTATACAACTACGAGTTTCCAAGTCCGATAATTTCTATTCTTATAATACTTCTTGGTATTGCGACCATAATTTACGGGCTTTCGATAATCCTGATTGACTTCAGGAGGAGAAAATGAAGAGGGAAGAAGAACTCACTTTTAAGATATTAAGCTATGGGTTTTTAATAGTTATGATTCTATGCATGATATTCAGCATGGTCAGCTTGTTTTGGACGCCGAGAGCATACAGCTTGGAGGAGCTCAACCGAATTTTATACATCTCATTTTTTTTCTTTCTCGGTTGCGTTTTTGGGATATTCAGCATGGTTTTTTCACTTGCAGTCTTCGTAGTCAAGGAGAAAGATAAGAGGAGGCAAGGGGAATGGGTAGAAATCCAACAAAAGAACTTAGGGGAAAAATAGAGGAGTTATCAGAAAAATTGCATGAGGAACAAGAGAAAAGGATGCTATACGATGCAATCATTACAATATTTCTTGCCATCTTTATAGTTGTGTCACCAATGATTTTCGCACATATTTCTGCATGGTATCAAAGTCTGGACGAGTTCAATAAAGGAGCGTTGTTCGGATTTATTTCATTTCTGATAACTTTTGGTATTATTTGGATAACTTTCCCTCATGATTAAAATTTGGAGGATTAGAATGCGGGACTGGCGAATAAAGGACTTGAAAGATTTCCTCGAAGTTTCGAATGCTATAGACTCTCCTTTCAAATTTTTCGAGGTCTACGAGGACGAGGACAAGATAAGGGCTACGGTCTGGATGAGAACCGCTTTGATTTCCTACGAAGGGAAAAAAGAGCAACTCAACATAGACGAGCTGAAGAAGGCTGGGTTCAAGGAGGCTAAGGAGCTCGAGACAAAAAGACTGATAATAGAGGACTTGTTATGAAAGAAGAAATTTTAGGTTTTTTGTGGTTGTTAGTGGTGAACTATCCGTGAAAATTGCCAACCGCTACATAAGGAAAGAGTTAGGAAAAGAAGACTTGGAGCTCTTGGCAAAATCTCTGGAGAAAGTCCTAACCGATAATGAGATAAGCATGCTGGCGGGATTGCTGGTTGGTGGCTTACTGGCAAGGGAATTTGAAAAGGCGGGGCTAAAGGTCAAAAAGAAAGCGAGAAACAGGAGGAGTTGAAATGGAAGACAAAATGTTCTGGTTTTTCTTGCTGGCGGGGATTGTCTTATTTATTGGCAGCTTTACTTACAATCTCAGCGAATGCACAGCATTCCAGACCGATTGGTATGCCTACACGATTCCCGAATGCAGAATATCGAGGTTCGTTGAAGACTTCAGCTTGGGGATTTTAATAACAACAATAAGCTTGTGGCCGACAATTATAATAAAGCGAGGTGATTGAATGTTTTTCAAGCATAACGAAGAGATGGTCGAGCTCGAAATCATAGAAGATTACGGCAACACAGTTCTTGTCAAGGTCAAGCCTGTCAATGCCGATTGACACAATTGGGTGTAGTAATGAACTTCCAACAAGCGCTTGACAAAATAATAGAAGAATTTTTCAACAAGGAGGTAGAAGAGAGGAAAATAGGCGTTTACTACCCTTCCGACTTGAGCTATCCATGCTTGAGAAGGAACTACTTCGAATATAAGATACCCAAGAAGTATGAGGTTGCAAAGCTGAAGATTTTCCAGTCTGGAGACTTGGTTCACTCTTGGTTCCGTGACGTTCTTTTCAAGAACTATGTGAGCTCAGACACGCTTAGGGAATTCGACTTCGAGGGGAAGCTCTCATACGCTGGGGAAAACTTCGAAATAAGGGGGAGATACGACGACTTCATAGTCCTGAAGTGGGACAATGAGCCCATACTACTGGAAGTCAAGACCGTTAGAGACTTGAGGTATTTCAAGGAGATAAAAAAGCACCATACCATGCAATTGAACTTCTACATGAAGTGCTTGGGGATAGGGAAGGGCTTCCTGATTTACATAGACAGGGCAACTTTGGAGCACAAGGTCTTCGAGCACAAGCTCGACGAGAAGCTCTTTCAGGAAATCGTCAAAAGGGCGGAAAAGCTACATCAATGCCTGATTGAGAGCAAGCTCCCGCCAGCTGAGGGAAAGATAGAAAAGGACAAGGGGTGGATTTGCAACTACTGCCTCTACAGGCTCGAATGTTTGAGGGAGGAGGAAAATGAGTAAATATCCAAAATGGTTTGTGGAAACAAAAGAGGTGGAAATTAACGAGAAGGAAATCCTCAAATTCATAAGGAAGGTTAAGCTCTTTTCCACAAGGGAGATAATGGAAAAATTCGGGATAAGCCAGAGGCAAGCTCTGAAGGTATTGTGGAAGCTTGAGTCGTCCAGAAAGATATGCAATGTTGGGCACGGTGTCTGGAGGATTAAAGACTAAGCCTTCTTCTCGTATTTTTTCCTCACCTCGCTCAAACCAAGACCCTCCTCGACTTCTTTGCACTTCCTCAGATACTCCTCGCTGTTTATGTCTATGCCCAAATTTACCATGCAATACCTCTTCCAAGCTGGGTTTTCCTCTATCGGATGAAATTCTTCAACGAGCTCACTGTCCGGGCTCTCTATGTCTATGTCGCCAGCCCGCTCATACGTGTCAAAAATGGCAAATATTGGCTCGGTCCAGAAGTATATTGGCTGCATGGGCTGGAGCAGTTTGCCTTCAAGCACGCCATAGACATAAGCCTTGCAGTACTGCATGTTTCCAGATAATACAGGCTTGAAAAGAAGATCCGTAATCTCCCTTATGTTCTTATCAATCATGCTGAATAATTGGGTTGTAAAATAAACGGTGACGAAAGCTTTTCTCGAAGCCATCAATATTCTGTTTATCATCTCATTCTTCTGCTTTGCTCCCATGCCAATCATACGAGAGCTTATGAATCGCCAGAAGTCGTCACCAAAGAAAGCCTTCTCCTCGCCCTTAAGTATCTCTTCTTCTGTCTCTTTCTCTGGAATGAACTTGAAGAACTGTGACAGAGTCCTTATACGGTAAAAAGGAATGCCGTAGATTGTGTAATTTGTTGCGATTTTCCTTTTCTTGTAGTAGAAGTTATTCCAGACTAAATAAGAGAGCATAGTCGTCTTTCCAGTTTCTTGGAAATATAGCCTTAGGCTATATTTCTACCAAGCTCTCCCGTTATCGCACACAACACCATACTATACCCTCAGCGAAGTGAGCAAGTCCCTGAAGCTCTTTGGAGCTCTCGCTATGCCTCCGCCACCTCCTGCCAATCCTACTGTCAATGCGACTTCCCTTCTTCCTTGCCTGAACCTTGAAACCCTGAGCCTCTCGAAAAATGTGCAAAAATCATTTATTACTTCAAAGCCGGTCGTCTTTGCCCATGTCTTGAGGGCTGCTAGGCTCAATATCTCCTCATCGTCGAACTCGCTGTGGAAGTCTATCGTTTCGTCTTTCGGCGTGGTTATCTCTATCAAATTCCTTGCCAAGCTCTCCTCGAAACCTATGGGTCTCTCGCTAACGGGCGAGGGCTGTTTTTGCTCCACCATTTTCTATCACTTACCGCCAGACATTTGCCACCGGTAGATGGCTTGACTTTGAAAGCACAAGCGTGGTCTGTCTGGTCTCGGCTAACCAACAGCTTCGACAAGCTTCGGCTTCTTTTCCTCTTCCTTGCTCTTGAGTGCATCTATAAGCAGCTCGAGAAGGCTTACTTTCTTCTCCTCCTCCTTTGCTTGAGTTGTAGTTTGAGGCTTCTCTTCCATTTATTCACCTCCATTTATTATATTTTAATCAATTTGAAATGAATCATAAGAAGCATAATGGTTGCTCCGATAATTACTCCGAATATGAGTGGTAAATAGCCCTTCATCTCCTTCTTTATCTTCAGCATGCCACCGAGAATCTTCAGCCTCTCCGTCTTATACAAGCTCTCCGGGGTATTCTTGGCGTCCCTCGTGAAGGCAACAGTTGTTATGTGGTCTCTCATTATCGGCTTTCCCTCTACCTGCGACTTGATTGCCTCCAGCTCCTCATTCTTTTCCACAACCTTTACCTTTGATTTGAGCTTTGCGGGAAAAACAGAATCCCATTTTAATATATACAGCGGCTCAGCCATGCCAAAACTTTTCTGGAGGAGCAACGCCTCTTTTTTGTTTACATAGAACTTTTTGTCGCCAACAATTATAGCTCCATCTTTTACCGGCTTGACAGAGATGAGCCTTGCCTCCTTCTCGTTGTTGAAAAGCAGGACTTTTGTCACGCTATCAGCTCCTCCATCCTCTTTAGCAGTTTGACGAGCTCCGCTCCCTTCTTCGTGAGCCTCCATGTCTTGTAGTTCTCCTTGTCAACGCCGTCGCACTCGACCAAACCCCTCTCCTTAAGCCACTTGATTGCGAGGTAGAAGCCGAGAACGCTCATGTATATTTTCTGACTCTTCCTCGTGACATGACCCTCTTTGTCGAACTGCATGAGAAGGCTCACGAGGTAGCGGTTGAACATCATAATAATTATTTCACTTTATATGTATATAAAGCTTGACTTAATGCGTGATTAAAACAGTGTTTTAAATACCAGTTTTTAAGGCGGAAAGACAAATACTAATTAGAATTTCCCGAGAGGGGGGTTTTTAATTAAATAAAAGGAGGATAACATGCTGGGAGAAATTGGAATTGGCATGCTCGTTACTGCGGTTATTGGAATCGCAGTGATAACAGCCATAGCCCAATTGACGCCTAACCTAATCACATCGGTCGGAGAGGCTTCAGGAAACCTATCCACTTTAGGAGTTGGTGGAACAATAGGATCTCTCTTGCTAACATTGCTTGTCGGTATTGCAATAGGTCTCGGCTTAGCAAAGCTTGCGGGCAAGATTTTCGGCGTCGAGTTGGGAGTTTAGAGGCTGACGCTATCCAATTACAGCGGGGGCTTTCGCCCCAACTTTTTGTTAGTGTTTGGGAGATGCTTTAGGATGAGACAGTCTTTGTTAGTGTTTGGTTTATTCTCCTTTTTCCTACTCTTTTCCTTATCCTTTGCTAAGGCACAGGAATACTATATCTCTAATTGCTCTGTCCTCGACCAAGAAAACGCCACCTACTATTTAACACAGGACATAATCGACTCGACTAACTCTACATGTATTGATATTCAAGCAAACAACATAGTCTTGGACTGTCAAGGACACACGATAGATGGTATAGATGCTTCTGATACTTATGGAATCCATATCTCTTACTCTAATATTAGTGTAAAAAATTGCATCATAACAGACTGGAATAATGGAATTTATCTCGAATCAAATAATAACTTTTTATCAAACATAATGCTTAATTCTAATTATAGAGGTATTTTATCCCTTAATTCCAATTATAACAATTTAACTGATATAATAATAAGCCATAGTGATACTGAGGGAATTTACTTTCAAAATTCGAACAACAATAATCTAACAAATATAGTGGTGGAATACAGCGAGTATTATCCTGCTTTAAACATGTATTCTTCAAACAATAACATAATTGAAAATGTGACACTGAGGTTTAATGGTATGGGAGTCCAACTTGTTGGCTCGAATTACAACACTTTCAAAAACTCAAAAATAATCGAAAATAATTACTATGGATTTTATATTAGTGGCTCAACGGGAAACCAAATCTACAACAACCTCTTCAACAATTCAAATAATTTCAATTTTGGTGGAGACATTTACCCAAACTACTGGAACACAAGCTACCAAGAAGGAGAAAACATATGGAATGCTTCTTTGGGCTACATAGGAGGTAACTTCTGGACTAATCCAAACGGAAACGGATACTCAGACACTTGTCTTGATAGAGATTATAATGGCTTTTGTGACGACCCGTATGTTTTGGCAACTGATAACATCGACTACTTGCCTATTGCTAAAACAGTTGGAAAATATTGTGTAGAACCATATGAAGGCATGGTCATAGACAGGGACACAACCTTCTGCAGGGGAACTTATTATTTGAACTTCACAACCCCAGAAAGTAAGATAAGGTTTTCCAACCCCAATGTAAAGGTTTACTGCAACGAGACTATTTTTATTGGAAACAACACCCCAGATAGCATAGCAATCTTTATAGACAGGGACAACGTGACCATAACAAAAACGGACGATGCGAGCTTCGGATGCAAGTTCTCGAACTATAGAAGAGGAATAGTTGCTCAATCTCAAAATCCAGTCATTGAGTATGTTGAAATAGAAAACATACAAGAGAACGGAGAGGCTGGAGTGTTTGTGGAAAATGCGAACAACTTTACTGTTAGGCACATAAGGGGATACAACTCAACTGAGACCGTTGACATAAGGGGATACAACAACTATGGGACTGTGTATGACATATTCTGCCACAACATGACCTCTTGGGGTTGCGTTGTCACCGGCTTCAACCCACCACAGAACCTGACTTTGAATATTGGTGACATTAGATGCGAGGGTGCTCACTGCCTTGTCGTCACTTGGGCAGAAGACTTGAGGGTGAATTGCTTCGGCACGATTGATTTCCCACCCCCACAGGAGTCGCCCGAACTGAACCTTTTCCACAACATTATGGTGTTTGAATCGTCAAAGGTTGAAATAGAAAACTGCACGGTTGCAAATTCAAAAATAATGGGAATCAGAATCCATAATTCGAACTATGTCACGCTGAAAAATTCAAAAGCCCACAACACCCAAATAGGGGTGCTAATAGACGGAGGAAGCAACAACATCCTTGAAAACGTTGAGACATGGAACAATAATGATAAGGGAATGGAGGTAAACTCGGAAAACACAATCTTAAGGAGCATCTACAACCATGACGAACCTCGCTCTACCATAAGCGGAAATAACAACACACTCGAATATTCGAGGTGCGAGAATGTTGAATACGGATGTTGGCACATATTTGCAGACAATTCTACAATAAGGCACAACAACTTTTTCAGATTAGGATTTTTCGGTGTCAATGGTGGCGAGGTCTACAACAACACCATAGGGGAATTTAATATAAGAGATTGGGAAAAACCGTCATCGTTCATAAAAATCTACAACAACACCATCTATTCCTATTTACATAATTACTTCAACAATTACAGGTCCGACTCTATCGAAATCTATGACAACTATTTTTACGGCATGCATGGGGTTTTGGACAGGGGAGGAACAAACACCTCAGTGCACAACAACTTCTTCAACGTTTCCCAATTTTCAATAGGCTTTTACAATGGGGCAACCGATTCCCACGCCTTTTCGAACGAAATTCACGGCACTAACGCCTTCTTTTTTGGTGGGACTAAAAATGCGGTGATAAACGACAACATAATTGAGGCTGATACCCTTGCTTATTATAGGGGCTATTGGGGAAATGCCGAGAACATAATCTCATGCAACAACACAATTTTAGCGTTTAACAAATCTTGGGACTACGACCCGAATTACAACATAAGTTTGCTCAACGTGATGAGGATAGAGAGCGACTCTTGCGAGCCCTATGTCAGCATCGTGAGTATGGAGCCTGTGGGCTTCGGTAGCGTAAAAATAGGCAAGGAGTCCAACGCAACAGTTCCGATTACCATAAAGAGCAACATGGTAAACGTGAGCATTTTGGTCAGGGGAGACTCGGACTTCCCAGACTTCCCGATTTCGAGCGTAAGGTTCTTGGCTGACAAGGACAAGCCGTATCCTGTCGAGGAAGTGCAGCTCGAAAAAGATGTAATAAAAGCGGTTTCGGTTTTCCTGCCAAGCCTCACGAGCACACTCCACAGCTTGTGGAGGATTAGCGTGCCGTCTGGAATAGCCGCTGGCTCCAAGCAAGCAAGAGCAACGATATTTGCTTCAATACCGCAAGCGAGCGACTCGAGGCAATTGGTTTTAAGCTTGGACGCAGTTTCGGAAGTCGTCCCACCACCAAGACTATACCAGCTCTCGCCAATAGCCGGGATGCTCGCATACATTTTGCTGCCGATGGTATTCGCTTTGGTAGCGCAGAAATATCTGCTCGGCGAGGTCGAGTTCACGGTTCAAGGTCTGATCAAATACCTTCTGCTGTTCATAATGGTAATTATAATAGCGATAGGTTTTGCCCTCGTGTTTTCAATTATTTAAACTTTAAAGCCCATTTAATAAAAAGATATGAAAATAATACCATTCGCATTGACATTCCTAATTTTATTTAGCAGTCTTGTTATTGCCCAAGCTATAACAATCGGTGTTCGCCCCTCTGAAGTAATCCTCGATTTCTACAAGTCCAAAGACTACAATGTTGAGCTGACGTTCTTCAACGAATTGGGAA
>Ga0078972_1013893_pt1 | contig 13033 bp, 18 predicted proteins | sample YelNatPaOPGAMG01_FD_67568 | JGI IMG/M metagenome (GOLD analysis project Ga0078972, IMG submission 67568) | Hot spring thermophilic microbial communities from Obsidian Pool, Yellowstone National Park, USA - OP-RAMG-01 (SPADES assembly) (version 2) | ecosystem: Environmental > Aquatic > Thermal...
GAAAGACAAAGTCCCCGAACTTTATGCCATAGGAGATGCTGAGAAACCAGGCAAAGTTCTAAAAGCAATTCATGACGGTTATCGAGCAGCCCTGAAAATATGACTTGAAATACGGCTTAAATGAATCTTCAAAAGGGGGGCTTGACTTGTTGTTTTTTCTTGTTTTTTCTGAGCTTGGGCTTGAACGTGCGCCGTTGATTCCCATAAAGTCAGAAAAGAAAACAACAACAGAAAGCGAGATGTCAAGAGGGTAAAAATGCCTCTGCCAGAACTGATACTATGGTTTTACATAATCATCGCAGTTGTCCTAGTACTTTATTTGATAGCAAAAAAGCTGAACCAAAAGCCAGAGACTACACTAAAAGTTTCGAGAAGAACCTAGGGATGGACTTAAGGCTTACCTACAAGAGATTCGAAGAACTTTATCCATTCTCTTAAATAACATACCAGGAATACAAAAAACTGCAGATGGAAAGAGCCTTTAAAAGAGCAATAAGCTCAGAAAAAAGAATGGTAAGGTAAAATGGGCCGGACCGGATTTGAACCGGTGACCTTCCGCACGTCAACCTTCTTAAGATTTCCGATACGGAGCTTTGATGAGAAGGATTGGAGGCGTTTTGATTCTTGGCTTAAGCAACGCTATAGTTTTCAATATGCTGCTGATGTTAGGTGTTATGCGAAGAAGTTTGGTCATTTGCTTTTTAGCGGCAATATTGCGGAGCTTAATCGTTTGCCTTTGAGTGAGAGGAGGAGGGGTGATGCTTTGAGAGCTTTGGCTGTGCTTTCGAAGTATTTGGGCTGTTATGATGAGTTTACTCGTTTGAGGAAGGCTTGTGGTTTGTCTTGGGAGAGGCGTGACGGTTTCCAGTCGTTTCTGAGGATTGTTCAGAGAAATGCGAAGGGCGATATGGTGGAGTGGGTTAAGAATTGCATTGGCTGTTTAGACACGACTTACGCGACTTTAGTGAAGTTTGTTTATTTGAGTGGGCTACGGTTGGGCGAGGCTATTCAGAGCTTTAACTTGGTTGTTAGGCTTTCGCAGCAAGGTCGACTAAACGAGTACTATGATAGGGAGATGCAATGCCTTGAGCATTATAGGTTTCCGGAAAAGTTCATCAGAGTCAAAAAGAACACTTTCATCAGCTTTGTTCCTGAAAACATTATCAGCAAAGTCTGCAAGTGTAGGACAGTTTCCGAGTCAGGCTTGAAGAGGAGATTAGCCAAAAACAAGCTGAAAAGAAGGCTTAGAGATTTAAGAGACCATTTCGCAACCTTCATGGTTTTCCATGGACTTTTGAGGGAGGAAGTTGACCTCCTGCAAGGACGAGTTGGACGGTCCATATTTATGAGGCACTATTTCAGCCCCTCACTAAAAGAGCTAAGAGATAAAACATTGAACGCCGTAAACGCTTTACTCAGCAAGCTCTCACCCTAACCCCCCTTTTTCTTGTTGCCAAGAAGGTAAACTTTTGCATTAAAAACCACAGACTTTTATTGAGCACGTAAGCCTTTCGAAGTCGTTTCTACGCTTTAGAATCGCAGCATTTCTCGTTTTAATTTTCGGAAACTTTCAAGTCTATTTATCCACACTCCAAGTTCTGTTGCTCCTATAACTATGGATCCTTTGTCCATGGCGAGTTTAATGTAGACGTCGCCGCCATACTTTAAAACTTCGACGTTTTTGATGGTTTTTCTAATGAGGCCCTTTTTAAGCTCTCTCGTCATTTTTCTACTTTCCTTTAAGAATTGTATCTTAATCTTTTTCAACAATTCTTCGTCGGTTCTGGCCAATTTTATCGCCCTCAACTTCTAATGGTAACTATGTACTCAACAAGCTTGACCCCTGCTAAATACTGTTACAATTTTCCAGGATTTCGCGGATTAAGCAGTCTACAATGCCTTCCTTTGGGTTCACGAATTGTGGAAAGCTGTAGTCCTTGTTTTTTATGGCTTTTTCGCTTATTTCTATAAGTGCTTTTAGCGTGCAGTAAAAGAATATTTCCCCTCCAATTGTCGGGTATACGTAGGGTTTCACGTTTATCCATCCAGTTCTCTCATCTTTTTCTCCAGATTTGGCTTCCAAGTATTGCATGGAGTACTCGAGGAAATGGCTCCCCTTTGGAAAATGCTTTTCCAAAACCCTTTCCATCTCTTCCTTAAGCTTGCCGGTTGACTGCCATGATTCAGTTAATTTGGGTTCTCTGAAAAGGATGTAGAGTATACAACAGAGGAAGCTTAGCCCCCTCGCCTTGCTATAGTCAATCTTATAGCTTCGCCTATGCCCACGGTAAACACCATCCATAAGCCAGTGTTCAAAGTATTCCCGCAAATTGAGCATACGCCATTTGGAAAGGAAACCCTTAACCTTCTGCACGCTTTCCAATGAAATGTCCCTGCGAATATATTCCACAGTTTCTGATTGATGGGCATTCGCCTTCTTAACCATAAGTTTCACTGCATGTCTGTTTTTATTTCGTGTGCTTCAACAACAATTCTAAAACGAAATTTTGTTTTTGGGTTTTGCAGAACCCTTCGGTAAACCTCAACTGGTATGAGTTCTTCTAAGGATATTATCTGCGGCTCCTTATCCTCCGTCCTCTCTAACAGGCTTTTGATGTAATCTTCAAACCATTCCTTCATATGTCTGTAACCTAAAAATTCCGGGTCGAGATAGAGTGGCGGCTCCCTTTCTAAGAGTAGAGCTTCGTAATGTGGGACAACATAACCCTCAAAAATTGTCTCCTTCCGAAGAGGCAAGGCTTCCATTTCAAAGTCTCCTCAGAGTATACCATTTTTTGGCGTTTATAAAAATGAGAGCTGTTCCTATGATGAGGCATAAGTATGTGAAGACGTTTAAATTTGTAAGAATAATGTTGTGGATGCCTGTTATGATTACTATGATTCCAATAATCGATTCTAAAGTTGTAAGTAGTCTGTAATGCTTCTCTCTTCTCTTGCATGGATAATAAAAATCGTTGAAGAGCCAACAATAGCCCGCAGCTGAAATTTGCGCTTCCGATGAAATCAACATTTCAGGAACCTTAAATCCGAGGACGTAAAGGATTAAGGACGTAGCCAGAACAGCAACCCATAAAAACAAAACGATAAAGCCTACAGGTAAGCCGTAGGTTCTCAGAATAATTCTGAATTTGCTGTGTTGACCTCCCTCCAACATTAGCACTGCCTCATCAAAAAAGGGCATAAACGATATATATAAGAGATGAGCACCTTCGTTTTGGTTCGATTTCTCTTAAATTTTAACGAAAATTGGCGAAAAAGCAGAAACAGAGCATAATTTACATTTCTAAGCAAAAATTCAAGTCCCTTTCAGCCAGTTCGAATCATCTTGTTTGTCGATAACGGATTTATCAAACTACTGAGCATTTTTGTTCCGTGCCGCCCATGGAGGCCAAAACTCAAGTTTCCAATGTAAGCTTTTATCAGCGGGAGCTGGAGCGCTTCTACGACGATTTGATTGATGTTTTCTGGCGGAACCATTTTCGCTTTTGGACGGAAGCCTGCAGTGAATTGAATGAGCCGTATATTCCAAAACCTGATGTTGAGCTCATCCTCTTCGAAGATGTTATTCATGTCGACCCAGTATATCCAGACCCCCTCCACGAGCTTCTCATATGCCTCGTCGAAAAAGGCTGGAAAATAATAATGAACTTTATGGCTTCAGACTGCGTATTGGGTAATGTTGCCGTAAGACTTGGCGACAAATGGTTCGCCATAGGAGAATGCAGAAAAGACAGAGATGGCGTCCCCTATGTGGCACAAATATGGCCACTAAAATACATTTTGCCAAAAATGAGCAAAATGGAAGTTAAACCGCGACATGTGATACCACTGCTAAATCAGCAATAGGTTGCCGCTGTGCTCCAAAATAAGTAAACTCTTGTTTACATTAGTGTGGCGTGAGCACCAATAAAAGGCGTAAGCTCGAATTCTGCAATTGTGTGCGCATGAAGTATTTATTAAAGTCGTCAAAGAAGACAAGGTTTTAATTCTTTGAATGCTTTTTGAAGGCTTCAATTCCATCTGGTAAATAGTCAAAGTAACTATTTCTCAAGTAGAATTGTAACTGTCTTTTACTCATATGTGCAAGAGGAACAATAAACCGTTCGTTGCCGCAGCTGTAAAGATAGCCGTGTGCCTGCACCAATGTTGGTTCATGCTTGTGACCTTTAGCCTCGCACTCTTTTATTGGTGGCGCCTTTTCTATGTTTTGCATTTTATCCATTTTCTCCTTCAAGATATTCCAAGTTCTTGAGCTGAAAGCAAAGATTAGCTTAGGATTCAAGTAATCTATTTCTTTTTTGAGAAAATTTTTAAAACATTTATCGAAGTGATCATCTTTTAATTCTTTTGTTGATGCCCTACATTTTACAGCATCAGTAACATAGAAATCATTAAACATCTGATGCACTACATATGTCTGAAAACTATCGAATTTAATTAGTCCGAACTTCTTTAAGTTTTCAAAAAATTCTTCAAAGAAGGCTTTGTTTTTTACTACCCATTTCTTGAAGTATTTTTGCCATATGTCGATCTTGGCCGCAAATTCTTTCTCTTTTTCCAGTTCAAGAACCTCATTTTTATAATCTTTTGAGTTCTTTGGCAAACCAGGGTTCTGCATAATTATCATATATTTTGGTTTACCGGTGATACCGTAGAAGCAGTATTGGTTCTTCTTAAGCTTGCAATTAAGCCCGCATTCAGAACATTCTTCAATTCTTTCACCCAGCTTCAATAAATAACTTCCCAAATTGCCCATCTTTCAACGTCATTTTTGTTGATTTTGATTTAAAAGTTATACGGTCAGCGCGCGGTTTTTATAATTTCGTCCCCATTAAAAGGGTAGGAAAGAGAAAAGGGGAGAGGAAAATTGAAAGCTGCTGAAAAAGTGGAGGCAAAAGCTGTTGTAAAGGTTTGTCCGATATGTGGTTCAGAGATGGAGAGTGGATACATTGCTTCTCGAATGATCGCTTGGAGTAAAAAGCAAATCGGTAACTCGTCATTTAAAGGACTTTGGAGTGGAGAGATTGTAGTTAGTAGGGCTTCATTTATTTGCTTACCTATAAAATCTTCGCTGTGAAATGGTGCACTCATTTCTTTGATGGCTTGGTTCAATTTTTCATATGTTTCTCTTGGGATTTCTATGTATTCGTAATCTTCTTTAATGAATTTTAGTCGCTATCTCGCCGCGTCTCTTATGAACTGGATAAAGAGTTTCTATTCTAAACCGTGTGAAGTAACCCCATTTGGCTCCGTAATCTTTAAAAATTCTGATGTCTAAGACCAAATGATGTGAAATATCTTGGCTAAGATAAGCGATATATTAGGGTCAAAAGACAGAAACTTGGAAGTCGTTGGAAAAATCAAAAGTAAGGAGAAATTCATACTTGCGAACAGAAAACTTGCGAAAGCTGTGTTGGAGGATGAAACTGGGACGATAGTGCTAAACCTTTGGGGAGGGCAAATTGACCAATGCCGGGTAGGCGACCTTGTGAGGGTTAAGAACGCCTATATTAAACATTTTAGGGGGGTTCCTGAGCTTAACACGTGGGAAAATATTGAGGTCTTGGAACGGGCAAGTAAAAAACTGTAGATCGGTGTGCATACAATTAGGTGACAAGTGTCCAGAGCTTACGGCGCGTCTTTTTCGCATGTGATTTCTAACCTTCCGTTCGCATGCTTAATGAAGACAAGAGTGTCGCGGTTTTTATCAAACTCAAGTAGCTGAGCGAACGTTTCCCAGAGCATTCTGTGAGGGTTCATGTAACCATGCTTGTTGATTTTCATCTCGACTTCTCTGCCACCAGCTATTACTGTGACAACCTCGCCAGGAGGAAAATAAGTTCTGATCGCTTTAGGCACATAAATCCAGTTTTGATACTTTTCAGCGTGATGCATTCTCTTTTTCAAGAGAATTTGCACTTCTTCTTTATGTGCTTTGAAGGTTTTACCCCGCCCACTTATGTTTGCTTTGGTCATATCAGCGTTAAGATTATTAACTGGAGATTTAATTTTTTTCCGTGTGTCCCCCTGTAAGTATTTTGTATCTATGATGTGATTATAATTAAAAACATATTTTAGAACCTTTATACGGCGATTGCTTTGTCTATTCGGTTGGAAGGTAGAAAAGCTCACGTGTTTGTTGTTGATCGCTTCTCATTCCCGGTGCATAGTCACAGGCTGTTTTGCGGTGTGAAGGATCCTCGCAGAGAATGGGGGTTCAGTGGCAAGTGGGGTTTATATGCCACTTTAAAATGCACGAGGGTCGGCGATTTGGTTTTCTTTTATCAAAGGAGAATCGACGAGCCCCAAGAGCAAAGAGGATTTCGCGGCATATATGAGATCGCAAGTGAGCCATTTTTTGACAAAAAAGATGTGGTGTGGTCGTTATATAAAGTGCTGGGAAGCTGCCCTCACTGTGGTGGGACATTTCCAGAGAAATTTGACGATGAAGGTAATGCGAGGTGCGTCTCTTGTCATCGTACTCTCAATAAGGGTGAACACATACTGCCCAACAGAGTACTTATAAAGCCAGTTCGTTACTTCGAGAAAAGCGTAGACGACAACACGGCTTATGTGGATCAAACAGACCCAGGTACCCTCTGGACGATGTTGTTCCGTAAAGTCTACGGTCCTGGAAGAGAAAGAAGCGTAACTCCAATTCTTCCAGAGGAGTCAAATAAGCTCATCAGGCTTTTGAAGAGGATTAACGAGGGCATCGAGGAGCACCCGCTCGATACGCAGGCTTATAACCCAGTAGATCCAAGAGCGATTCAGATTGGTCTTGGTCATGGACCAAAAGTCAGGTATGAGCACGTTTTGCAAGCGTGGTTTATGGAGAACATCGATAAGGATGTCCCAGTATTGAAAGATGTTGTCGGTCCTAAGGGCGAGTTAGAGTGGTTCGGCAACGAGATAATCTACGGTATTGGTGGAGACAAGGTGGATGTCTTGACTCTTCATAAGGCAGAGGGTATCAGATTTAAAGCCAGCGTGTTTGAGCTGAAAGATGGTGAAGTGGAAAAGCAAGATGTGAAGCAAGTAGAAAGGTACTCGTACTGGATATCGCAACTCGCAACGGCTAATGCAGAGCCGCGGGTCAAATCACTCACGCTGCAACCAGTTATGGTGGGCCACTCCTTTAGTGAAGAAGCCCTGTCTGCTATGAAACGCGCAGAACCGACGGAGATAAAAATACCTTATCTATGGGGTGACTGCACGGTCACAATTTCGCCTCCGATAGGGCTCGCTTACCGCGTAGAGCATGGAATAATGAAGTTTGAGTTTGCAGCTCCGCCATCGAGATGAAAAAGCAAATTATGGTATTACACAAAACGTAAAAAATTAACCTCTTTCATTCCGAGAGTTTGCTCGCAACCCATTTACCCAGTTCCGTGAGGTTGTAAACCCTCCCTTTTTTCATATCAGGGTTGACACAGCACACTATACCTTCATCCGCAAGCTCGGTCAAGGTCTTGCTGACATGGCTAAGGTAAATGCCTGTATGTTTGGAGATCTGCTTAGGCGTTTTCGGCGTTAGAAGTGTATAAACAATTTTCTTTCTGTACTCACTGGCAAGCACGAAGCCATACTTCCTGAGCTTTTCTTCGGATTTTTTCATGAGCCCGCATCACTCTCAAGTATTTGTCCAATTATTTTAGTTACAACTATATAACCGGACAATTAAAAAATGACTACAAATTAGATACCATTTGAATACCAAAACAAATTTATATCGCTAATGAAGTATAGAGAGTGATAAGGTGTGGGGCTATGGCCGGGTACGTTATCGACCTCTTTGCTGGCGGCGGAGGGATGAGCTACGGATTTAAAGAAGCTGGTTTTAAAGTAGTCTTCGCTTGCGACATCGATAAAGACGTTGCAAAGACTTACACCGCCAATCTTCCCGAAGTTATCTACCTCGTCGAGGACATCCACCGTGTCAACCCAAATGATGTGATGGAAACCTCCGGGTTGCGAAAAGGGGATGTAAGCGTGATGATCGCCGGGCCTCCATGTCAAGGTTTTAGCATGATGGGGTTGCGCAATCCCAAAGATCCTCGCAACAAGCTTCTGCAGGAAATTTTGCGTTTTGTGGAGGCCATGAAGCCGCAATGGATTGTGATCGAGAATGTACCCGGATTGCTAACGATGGAAGGTGGCGAGCCCGTCAGAATGATATATAAAGGTTTAAATAAACTTGGTTATAAATGTGCTCATAGGGTTCTCAGCGCACTCGACTATGGCGTTCCGCAAAAGAGAAGGAGAGTGTTTTTTATGGCCAATAACACCGGGGACCCGATAACGTTCCCTCCCCCCGAATATGGAGACTCCTCAATTCCGGCGCTGGAAAAGTTCATGTTAAATGAAAGTAGCACAGAGGTTAAATGCAACCCTTATTTCGTTGTGCGCGACGCAATAGGGGATTTACCACGGTTAAAAGCCGGCGAAGAGAAGGATTACTACGCCTCTGCTCCCTTCTCGGATTATCAAAGAATGATGAGGGATTGCGCGCCACAGAAACTGCACAACCATAGAGCTCCAAACCATACGCCCGAAGTAATTGATCGTATCAAGAAAGCCAAACCAGGGGAAAAAGTTCCCTACCGGTACTCCTTTGAAAAGAGGCGATTGAGATGGGATGAGCCCTCGCCTACTATGCTTGACGGCCCGAGACCAACATGGCATTATGCACATCCAGAGGATGATAGAGGGCTAAGCGTAAGGGAGAGAGCAAGGATCATGTCTTTCCCCGACAAGTTCGTTTTCGTGGGGCAAATTCCCAAACAGAGAATGATTACGGGAGATGCCGTTCCCCCTTTGATGGCGAAAGCCGTTGCCTTACAAATTAAAAAATATCTGTGAGCTGGTGGTGAATTGATTGGTGACATTACCCTATAAATTGACGATAAAATCGAGAACTGTGGAGATACGCCGGCTTGGGATTAAAGTTCGAACGTATGAGAACGCTAAAGTCTTTCTTGGAGGCACAGCAGGACGCGGAAGTGGTCACTGGGCGGCCGACGACTTCAAGGAGTGTATTGAATCTCCGGAAGAGGTTACTTATTTCTCTGGAAATAACGAAGGAGTAGCTATCGCTGCTCATGGTAGTCATGTTCATGTTATTTTCCGACGAGGAAGCGACTCTGTAAACGCGTCAAATACGGTTGCGGCTGAAGCGACTCTACTAATGTTTATTGAGGAGCTGCAGCGAAAAGGTGTTGTTCTTGAGCTGGAAAAAGGATAACTATATCTTTGCCGACGCAGAAAACTTGCGCAGGGTTCTTATTGAATGGTTTTACAAGCATGGTAGAGATTTTCCTTGGAGAGACAAAAGCGCATTAGACCCTTACAAAGTTTTGGTGACTGAAATATTACTTCAGAAAACCAAGGCAGAAACTGTTGGTGAGATGTGGCATAACTTTTTCAAGGTCTTCCCCACTGTAAAGGAGCTTGCGGAATCCACCGAGGATCATGTCCTCGAAGTGATACAGTGTCTTGGACTCGCCTACAGAGCAAAGAGGTTGATTAAAATCTCGCGCCAAATTGTTGAAGAATTTAACAGTGTTGTTCCATCTTCATTCGATAAACTTCTAAGACTTCACGGCATCGGTCCATACGTGGCCAGCGCTGTTCTATGCTTTGCTTACGGTGAACCTCAACCAATTGTGGATGTTAATGTCATGCGGATGATGAATAGGTTTAAGGGCTTTATAGATGAAAAATCCATTAGAGAATACATTTCTAAAGTAATACCTCGGGATCATCCAAGGGAATTCAATTGGGCTCTTTTGGACGTAGCTGCTACCATCTGCAAGCCAGATAAACCTAATTGTTTCGCTTGCCCGCTGGACTCAACATGCCCCAAAATAAACGCTCAAATGTCAAAGTGGCGGATTATGAGGAAGAATGTGCGAGGAGACGTAAAGTTAAGTCTTCAGCCATACTCTGTGAGGAAAAAGACAAGAGCAAAGCCTAAATATTAGCAGACTCAAAGATTAATGCCAGCCTCAGACAAAATGATGTGTTTCCGTCTACGTTTCGTCTGGGCGTCCAGAAAGGAGGTGCTACCAAGTTTGTGGCGGCACCTCCGGAATTAGTTTCTGCGTTTTCGAATTCTCGCTTCAGGGGAATTTGATTTTTAAACCATGATTATGAATCCGTCGCTTCATCACCATACACAGTGATGAATAAGCGATTTGATATTTTTCATTTGCACCATCCAAGGATTATCATGTGATAGTAAATGATTTCGTTGAAGTCTACCTCGAAAGTGATGCACTCGCAATTGCCATTCAGCCAACATTTGGGCAAAGGTGTGAAAAGTATCATGTGAATTCTCCCGCCCCCTTCTTCACTTTTCACATCAGTACCTTCTATGCCGGCATTTTTGCTTTCCTTCGCGTCTTCTCCTTCGGACAACATGTTGGCTCTATGTCTTTCTGCATCAGATAGACATGGACAGCACTTTCCGCAGAGAGGAGAGCCTATACCCTTTAGGCTGTTTTTCTCCTTTGTCTTATGTCTTCCCAGTATTCCTCTATTTCTTTTAGGCGTTGTTCAAGCTCTTTTACTGTTTGCTTGTCCCATCCGTCTTCTTTTCTTTCCTTGTAGGCTTCGAATACTCTTTCTATGGCGTCGTCGATCGCTTCACTTATGCACTCCTTTGCGCTGGATGGTGCGTTGAAGGAGTCTACCGCCATGTAGTCTATTATAGCGTCCATTTCCTCAATCTTTTCCTTTGGAACCTCGAAGTATTCGTATTCGTCGTTGAGCCAGTCGAGTTGGAAGCGTATGGCCTGCCTTATGAATTCTTCCTTTGATGCGTAGCCTCTTTGCTTATGAAGCTTTCAACTTCAGCCAAAAGTTCGCTTGGCAGAATAACGGAGGATGAGAGGAGATTTTCTGTAGCGTCCGTATAGGTTTGAAGGGTTTTTGTTTGGGCTGTCAGGTCTCCGAGGAGGGTGGTGAGCTTTTCATGTGCATGCGCGCGCACAGTGCATAGTGGAAAAGGAATATGAAAGAGGCTTTCTTAATTTAATTTGGATGTGTTGCTTGGGCTTTGGAGTTTGGGTCCTTATTCCTCTTCCTCCATATAGGCGATTCTCGATTTGTCTGAGATGTGGTGGGCGTGTTCCTTTTGACGCTAACTATTGTAGTTTTTGCGGAAATCTGTTGCATCCTGAACGTTTCTTGAAAATCTGCCCAAAGTGTAAGAGCAGCATCCCAGCTTCTGCACGGTTTTGCCCAGAATGCGGACAAAAACAAAATCCTTTGCTTTTCCATAATAGTTTTCAAGCGCATGATCATAATTTCTTGTTTTTTACGGCATTGACTTAAAAATAAATGGGAATTTTGATGTCTGAATTGATTATGAGGCTTAAGAGCTTGAGCCCCCCTAAAACGCTTGAAAGATAAAACTATTCATAGGTGATTCTCATATTTTTAGACTGGAGGTTCTGTTTTGGTGGAAGCTGAAGAAGAGGAAATTGATACTTTACATAGGCAGATTTATCAGTTGGTTGTTAATGATGTTCCGAAGGCTGTTGCGACTTACCTGGATGTGGTCAGAGAAAGGCGCAAACTGCTCAGTGAATTTTCTAAGGTTATTGAGCCTATTAATGTGAAGAAGTTTACTGCTGACGAGCTTTCTGATCAGCGCATTACTGGTGCTGATGGAGGAGCCAATGGTAAGGAGTTGGAAGGTTTCTATTTCGGTATTGCTGGCGCTATTGCTTACACGTCGACTGGGCTGGAGGAGGAAGATAAGACGCCTATTTCGTTTGGAACCTCGTTGCTTTGGGATGACGAGTTTGACCCGGGACGAAGGGCTGCGGCTATTCGTGATAAGTTTATGTATGATGTTGCAGGGAGAGCTGTGGTTGAAAGGAAGCCTGACCTTTTGCTGATAGATGGACCGTTAATACCTAACGCTGGTTATATTCCGCATTCTGACGACTCTGAAGCATATAAAGAGGATTATGAAAATATGATGGATGCTCTTTTCTCTTTGCTGGATTTGGTTAAGAAAGAGCATAAAAAGCGAGGCATGTTGATGGCGTGTGTGGTTAAAAGGGTTAGGTCAACCCGTTACTCAGCGATTCTCAATTTATCAAAGCCTATGAGGGATTCCGCCATTCTTAATCCCATTTTGAAGATTGGACAAAGAACTCCGTTGATAGATGCTGCTGAGGGTAGAATGCTTAAAGAGGTTTTTCCCTCTGAACACAAAAAGGTTAAGCAGTTTTTCCTTAAAAGCTCAAGGATGAGCCCTATTCGTGTAGAGATTCCAGAGTGGCTTAGCGGTAAAGTGGATGAGATAGCATCGTTAATCTATTCGACTTCGGATCCTTTAACAGGTGTTCCATTTCACATTTTGAGGGCTGATGCGTTGACAAGAGTGAATATTCCCACGACCGACTTGACTTATACAAGGTTTATTTCCCACGTTATGGATAAAGTAAAGTCGGGAGAGCTGGCTGAACAAGATTTGGATTTGGCGAATTTAAGAAGATTGGAGATATGGAGGCTTTAAACGTGAAGGAGCCTGTTGGCTGGGTTATAGATAACTCTGCCCATGACAGCTTCGCCTTTGTTGTAGTTGAGGGGAAACAGGTTGAGTTTGGCAACTACTACATTGTTAAGCATCCTTCAAAGGGTGTTGACGTGTTAACAAGGGCTGTGGCAGTGAATTACAAGAATCCCGAGATGGACCTTACGAGGTATGGTCCCCGCTATGCAAAAAAGGGTTTGAGGCTGCCTTCATCCGACCAAGAGATTTTGGTGGCCGTCGCGGAGCCTTTAGGCTATTTTGACGGAAACAAATTTAGACCTTTAGAGGTTCCTCCATCAACATGGACACCAGTTTATGAAGCAGACGAGGCTGACTTGAAGAAGTTTATTGAACCCTATGAAGAAGGATACTACCTTAAAATTGGAAATTTAAGAAATCTTAGCATTCCCATTTCGCTTGACGTAAACGGGCTCGTGAAAGGACATTGCTTCGTATGTGGGA
>Ga0078972_1013894_pt1 | contig 13033 bp, 8 predicted proteins | sample YelNatPaOPGAMG01_FD_67568 | JGI IMG/M metagenome (GOLD analysis project Ga0078972, IMG submission 67568) | Hot spring thermophilic microbial communities from Obsidian Pool, Yellowstone National Park, USA - OP-RAMG-01 (SPADES assembly) (version 2) | ecosystem: Environmental > Aquatic > Thermal...
CTATCCCCGCTGTAAAAGGAAAAGCTCATAGGGGGACGCCAGAGAAGTTCAATATTCTCCTTTTTCCAAAATATGCTCCTAATCCTCCCTCCCAATTGGGGCAATATCTCCAATCTCACCGCTTCGTTCTCCAATTTAATGCTTTTCGGCTTAAGAAGAGGGATTATCTTGTCCTCATAGGTATCAATAGGATTTTTGATAAACTCCTTTATAATCGGCTCCTCCCACCACTTATGCCAACCGAAGTCTTTCGGTCTATAGCCGAGCCTATCCCCCACCCAATCCATAAGTGGCGTCCAAGCCATAATATTATCCCATTCAAAATAGGCGCATATCCTGAGAAATTCCGCCAACTTCCTCAATTGCCCTTCCAAGGGAAGGGAGACAATCTCTCCGGAGTCAATTTTCGGGTAATCCCAGTAAAGGGAGAGGTCGGCAAAGAGAAGCCCCGCCTTCTCCTTCCATAACCTGCTCAGATACTTCTCATTCCCTTTGCAAGCTCTTTCCCCATCCTCAAACAATGCATAAGCTTTTAGGAAGAAATCGGGCGTGAAGAGCTCCTTGGGAGGAAGGGTCCAGGGGTTGAAGCAAGCCTTCCCGCTCTCCACCAATTCCCGCAACAGGCGAAGATAATCCTTCATATAGGGAGCTGCTGGTCCATACCAATCTCTCAAGAATTCGTTTATGTATTTATCCGCCTCTCCATCGGGATTCCACATCATCCTGGGAACGACATAGGAGAAGAGATGGGCAAGATGATTTCTATGAACTATCCCGCAGATATAAAGCCCCCTTATATGAAGCCTTTTGTAAAGCTTGAGGTTCTCCAAGTAAGCGAAGAGAGTGGGGAAGGGCTCAATGGTATAACCGTAGTTTATGGGATAATCAAATGTCAGAATCCCCATCCCACCAGATGGATGCTTCTCAATCCAGCCGAGAAGGACATCCAAATTCTCCTTATTGCAGGGAGCACGCCAGGAATGTATCTGGCAGGCGCGAATTGGGCAGAACCAGATTAAGACATTTTCCCTCGGCTTATCCCGAAGGGGTGGGTGATAAGCCTTGACATAAGCCAACATCGTGACGAATTTATCGGGATGATGCTTCGCCACGACCTCGGCGATGGCATTGGTGAATTGAACCATCCTGTCAGCCTTGTTATTTGGGTCTACATCCATAGCGTTGCATCTATCGCATTGGCACCAGAAATCGCTATCGCCGGCGTGAACGGTGAAATAGCGGGCGTCGGGATGGGAATCCATAAGGGGAAGGAGGGTATCCAAGATGACCTTCCTCACCTCGGGATTGGAAACGCAGGGATGAAAAAGCACCTGCTCATCCCATCCCGAATATCTTTTCAACTCCGGCCAGCGTTTCCCATCTATTAGGCAATAATATTCGGGATGGGTCTTACCGTATTTATCAAGGGGGAGATAGCCGTTCATAGGGTGATGCCAGAAGAAGGGAGCGCCCAAAACCGCAGGCACCTTCTCCCCATTTATCACCTCATCCCTTATTCCTGGGTCAAGATAGCATTTCAATCCCTCTATCGTCGTGTCAAAATATCGCCATTCAAAGGCAGGATTTTCTTTGGTCTCCCTCACATCTATTTTCAATTTCTCCACTCTCGGGACAATCTCCTCCTCTCTCGCCAAGAATTTACAGCCCAAAAGCTCCAATAGGCGATAGACGGCGAAAATCGTCCCCCTGTATTTCTTCCCGCATAAATAGAGATTTCCTCCCTTCTGCCGAATTATGAATCCATCGTCCTTGAAATTGGCGAATTCCTCTTCTTTTATAAATCCAAGATTGCCCACGAATATGAAACCCTCACCCGCCTTCAACTCCTCAAAAATGGGAAGGGACTTTCCCGTCATCCTCTCAAGATATTTCCCAAGCTCCTCTCCAGCTGCCTTCTCTATGGGGGAATTAGCGGGAACGACGATTCCCTTTAGAGGAATCTCCTTTTCCCCTTCCCTTAACACTATTTCCCCTTTCCCCATCTCCTCTTTCCTTTCCTCACAGCTTATCGCAACAGATGTCTTCAGGAAAATCCCATCTCCTACTGAAGCACCCGGCGCGGAAATCCATATCCTCCTATCGTCGGGATGAAACCAATCGCTACCTCGCGCATCGTGAAAGACAAGCTTCACCCCTTCTTTTGACTCTATCAGGATATCAAATCCCTCCTTTGTCTTTACCCTCGCCTTTAGGAAGGATGGTCCGTAATCAGCTGATTTCGCCGTTGCCTCCTTTGGAAATACTCCTTCCGCTATCCCCAGGGGAACTTCCAAGATATATTCCTCACCTTCTACAAGCCCCTGGGGAAACATTCCTACCGCATATTCCCTTGGTCCAGCAGGAAGAGTGGGGTCGTTTAGCTTCAGGGCTAAAGTTATCAAAAGCCCATTTCCGCTCAGCTCAAGGCTATATATTCCCTCTATTTCTCCCTTTTGCGAGCGGAAATCAACCTCCAACTTATTACCATCAATCTTTGCTTCTCCGGAGCGAAAGTATAAATAATCTGAACCCTCGTAATTAGGTCTCGCTAAGCGAAGGTAGGAACCGGAGATGATTTTATGCCCTCTCCAGCTTACTTCAAGTCCCCTCGGGGAAAGAGAGACGGAATAATCACCTGACGAAAGGCTTGCTTGCTGGGCGAAGCAGAAAAGGGGGAAGAAAAGGAAGAGGAGTTCCGCTCGCAAATCACTTCACCTCCAAATTGACATCGTCAAAATAGACATTCCCCTCCTCGGCGATGAGGCGAATATATGCCATTTTGCAATTAGGCGGAGGGGATATCTCCAGGCTTATTTCCTGCCATTCGTTTTTACAGGAGAACAAATCGGAAGAATCAAGCTGATGCTCACAGGGAGTTGCCACCTCATCATATCTCTCCCACCAGAGGATTTGAATTCTCGCCCTGCCATCGCCCTTAACCCAGAGCGAAATCCTATACTTCTTTCCTTCCTCAACCGGGAATACATCGGATTGGAGGAATGCCTTGCCGATATCGGAATAGGCGAGGGGAGAGGAGATTTCCCTCGTTTTGATGAGATAGGAGAAATTCCCCCTATGGGAATCCGAAGAGAGCTCTCCTCTCGCTGGTGCTTTAATCACATAGAAGGTCCAATTGGGAGGGGAATAGAATCTATCAAGTTGCCCTGCTTCAAAGCCGGGGTTGAGAAGAAGAGCCAAGAGATTGATTAAGGCAAACATTTTTCAGTATGATAAAATAAAATGGATATCGCGTCAAAGATTTTCCTATAATCTAAATAAATCCCTCAAGGAGGTTTGATTATGAAGATAGGCATAATCTCGGATACTCACGACCATCTTGATAACATCAAAAAGGCGATGGAGTTTTTTAAGAAGGAGGGAATTGGCTACCTCATCCACTGCGGGGATTTCGTTGCCCCTTTTACCCTTCCCCTCTTTGCCCAGCTTAAAGTTCCTTTCTTGGGGGTCTTCGGAAACAACGATGGAGAAAGGCTTCTCCTGAAAGAAAGGGCTAAAGATATCGGGGAGATTAGGGTTCAGCCCGCCTTCTTGGAAATAGAGGGGAAGAGAATCGTCGTTATGCATGAGCCCACTTTGCAAACCGCTTTGGCGAAGAGCGGCGATTTTGATGTCGTTTTGGTCGGGCATACTCATAAGCCAGAGATAATAGAAGGGAGAACATTGATAATAAATCCTGGCGAATGCTGCGGTTGGCTGACGAATAGAGCGACCATCGCCGTGCTTGACCTCTCAACTATGTCTGCCCGCCTAATTGAGCTTTAAATTTTCCTTCCTCCCGGTAGCGATTCAAAAAATGCGGATTTATGATTTATGCTCTACCTCAAGAATAATTTAGGGGGATTCGCTAAGAGAGAATGAAATTCGATGTTAGACGAGAATATATATTTGATAATTTGTTTTTTGAGAAAAAATTTTAGAATAAGGATGATTTTGGGGAATTATGCATAGCGAGACATTCGGCGTAACTATATCCGCAATAAACGAAACGCTACCCTTCCTCCCAAATCAACTTGCCATAATCCTCTGAAAATTTAAACTTTAATTAAATGTTCGCGCATTTCCTATCCCAAGTTGCGCACTTCATCACTAACACAATTGAGGCAATTGGCTATGGAGGAATATTCATATTGATGGGCATTAGCTCCTCGGGAATCCCCTTGCCATCGGAAGTCATTCTTCCATTTTCCGGTGCCCTTGCGGAAAAAGGACGCTTCAGCCTTTTGGGAATCGCCCTCTTCGGCGCGCTCGGTTCCCTCAGCGGAACCATTGTCCTCTACTCAATAGGAAAACGCTACGGCAAAGCCTTTTTCATTCGCTATGGGAAGTATCTCTTCCTCTCTCATAAAGAGCTTTCCCTCGCTGAGAGCTTTTTTCAAAAACACGGTTGGCTCGCCGTTTTCCTTGGACAACTTCTCCCTTTGATTCGTGCCTACATCGCTTTCCCCGCGGGAATGGGAAGGGTAAATATAGGCATTGTCGCAGGCACAAGCTTGAGCGGTTCATTTCTCTGGTCATTTATCCTCGCCTCAATTGGCTTCAAATTGGGAGAGAATTGGGAGATTATAGGACCGTATTTCAGGGAATTTGATTACCTCGTCCTCATCATCATTGTCATCTTGTTCTCCCTCATGGTATGGCTTCGCCTAAAGGGGAAAAAGAATGGACAGCTATAAATCTCCCCTCCTCTCTGTTGTTATAGTCAACTGGAACGGCGGGGAATATCTTCCACGCTGTTTGGCTTCCATCTATGAGCAGGGCGTTGATTTAGAGGTGATTTTGGTTGATAATGCCTCAACTGATGGGAGTGAGAGGAAGGCGAAGGAGATGTTTCCTCAGATAAGATTGATACAGATGGGGGAGAATAGGGGGTATTCGGCGGGTTGCAATGCGGGAATAAAGGAAGCTAAAGGGGAATTTGTCCTTCTTTTAAACCCCGATGTCATCCTCCTGCCCAAATGCATTTCCCATCTGCTTGAATTCGCAAAAGCCCACCCCGAGGCTGGCGCCGTTGCCCCCAAGCTCCTCAATCCCGAGGGCAATCTTCAGCCTTCCATCCGAGGCTTCCCCTATCCTCTTTCCCTCCTTCTCCATCCGCTCTCCTATATTTTCCCGAGAAATAAGCTCATCTCCTCATATAGGATGACCTATTTCAGCTACGAGGAAACCGCCGAGGTTGACCAGCCTATGAGTTCCTGCCTTCTCGTAAGGAAAGACGCCTATGAGGAAGTTGGAGGAATGGATGAAAGCTTCCCCCTCTACTTCAACGATGTTGACTTCCTCTATAGGATGAAGAAAAGAGGCTGGAAGGTTTTTTTCCTTCCCCGAGCAAAAGCTGTGCACTTCTTGGGCGGAAGCACTTCCCTCCTCCCAAACTTAAAGAGGCTCTTCCTCTCTCATAAAGGATTGATTGGTTTCTATCGCAAGCATTTCCCTCTCTACCTACCCCTCGCCTATTTTTCCCTCCTTCTCTTGCCCATTAGGACTCTTTTTCCCAAGAGAAAAAGAAGGCACTTCCTCGTTTTTCAGAGAATAAAGGAAGAAGGCGAAATTCCCCTCTCCGTCGTCATAGTCAATTGGAATGCGGGGGAATATCTTCCACGCTGTTTGGCTTCCATCTATGAGCAGGGCGTTGATTTAGAGGTGATTTTGGTTGATAATGCCTCAACTGATAGGAGTGAGAGGAAGGCGAAGGAGATGTTTCCTCAGATAAGATTGATACAGATGGGTGAAAATAGAGGGTATTCGGCGGGTTGCAATGCGGGAATAAAGGAAGCTAAAGGGGAATTCATCCTCATCCTCAATCCCGACACAGTCGTTTTGCCGGGAGCTTTTGCAAAGCTGCTTAGATTCGCGAGGGAGAATCCGCGAGCGGGGATAATCGGACCGCAAATGATAGGCTTTGATGGAAAGGTTCAGATGTCTTGCAGGCGTTTTCCCTCCTACGAGACGGGTTTATTTAGGGGGACTTTCCTTGAGAGGTTAATGCCAAGGAGCAGGACGCTTTCCCGTTATCTTTTGAGCAGTTGGGACCATTCGACACCGAGGGAGGTTGACTGGGTATCGGGAGCGGCGATGCTTTTGCGGAGGGAGTTTCTCAAGGAGGGGGGATTATTTGATGAGACATTTTATATGTATTGCGAGGATATAGATATGGGGATGAGGGCGAGGGAATTCGGTTGGAAGGTGATGTATTGTCCCTATGCGAAGATAATGCATAGGATAGGGGGAAGCAGCGATAAGAGGGTCATCCCGATGTTGGTGAAATTCCATTTAAGCCATTATCTCTTCTTTCGCAAGCATTGGGGGTGGCGAACGAGTTTCATAGGGGAAGCTCTGCTTGTTGTTGGGCTCATCGCGCGGACATTTCTTTTAATTCTGAAAAATAGATATGATGTTTTTCTGAATTTCATTAGAGGGATTCATTAGCAGGAATAAACGAGATATGAATAATCTCAGAGGGATATTGGACTAGATATAAAGGAAGGGGGTTTGTCATTGCAAGGGCTCCCGTAGGGAGGCGTGGCAATCCTCCCTCTGTCATTGCGAGCCCGCCTTCGGCGGGCTCGCAATGATAAACGCTCCGATTGCTGTCGTTACTCGCATCTTTTAGTACAGGTTTTAGTGGGTTATTTTCCTTTTGTCTTTGTTATGGAATTATACAATATATTGACTTGCAAATTTTTGTTAATTAAAATGAAAGAAATTGTTATGGGAGAGGAGTCAAATAATGAAGATATATCAATTACTGACGAGAATTCCTTATTAAGGAGCGTGAGAAATGTGGAGGATATGAGTAAATGGGGAAGATACGAAGAAGAGGGCAAGGATGTTATTATATCCTGTCAAAGGGATGGTAGGGAATATAGAATAATAGGGGAAAAAGTCGTTGGTGAAGATGGGAAAGAATACAAAAATATCATATTGGTTAAGGAATTAGATGAGATACATTCAAAGTATTTGAAAGAACTCGGCATCAGTGTGATTCTATTTGAGTGGGATGAATATGATTTCGAGATAGAGAATGAAAGCGATGGAACGAAAGTGCTTGTGGGGGATAACGAGCTGCCTAAGCGCAGGGGAAGATACAAGCTTCAGTTTCAAAACCAACTTGGGAAAGTCGTTATCAGGGTGAGAATGGGAGAAAGAGAAATAAAATTGCCCGAGATAGAAGTCATCTCAAGAAAACTATGGGACTCACCAATAGATGAGCTTTTCTACCCCACTTTTTACAAAAATCTCGTTGATAGTTTAACAAAACATTGTCTTTCCCTCTCCTTTCATATTTTAGCTCCCACATATCTCCGGGCTGAGGAGGCGCTTCGCCCTCCATCTCTCTTCTTCAAATTCCATTATTTCAAAAGGAACTGGAAGGAGATAATGGAAGCCTACAACACAATCGTCTATCAACCCTATAAGAGGCTTATTGAGAGGGATAACCTCGTGCGAATATCCCAGGTCAAGGTGATAGATGGCTCAGTGATTCACGATATCCTCTCTCATTCCGAGCGCTGGGAAGAAGTTGAGACGCAGAGCTCTATTCCGCTTGCGAAGAAATTGGGGAATAAATTGCCGACGATGGTTTTACAGAGGGAGAAATATGAAACATATGATGTCCCCGAGAATCGCTTCGCGAAATTCTTCCTGCAAATGCTTTTGAACGAGTTGAGCAATATAATGAGAGAATACGAAAGGTATATGGAAGATAAGAACGAATTCAAGGAGGTCAAGGAAAATTTTGAGACATTGAGGGATTTTCTTATGTCTATCCAAACGATGGATGTTTTTGTTGAGGCGGGAGAGATGAGCATCTTTCCCGCGAACTCAACCGTTCTCCAAAAGAGGGATGGCTATAGGGAACTCCTCAAACTTTACAGGGAATTTCAGCTTTCTTACTGTCCTTTCTTTGATAAGATAGAGGAGGCTCTCGCCGCAAGAGATATCGCTACTTTGTATGAATACTGGTGTTTCTTTGAGATAGGGAAGGTATTGTGGGAGGTAATAAATAAAGGCAAACCGCAACAACTCAATTTAGAGTTTTCTATAGAGCCAGACATTAGGGGTGGGCTGCGGAAAAAAACTTCCATCAAATCTAGAAATGGAGAATTTGAATTGATATACAATAAAAAGTTTGAGGCAAAGAAAGAAAGCTATTCAGTTTCAATGAGGCCGGATTTCTATCTGATAATTAACAAACAAAATGGAAACAAGGAAAAAATTGTATTTGACGCGAAATTTAGGTTTGATGAAGAGGCTGGAGATAAGGAAATAGAGGAGGACAAAGCGGTAGAGGATATCGAAGAAGAGATAAGGGATAAAAATAACCAGCTTGTCGCGAAATTTGCAGATATTTGCAAAATGCATACCTACAGGGATGCCCTTAATCTGAATTCCGCATTCGTGGTTTATCCCGGTAATACTGCTTGCCTCTTCAAAACAGATGGAAAGCGATACAAAGCAAGAGAGAGAAATGAAGATGATAATGAGAAAAAGAAAAACGATGAAGATATAAAAAATCTTCCCCCGGATTTTGAAGGAATAGGCTATATCCCATTGGTGCCAAGGAAGGAAGAAGAGATAAAGGGAGAAAAAATTTTTGAGAAGATTCTAAAAAATCTATTAGGAAAGGAGGTTTAGGAAAATGGCTTTGAAAGAGAAGTTGGATAGGCTTTTAACTACGAAGAAACTTGAAAAGTTTGTGAAGGAATGGAAGGAGGGGAAGGGGAAGAAGATAAGGGATAGTTATCTATATATAGCGAAGCTAGCGCATAATGAATTGCATGGAAAAATCAAAGACTGGATGGAAAACGAAAGCAATATGGGTGAGAACTTTCACGAAAGATTTGATGAAGAGCTTTTAAGTCCAGTTAAGATAGAAATAAATGGCAAAAAATATAAAAATGCTTGGGAATCTGTTTTGAAAGGGGAAATTCCGGAGGCGGATTTGGCGAATTTGGAGGAAAAAATACAGAGTAAAGCTGCAAACATCAGCGGCAATCCAGCATGGTCTTTATCAATGGCTGTCTTTAAACCTGCTGAAAGTCGTTCTGAGGATGTGGAGATTTCCGAGAAATCGCCCAACGAAGTTAAAGACGAAGGTGGCGAGCCTTTAAGGAAATTGCCCAATAAAGTTAAAGATGAGATTGCGAAAGAGGTTCTCAAAATCCTTGTCGGATATGCGGGAAAGAAGAGTGAAAACTATGGTGAGATAAGTGGAGAAATAAAAGACAAAATCCGAGATTTACTAAAAGCATCTGGAATGGAAAGCGTAGTAGAAGAAATAGAAAAATCGGGATATTCTCGCTTCGGTCCAAGTGTTATCTCTAGCATACTCCATGCAATTGACCCTTCTTTTTATATTCATATAGACAATACTTTATCACAGGCATTTAAGATTCCAGACGAGAAATTCCCCGATATCCATAAACGAGCAGATGAACTAATGAAAAAATATGGACTTCAAAATCTATGTGATGTCTATTGGTTTTTTAGAGCCATTGATGAGGGGATAATAAAACCAAACAACCATAATAATGGTTCAGAGGAGATAAATACCCTCAAGGGCTACTTTGAATCTAAGGGCTTTCATTTCACTGATGAGCAGATTTTCGCTTTTTACAATGCTCTGAAGACGAAGGGTTTCCTCATCCTCGCTGGGCTTTCGGGAACGGGAAAGACGAAAATTGCCCAGCTTTTCGCTGACCTCTTGGGTAAGGAAAAAGAGGACGACAATAACAAGTTTCTTTGTTTTCTTTCCGTCCGCCCTGATTGGAGGGATTCGACCTCCCTTTTGGGCTTTTACAATCTCATTACCGAAAAATATCAATCCACTCCGCTCCTCAAATTTATTCTACGAGCAAGCAATGACTTGCAAAACCCCTACTTCCTTATCCTTGACGAGATGAATCTCGCCCATGTTGAATATTATTTCGCCGATTTCCTCAGCGTCCTTGAATCGGGAAGGGAAACTGATGGATTCACAAAGGAAGAAATTCACCTTCATTCAATGGAGGGAACGGTGAAAGACGAAGAGGGTAATGACATCCCGGAAAAAATCAAATTGCCTCCCAATCTCTTCATCATCGGAACGGTGAATATTGATGAGACGACTTATATGTTCAGTCCGAAGGTATTGGATAGAGCCTTTACAATAGAGTTCAGGGATGTTGATTTGGCGAGCTATATAGAAAAGTTAACGAAGGAAGAAGAAACGAAAGGCGAGGAAGAAAAACTAAATGGAAACGAAGGGGGAAAAGGCGAGGGGAAATCTCTAAAAGAAAAAATTCTGGATGATATAAGAAATAATGGCAAGTTCTATGTTTTCACCAAGGATGATATAAAGAAAGCGATAGAAAAGTTGGGTAATTTCAAGGAGGAATTGAAAGAACTCAACGATGCCCTTTTGCCCTATGATTTGGGCTTCGGCTATAGAGTGGTTGACGAGATAGCTTTGTTCGTTTATTTAGCAAAACAATCACAGGATTTTCTCCCAGGCTTCGGTGAAGAAAAAGCTAAGGACCTCGCTATTTTGATGAAAGTCCTCCCCAAATTCCACGGACCGAGGGCGAAACTTGAAAAACCATTGGTAGAGGTGTTGAAGTGGTGCTGTAATAACAACACGAAAGAGCAAGTAAAAAATTTGGAAGAAGCAGAGGAGATAATTAAAAAGATTTTTGTTAAAGAGAAGGGGCAAGAGGAAAGGCAGGAAAAGAAATTAGAGGGCGCGCCCCTATTAAGGAATGCTTTAATGGAATGGGCTGACTACGCAGGATCTTTTAAATACCCTCTCACAGCCAAGAAGGTCACGGAGATGTTGGCGAGGCTTTATGAGATTGGCTTTACGAGTTTTATGTAAGTTTTTCTAAAATGAACAATTTCAAAAAGATATTGGACTTGCTAAAAAGAAAGGGGATTTTCATTTGTCGTAAGTGTGAGGCATCCCTTGATAAGCCTCACATTTTCTTTCTATGAACCCCCCTTGACTTGTCATTGCGAGGCTTTCCGAAGGAAAGCCGTGGCAATCTCGTATTTGCCCACCATTTCTGTCATTGCGAGGGCTCTCCGTAGGAGAGCCCGTGGCAATCTAAATCCTTATAAAATTGTATGCATTTCAAAAAAAGAGATTGCGAGCCTTCTGCTCCGCAGAAGGCTCGCAATGACAAAAATTGGGGGTCATTGCTTCGCTGCTTCCCTCCTCGCAATGGCAGAGAGGTCGCTTCTCGCAATGAGTCGGTTTGTCCTTGCGAGCCCGCCAAAAGCGGGCGTGGCAATCTCGTCCTTTACTCCTCGCAGTGAGGGAGTCTCAAATGTTATTGAGATTATGCAAAGTATTGACAGTATTCATACATGGGGTAAAATGAAAATGGGGATTAAAATGTTTGTGGAAAACATAAATGCATTGGGAATAGCGCTTCTCTTCAAGGAGAAGTTGATTCTCCCTATTGCCTTCGCTTCTTCGCAAAAGAATTTAAAGGGGAACCAAACCTCTGAGAGGCTTGGTTCCCCTTCTTTTATGATAGTAGATGAGAAGAGGTGGTGCCAAGCAAGTGTTTGGAAAGGAGGGAGGAGCTTTCGCCCCCGCTCCTCCCTCGCCGGAAAGACTGGATAAAAGATAAGGGGGTAAACTCTTTAAGAGGAGGTGTAAAAGGATGGTTATGAAAAGCAAAAAGAGTGGATTTACTTTGATTGAATTGCTGGTCGTCATAGCTATCATCGCTATCCTCGCCGCCATTCTCTTCCCCGTTTTCTCCAGAGCAAGAGAACAAGCTCGCTCCGCCGCCTGTTTATCCCACGCAAAACAAATAGGCTTGGCGTTGGCGATGTATGCACAGGACTGGGACGAAGTGCTTCCTATCCAGATAATCCCTTGCCATTGGGGTGTGTACGGCGCTCAGGGCAATCCTTACGGACCCCTTATGTGGACCGAACAGCTCTATCCCTATGTTAAAAACTGGCAGGTCTTCAGCTGCCCAAGCGCTTCTCAAACTTGCACTGAATGGAATGCTTGTTGCTATCCCGGTGCCGCTGGTAGACCCCAGAACAATATAGCGACCTGGAACCCAGCCACAGGAGCAGCTTGCAATTATGGCTATAACGAAGCGATAATGCACGATGGATGGGTACCTACCTGGGGAGTTAGAGGAATCCGTCATATTCAATGCGCTTTGGGAGCAGCTCATCTCGCCAGATTGATATCACCCTCTGAAACGCCGGTGATAGCTGATAACTGGAACACCTTCTTCAGTCCTCGTGCTTCAGACGAAAAAACAGGTATATTGGTGCGAACTGCATTTGCCAATGGAGCTAGCCAGGGACTCCAGTGCGGATGTTTTCCTCATATTACCGACCTACAAGCCGCTCTTGAAACGGGTGCACGCCATCGTGGAGGGGCAAATCTGATATTTGCTGATGGACACGCCAAGTGGTATAAAGGAGACCAAATCCGCAGCAGATGTTTCGGAGGTCCCCTTAGAGTTTGCTTCCCTGACTTAGTCCCTTAAAATCGCTCTAAAAGAAGCTGTTGAGATAAAGATTTAAAAAGGGGGGGCGGGAGGCTTCGCCTCCCGCCCCCCCTTATTTTCTTATCTCCTCAATCCCCTACGCCAATCCGCACTTCTTCAATAATCTCTCCCACCGCCTATCTATCTCCGCCTGTATCTCCTCTATCAAGTGACGATTCTTCTCCGTGAATAAATGCCTGAACCTCCTCTGCAACTTCAACCACTCCTCCACTGGCTTCTTCTCTTTGGGACGATATGTCAACCTATACTCCCCATTCACCACTTCATATAAAGGCCAAATGCAGGTATCAGCCGCCAACCTCGCCAGCTCAATCGCCATATCAGCCTCAAATGTCCATCCCAATCTGCAGGGCTGAAGGACATTTATAAACGCAGGTCCATCAACCGCCAACGCCTTCTGCACTTTCGTTATCAAATCGTTCCAATGAGCGGGAGTGCTCTGCGCCACATAGGGAATATCGTGGGCGACGACTATCTCCGTCAAATCCTTCCTC
>Ga0078972_1013899_pt1 | contig 13026 bp, 13 predicted proteins | sample YelNatPaOPGAMG01_FD_67568 | JGI IMG/M metagenome (GOLD analysis project Ga0078972, IMG submission 67568) | Hot spring thermophilic microbial communities from Obsidian Pool, Yellowstone National Park, USA - OP-RAMG-01 (SPADES assembly) (version 2) | ecosystem: Environmental > Aquatic > Thermal...
CCGCTATACACGTCTATGATTGACTTCAAAAGCATACTCTTACCATCGTAGCCCTCGCTTATTGGGTAACATTTCTCCTCTGACTCGAACCATTGCTGGAGAATCCAAAGCAAATGTTCAACTTTGAGGGCCTCACGGTTAGCAGTTATTAGCACAACCTTATCGTTTGGGCCCTTTTTGCCTTGAACAACTTCAAGTTTCATCGCTGGTTTCCTCCGTTAAAGGCAAATAGTGAAGCCTAAGCCCGCTAGCCTTCATTTGCTCGAGGCAACTGCTGCAACGTTTAACCCATTGCCCTCCTAAGTAAACTTTCCATTCAACAGCTTGTTTACCGCAAACCTCACACTTCTCAGCAGCTTCACTAGGGCTTAAACGTTCAACTGCACCATCAGAAGGCCCCAGATATTTTCTCGAGGGGGTGAGAGTAAAATTTGATGTATCTGTATCCGCACCCCCCGTAAAATAGTTTCCATCATTCTCTCCATTAGAAGAATTGTTTTCGGAGGGGGTGCATAGAGAAGAGGGAGAGTCTACCCTCACCCTAAAGAGAAAATATTTTTTTTGGCGTTTATCAGTTTCGTCAACCCCTTCAGTTAATAGGCCTGCGCTTGAAAGGTTATTCAGGATTTTCCATGCTTTTCCGTAGCCTACGGGTTTGTAGAAATATTTGAAGTAAAGCTTCTGGAATTCCCTTATGTTGTAGCCTTCAGCTCCGTCTTGCTGCATTGCCTTGTAAACTTCATATTGTTCTGGGCTTACGCCTAACTCGTTCGGCTCGCTTACCGCCTCGTAAAGTTTAAGCCCTGCTTCCACATCTTCAACGTTCACGGTTAAAGTGTCGTTGCTTCTGGGCCTATGTGCATAGTTTAGCAAACCGTGAGCCTTAATTAACGCTAGGAGCCTTGAGATATCCCTTAAGTGTCGGGGTTGGAGCCATCTGCGTTTTTCTGTAAACTGCTTCAAAATTTGGCTTCGTAAATTCTCGGGGATAATGATGTTTTTGATTCCAGCAGCCTTTATGCATTCAACTCGGGCCCTTAGGAAAACTCTTGAGGGCTCGCTTTCCATGTAACGGTTGAAGGCTTCTCTGTCGCTTTCTTTTAACAGTTTCAGCATTAAAGCTGCTAATAGCTTCTCTTGACTTTTCTCGGGGCTTAAGAGTAGAAGCCTTGTTTTCTCTTGTTCATTGAGGCTTTCGTTTGCTGAGCAGAACAAAACTGTGGGATAGCCCGTTATGATGACGGTTTTGGTTTTCATTCCGTATTTCTGGGTTCTGTCGGTTATGCGTGATTGTATTTGCCTTTCATCGTGGCTTAGGAGGGGCCTAAGCCTTTCCAGGAGGCCCGCATGTGGCATATCGAGGAATATTAGCAGTTTGTTTGCTAAGTTAACATGGATTTTTGCGTGCCTCTCACCTTCAAAGGTTTCGGTTTTTTCAATTTGGCCCCACTCATGGAAAAAGGCTGTGGGGCTCACGTATCCGAGTTTTATCACGTCTTCTTTGGGAAAATACCATGAAAGCTCTAATGGTATGTAGCTTTTACCCGTGCTGCTTTCCGCTAGAAAGCCCACGTTTACCTGCTCAGAATCCGTGTATGTTAGAAGCATCGTTAGAAAAGTGATAACTTTGTTTGGGCCATCGCATTTAATTGTTGTGTCCAGAATTTGCTGAAGCCCTTCAATGGTTAATGGTTTTTCTAGGCTTTGAAGTTTTAACGCTAACTCTTCTTTAGTTGACGCTAAGCTCTCAAACGCTTCAGAAGTTATCCCATTCATGGCGTTGGCACCTCGCCTTCAACTTTGGGCTTAAATGAAACAGTTGCAGAACCTCGTTCTCGCCTAAGCGTTCTTCTTTGCTTCTGAAAAGCTGTGGCGACGTTTTCAAAGCATCTTTGGCCCCGCAATCTCTACATTTGAGGTTAAAGATTATTCGCCCCTGATTATCAATGAGAACCGCTGTAATATCCGCTAAGCCATGCCATTCTTGGTTAGCGCATGGCTCATGGAAAAAGTCGAAATAGTCGGTTCCAATGAAGCGGGGTTGAAACTCTTCCGTGCAAAGCCCATGATGTAGCAGTTTACGGGCCATCTTTAGCCACCCCTAAAGCCCTGGTTTGCAGCTCTGAAATCACAAGGTAGTTTTTGCTGATTCGTTGGAAAACCACTCTAGCCTCGGTTTTGCCCTTTACAAAGTTTTCAATTTTTTTATAGGCTGATTTTGGGCCCCTACACACAAAAACAAAGAAGAAAGTTTCTTCGGGGCTTAAATCCGTTAAGCCCTCAGCCTCTAAATTTTGAGGCTTAACGGTTTTTCCGTTTCCCAAAATTTCCGTTTCAAACACCTCTGGTTTTTTTATCCCCAGAAAAGCCGAACCAAACCTCAAGCTGAGGAGCCTCGAAGGTTTGGGCCACCAAAAAACGGGGGTGACTATGCGTTTCTTAAAACGTTGCGGATATATTCGCTTAGGGTTATGAAACCCTTCTCACTAGCGTTTTTAACAAGTTTTTCGTAGGTGGTTTTTGGTAGTTGTATTTCAAGAATTACGGTTTCCTTTGAAAGCTTCTTTGCCAAAGTTTTCACCTCCCATGAAAGTTTAACCGTGAAAGATAACGAGGGGTTCGCCGCCCCTCACAAAATTAGGGGTTTTCTCCCTCAATAATAATGGGAAATTGCTTTCCCCCGCAAAAACAAGGGGTTTCCCCCTCAATTATTATATAGCACGACTTGTTTGCCCCCGCAATTTTTACCCCTCTTCTCCCCTAATAGTTGCTTAGGAAAAAATGCGAAAACCGTTTTATGAGGCTCTTTTCTGAATTGCAAGCAGAAAAATGTCGTTTTTTGAAGGGGATTTTTTTCCTAAATTATATATTATGATGTGTTCCCCCGCAAAATAGCCACCTTCCCCCTAATATTAATTCCAAATTTCAGAGGAAAACCTAAGAAAACCACTACTTAACACGACAGCCTTATATATAAACTTTTCTACTCAGTTTAGCGTATCCTCATCATCACCAAAAAGTTCAGAAACGCCCGCATCATCATCGCAAACAAAAAGAAGGGGAAAATTATGGAAGGGCCTCATTACCACACTTTAAGCAAATCCAATATTGGCCTTCGGGCCTATTCACAAGTTGCATCACGTTGAGGCATACGCTGCAAACTTTCTTTGCCATTTCTTTCCACCATTATACCATTATACCGTTTAAGTATTTAAAGTTTATGGTATAACGGTAAAACTTAAATACTTCCAAAACAAAACCATAAACAAAGGTGAAAACAAATGCCTCAAAAAATTAAAAAAACAAGCATAAACATAGACGCAGCCCTCTGGAAAGAATGGCTTCTATTCGTAGTTGAAAAGTATGGAACAAGCAGAAAAGTAAGCGTAGCCCTCGCAGACGCAATCCGTGAATACATGGAAAAACACAAAGAGGGCTAAAGAATGCAAACTCTAAAATACTCGAGTATTTCACCCCAAACTACTCGAGTGAAAAAGCATAGAAAAACTCCCAGAAAAACAGTTGGAATAACATTATCGCCAAGCCTAATAGAGGAAGCTCGAAAAAGAAACTTAAACATAAGCAGAATATGCGAACAAGCCCTACAAAGCATCCTAGAATACATGGAAAACCAAAACCAAACCGAAAGCTCTAAATATTTTCTTACTCGAGGTTCTTTCCAGAAAGAAACTCGGGCCCGTAGCTCAGCAAGGATAGAGCACCGGGCTTTTAACCCGGGGGTCCCGGGTTCAAACTTGAAAGGCAAAAACCTTTCGAGGAGCACTTCCCGGCGGGCCCGCCATATAGCCTTTAGCATTATTCGCTGTTTTCATTTCGCGTCTTTCCAGACACCAGCAAAGTGATGTTATCCATTCTTTTATTCAAATGTAACCTACAACAAGGCTCTTGTTGAAAACAAGTGCGCTGCTTTATATTATTTTATGATTCGAGTAAAGGTCGAAAATAGTTAAAAAGGCATATTTGCAGTAGAAGCCTTCTCCTCTCCCTTTTCTGGCTGATGCTATAAAATGTTAGGTTGTTAATAAATTGCTTGTTGCTACGGTTAGCATATTCCATTATTAAAAATATGTTTGCTGAACGCTCATTTCGATTTTGGAGGTCTTTCTTTTACATTTCGCTCTCATTTTTACGTTATCAGGAACGTTTGAGAATCTCACTCCAGTGCTGTTCAGATGCTGGTATTATTCTTTTTGGATTACCCTACCGTTTATGTGGTTTACGCGTTTTGTGGCGTGCACCCAAAAGAAAGCTAAATAGCAATCTAACGTTTAGCATGGATACGAAACGCATAAATCTCATGTTTACGCTTAAAAATTTTGGTCGGGCGGTAGCTCAGCCTGGTAGAGCTTCCGAGCTTGCTGATGCAACTCAGCGGCGGAGATGCTGTAGACGTCTACCAACGGTGGGCGTCCCGTTTCAGCCTGCCAGGCGAACAACAGAAACCGGAGTGTCGCAGGTTCAAATCCTGCCCGCCCGACCATTTCAACTAGTTTGTTACGAACTGCTTTTTTAAAATTGCTTGTTTTATGTTTTCTATGTAGTTGCTTATGGCTTGGTCTTGTTTTATCATTGGCGTGATGCTTCTTACTTTTTCGTAAATGATTTTCGTTCCTTTTCCAAGTTTTTCTGGTCCGCGTATGTCCACGGCTTGGGCTGCGCAGAGCAGTTCTATTGCAATTATGTATTGAGTGTTGTGTAAGATTTTTGCGGCTTTTTGGGCTGCTGTTGCTCCCATGCTTACGAAGTCTTCGAAGTTTGCTGATGTTGGTATTGAATCTACGCATGCTGGGTGGGCTAAGACTTTGTTTTCTGAGGTTAGGGCCGCAGCGGTGTACTGTGTTGTCATTAAGCCACTGTTTAGTCCCGCTTTTGTTTCTGGCGAGATTAGGAATGCGGGTAATCCGTTGCTTAGTTTTTCGTCTAATAGTCTAGCTATTCTTCTTTCGGAGATGTTTCCAACGATTGCTAATGCAATTCCAAGCATGTCCATGGCTATCGATAATGGTTGCCCGTGAAAGTTTCCACCTGAGAGGCATACTCCATCATCTGGGAAAACAAGCGGGTTGTCTGTGGCTGAGTTTATTTCTGTTTCAACAACTTTTCTGGCGTAGGCTACCGCGTCTCTTGCTGCGCCTAAAACTTGTGGTGTGCACCTTAAACTGTATGGGTCGTGTGGGCGACCAGTTTTCTTCATAGCCTCTTTTCCGGTTTGGACAAGTTTGCTTCCAGCTACCATTTCTCTGATGTTTTTTGCTGTTATGGCTTGACCCGCATGCGGTCTTACTTTGTGGATTTTTTCGTCGAAGGCATCTGAAACCCCTAGGAGCGCTTCAAGTGAAAGTGCCGCTGCAGCCTCTGCCGTGTTTATTAGGTTTTCAGCGTCGTAAACTGTTAGAGCTGCTATCGCAGTTATGAGCTGCGTGCCGTTGTTCAAGGCCACGCCTTCCTTAAACTCAAGTTGAACGGGTTTTATCCCAGCCCTCTCCATTGCCCTTTTTCCATCAATAATTTCGCCTTTGTATTCGGCTTTTCCCTCGCCCATTAGCACAAGAACCATGTGAGACAACGGCGCTAAATCTCCGCTTGCGCCCACGGAACCTTCCGAAGGAATTATCGGGTGCACACCTTTGTTGAGCATTTCAACAAGTGTTTCTAGTGTTTCGAGGCGTATTCCAGAATATCCCTTAGCCAAGGTGTTTGCGCGTAGGAGCATCAATGCACGGACAACATCAGTGCTTAATGGTTCTCCAACGCCTGTTGAGTGGCTTCTAATTAGGTTTAACTGCAGTTTTTTTGTTTCTTCTGGTGGGATCGTGATGTTGCTTAGTGCTCCGAAGGCCGTGTTTACGCCGTAAATCACCTCATTTTTCTTGACTAGCTCTTCCAGAAACATGCGGCACCTTTTAACGCGCTTTTTAGCTTCTTCTGATATAGCGACTTTTGCCTTTTCTCTTGATACTTTGACGACATCTTCAATTGTTAGGTGTTCTCCGTCTATCTGGACTTCATGCATATTGCCCATCTTCTCCGTCTATGCATTAAAGTCTTTAAAGTTTTTAATTTTTAGTGTTTACGTTGGCTTTTTCCTAATCGGGCGGGAAAATTTTGTTGAAGTGTGATTTATTTTGAGAAATTGGCTGGAAAATTCGGATTTATAGCTAAGTTACTTCGATTTTAGAAATATTTTTCATAAAACTTTTATATTTGATGGATTGTGGATAACAGTAATTGACGTGAACTCTGGTGTTCGCATGGAACCTAGCAAGAAACCGCTGAACGTCCTTATTAAGCAGTTAAATTCAAGCATCTCCGTTGTTCTGAAGAACGGGTGTGAATATAAGGGTAAAATGATCAAGTGCGACGGGCACATGAATATTCTCCTCGAAGGCGCAACAGAATGCAAGGATGAGAAGTTAACCACAAATTATGGAAATGTTTTGCTGCGTGGAAACAACATACTCTACATAGTTTTAGATTCGCTAAAAAGCATTTAGCCTTCTAAATCCGCAAACGTAATCCAAAGCATCTTCCAACTTGACACTTAAACCATGTTTTCTCTCAAAATAGTCTAAAATGTTTTTGATGTCCCGCGTCAAAAGTTGTCTGGCATTTGGATGACTGGTTGTTACGTATTGTGGCCAGTCAATTATGAGGATGTGCATGTCTGGTTTTAGTATGACATTGTATTCGCTTAAGTCTGCGTGGATTAGGCCCGCCCTTAAATAGGCTCTTCGAATGTTGAGCAGTATCTCTTTCAGAACTTTCCTCGGATTTGGGACTTCTCGCCATTCTGCAAGCTCCGCGCCTTCTATCATCCCCATTACTATTACATGGCGATTTTGGCTTATAGGTTCTGGAACAGCCACTTTTCTTGGAAAGACAAGGTTTAAAGCTTGAAACTCTTTCTCCGCTGCAAGCCTCGACTGGAAAAGCCAGCTGGCAGATTCTTTTGCGGCTGCGTAATCCCTCTTCCTCCTAGTCTGCCTAAAGCTGATTCTGCCAAGTCTATGGAACTTCACAGCTATCCTTTCTCCTTTTGGGTTTAAAGCGTCATAAACGTCTGCTTCTTTCCCAACTCCAAGCGGCTTCCCAAAGGATTCGAGGATTCCAGCCCTTACAAGGGCGTTTATTGCCAAACAATCGTATCCAGCATAATTTAACGTGTAGCCGACATATGGTCCTTGCATTTGACGTATTAACCGCATTTTATGCAGTCGGCTTAACCTAAAGCTTGCTTCTTCAACGCTGAATTTCGCATATTTTGCAATCAGTTCTTTTGGAGCGTACTCGTGTTTTGCCATTGCCGCTTCTATCACGTGTAATGCTCTAAAGTCCTTGTTTTCCAGCGTGCGGAACACTTGAACCGCAATTTCAGCTGAAGACATGCTAGGAAATAATAGCCATTTCGGTTATTAAGGGTAGAGGCTAGGCGATTATACGTCTATTATCTCGAGTTTTTCAACACTTTCGTCGATGGCTTCCTCCAAATGCAGCCTCGCCTCAATTGCTTCAACAACTTCAAGTTTAGCTTTTGTTACCGGATGCTTTGCAATAAAAAGTGAGCAGCAGTCTTTGTAAGGCTTCACCGAAGTCTCAAATGTTCCAATCTGCTTGGCCAGGTTTATTGTCTCATTTTTTTCGTAAGTTAGCAATGGTCTAAGTATGGGCATGGAGGTGGCGCTGTTTATTACAGCTATGTTTTCCAGTGTTTGTGAAGAAACCTGCGCTAGGTTTTCGCCGCTTCCTAAGGCGTTTATGCCATGTTTTCTAGCTATTCTTTCTGCAACCCTCACCATGAACCTTCTGAATAGGATTAGGCGATATCTCATTGGTGCTTCTACAGCTTCAGCTTCAAACGGGTAGAACGGCACAAAAAACACTTTTGTTCTAAAACAGTATTTCTTTAGGGTTCTTGCTAAATCCAAAATTTTCCCATTTCTTTTTTCGTCGAATTTTTGGAAAGCGTGGAAATGTATAAAGTCAACTTCGCATCCGCGTTTCATAAGGAGCCACGCTGCGACTGGAGAGTCTATTCCTCCAGAGAGCAGGTGCAAAACTTTTCCGGAAACACCAACTGGTAAGCCGTACAATCCCCTAATTTTCTCGACGAAGATGTAGGCTTTTCCGTTGACAAGCTCCACAAAAATTTCTTTTTGAGGCTCTTTCATTGAAATTTTTGCATCAAGGTTTTTAACAAGGTATTCGCCTAGCTCACGGTTTAGGTCCATTGATGTGAAGGGCAATGTTTTATCTGCCCTTGTTGTGGAAACTTTTACTTTTTCGCCGCTCTCTAGTTTGATTTTGCCGCGTATACATTTTTTTATGTTTTCTTTGTCAGCTTCTGTTATGAAGCATAGCGCAAACCACGCGATGCCAAAAACCCTTTTAAGGGCTTTCGTAATCTCGTTTACATCTGATTTTTCATTCAACTCTATGAGGATTCTTCCTTGAAGCTTTCTTATCTTGCCGTGTTCTTGTACAGCTAGCGCTTTACCCATGTTTTCGATTAGTTTTTTCTCAAAGTATGGTCTATTTAATCCCTTTAGTGCAAGCTCTCCATAGTGAACCAGAACGCAGTCAAACACATATGGAAAATGTTAATATCCAGTTTTAAAGGTTTTTATTTTCCATGCTTTTTAGGTTTCGTAGCCTCCAAAGCTTACTGTTAGGAATATGAAGTACATGAATAGCAATACTGCGCTTTCTCTCCAGCTTACTTTTTCGCTTGAGAGGAAATACCATAGGAAAAGGTTAACTATTAGGGAGAACATTGCCAGTTTTGAGAAAGCCGCCATGTTAACTGCAAAGTTTGATGTTACTAGGCTTACGCCTAAAATGCATGTTATGTTTATGAAGCAGCTGCCGACAATATTGCCTAAAGCTAGGTCTAAGTGTCCCTTTCTTGTCGCATCTATCGACGTTGCAAGTTCTGGTAGGCTTGTGCCAAAAGCCACGATCGTTGAGCCAATAACTACTGGCGGTATCCCAATCATGTCTGCAATGAATTTTGCCGATGAAACTATGAAGTTGGAGCTTACTATTACTCCAGCTACTCCTAGAAGCGTCAAAAACACGTATAAGCCTAGCTTTCGCCTTTCTTCACCTAAGGTGCCTTCTTCTTTTACCTTTCTTATCTTTGACAGTTGATAAACGTAAAAGACAAATATTGCGAGGAGCACTACCCCTATGAACCTGCTCGCATATCCTAGGTAAAGTAAAATTAGCGGAACTACTGAAGCCACGAAAATGCCGAAGTATAGGCTTCCAACTTCTTCTTTCGCCATGTTTGGGTAAAAGCTTGTGTAGTTTGGGCATTTCATTACCGCTAGCAGGAAGCAGATGCCGAGGATTAGGCATATGTTGACTATATTTGAGCCTAGAACGTTGCCTATTGCCACACCAATTGATTCTTGTCCAATTGCTGCGAAAATTGAAACGAAAAGTTCTGGAAGCGATGTTGAAAAGGCGACAAGTATAAAGCCCACAGTTGTTTTGCCAACACCACTTATGTCGGCAACCCTAACAGAATTCTTAATTGTTAAATCGCTTGATTCATTCAAAACCACTAGTGAAGCAACAAGAATTAAGACGTTAATCAGTAAGTCCTCAAGCAACCCCATTTTCTCCTTTGCACATTTTCTTTTGGTAGGCGCAAATGTCGTAAATAAGCCTAATGGGTTCTCAATTTAAATATAATGTTTATAAAAACATGTATTAGGCAACGGATAGTGCAAAAATTAGACGTAAAACAAAAATCTTTAGAAGCGGATAGTCTTGTTATGAGCAAAATTAAAATAATTTTCCTTGGAACTGGCGGTGGAAGATTTACCACAATAACACAGAAGAGGCGAACTGCCGGAATACGTATAATGGGCGAAAACCTAAATCTCCATTTAGACCCTGGACCTGGGGCGCTTGTGTACTCTGTTATTGAAGGCTTAGATCCGCAGAAGATTAATGCAGTTTTTGTTTCGCATTGTCATCCAGACCATTATACGGATGCTGAAGTTTTGATTGAAGCCATGACGCATGGAATGACTAAAAAGCGTGGAATAGTGGCTGCTTCAAAAAGCGTTTTAAGCGGTAGCAGCGTCTGCGAACCTTCAATTTCAAAGTATCATCAGCAGATGCCAGAACAGAAGATTGAGGCTTTGCCGAACATGAAATTTCAAATGGTTAACATTAACGTTTCAGTGACAGAGGCGAGGCACACAGACCCTGATGCTGTTGGGTTTAGGTTTGAAACAAAAGATTTTGGGGATTTTGCCTACACAAGCGACACAGAATATTTTGAGGGCATAGGAAAATACTATGAGGGCGTTAGGCTTCTCATGTTGTGCATTATGCGTCCAGCGGGAAAACCGTGGAAGGGGCATATGACAACAAACGATGCAATAAAAATACTTGAGGAGGCGCGTCCAGAAATGGCGATTTTGACGCATTTTGGGATGCAAATGATATTTAAGGGGCCTGCAAGCGAGGCTAAAGACATTGAGGAAAAAACTAGAGTGCGGACAACCGCCGCAGTTGATGGTATGCGCGTAGAATTCGGCGAAACTCTAAACATTCAAGTCGCTGGAAAACCTCAGCAAGGACTTGACAGATTCTTCTAAAAGATTTTAAATCAAGCCCTCTTCATATATGACATAAAGGAGCAAAGCCAATGCGCGTTGTGCTGAGGATAGGCGGTTCTGTCATAGCCTCGCCAGTTAATCCAGCCTTAATTAATGAATATGTAGCACTATTGGGGAGGTTGAAGGGTGAAGGGCATGACATAGCGGTTGTTGTTGGCGGCGGATCCCTAGCGCGAGAATTCATTGGAGCTGCAAAGAAACTGGGACTTGAAGAAAAAGATCAGGATGACGTGGCCATTTCTATTTCAAGAGTCATCGCCCAACTCTTCATTAAAAAGTTTGGCGAAATGGGCTGCAAAAACGTTCCATTCACGGTAGATGAAGCCGTCGAATGCTTAAAAAGCGGGAAGATTGTGGTTATGGGTGGCTTGAAGCCTGGGATGACAACGGATACTGTTGCTGCGATGGTTGCTGAAGAAATAAACGCGGAGTTGCTTGTGAAGGCAACAGATCAAGATGGGATATACAACAAGGACCCTAGAAAATACGCTGATGCTGTTAAGCTTAAAAGTTTACGTTATGAAGATTTATCTCGGGTTTTTGCTGAAAACAAGCATAGAGCCGGAATACATCAGATCATCGACCCAGAGGCAATCAAAATTTTAAAGCGTAAACGGATTAGAGTTATTGTTGTAAACGGGTTTAAGCCTGAAAACATTTTAGCCGCTATAAAGAGTGAACGCGTTGGAACCGTTATTCGCTAAAGGTTTGTTTTTCAGCGTGCGCAATTCCCTTTATTAGGAACTAGTGAAGGTTGGAAGAGTTTCAGACCTATGGCGAAAATGAAACAAATTTGGCTTCAACATAAATTTCGTTGAACCGTAAACATGTAAACCTGCACGTTTTCCTGAACTACTGGAAGCCTAATTTTTCCCAAACCATCCAACAATGAGTCAACCGCGTTTCCTCCAAAAGCAATTTTGCCCTTGGATATTCGTTCCTTGTTACATGCTATTATGTAGGCTATAGTCGCGTAGGCAATTCCACCTATCACGTCAATTACATAGTGTTCTCCAAGGTAGATTGCGCTAAACCAAACCATTGATGGGAAAATTAAAACCGGTAAAGCCTTTTTCCTCCAAGTTTTGAAAGCGAAAAGCGCAATCAGCCATGGAAAAGCTGAATGAAGACTTGGAAAGGCAGCGAACGTGTTTACTCCAAAATAGTCATATAGTACATGGTACATAGGAATGCCCAAATTGTCATCTACTTGAAATAGTATCCTAGTAGCTCCAATTCCATACCATGGAGGGGCAACAGGGTATATGAGAAATGTTAGTAGAGCACCGTAGGTGCATGTCGTAAAGGCGAGAGCGTACTTCTGATAGTTTTCCGGTTTATACTTCCACAATATGAAAGCGAAAATTGTAGGTGCTATAAAGTGTAGGGAATAAAAGAATGCTCCAATGTAGTCTAGAATGGGAATTCTGTAATATTGCTGAAGCGCGATTGTTGGAATGACATTAAATATCTTTAAGTCGGCGACCATCGGCTCTTGAACATGTATATACCTTGGCACGCCATCTATAAGCCTATTTAACGCTTCATAGGATAGAAAAGATAAAACGAATGGGGTAAAAGTTCTCAAGAAGCGATTATCGCTCTTGGTATAAGAAGTATACAAAAATAGGCATAGGAATATAAATTCAGGTCCCGGGAAAATTTTGTACGCCAAGTAGAAAGCTAATAAGAATGACATGAAAACTGCATGGGGTATGAACATATAACCTGATTTAACCTCTTTTCCCAACTCTTCACCTTTTATGAAGGTGCGATGTTAAAAGTTTATTGATTTAAGTTTTTCCCAGATTTTTAACCAAATCTTTTTAGCGTTTAAGACCTAAGCTTTAGGGGTAAACCATTTCTGCAGGGATGGATAATGAAACACATATTCCTTTACGGACAAATATGAAAGTATTTTCGACAAAATCAACTTGCATGGTTTCACTTTGCATACGCTTCATTTTATTTCAGCTTTTTTCGCCTTATACCTGATTACTCCAACGAATAGCCTGTAGAAGGGGCGCAGAAGCTTGGCATACCATTTTCCTTCGAAGGCCAAGTCGATGAGGCTGTCTATCCAGTAAAAGTCGTGTTTTAAGCATTTTATCAGCAGTTCCATGTGGAGCTGGTTCATCTCCGTCTCCTTAAACCAGTCTTCATCTTTCAGCCTGCCCATTGGAACAAAAAATAATGGCACGATAAGGCTTCTTACACCCTTGAGATCTTCCACCAACTCAATTGTTTTGATTAAGTCTTCTTCGGTTTCTTCTGGCACGCCAACAATCAATGTGCATGCTGGAACAAGCTTATAATCATGCATTAAACCCATGCCCGTGCGGACAACTTCCGGCCATTCTTCAGGCTTGAA
>Ga0078972_1013902_pt1 | contig 13023 bp, 15 predicted proteins | sample YelNatPaOPGAMG01_FD_67568 | JGI IMG/M metagenome (GOLD analysis project Ga0078972, IMG submission 67568) | Hot spring thermophilic microbial communities from Obsidian Pool, Yellowstone National Park, USA - OP-RAMG-01 (SPADES assembly) (version 2) | ecosystem: Environmental > Aquatic > Thermal...
TTGTGCATGTCATTGGGAGGAGCGTTCTTTGCGACGAAGCAATCCCCAGGCGAGCCCATTTCGCCTGATAAATGGGAGATTGCTTCGCCGAAAAAACGGCTCGCAATGACATGGCTGAGTAGTTACCACTCGCTTAGGGAAGCTGGTCTTTGGGATCATGATTGGTATAAAGCGGAACCCAGGCCTCCAGACGCGTTCCTTTCCCTGGTTGAGATTGGATGGTTAGTTTCCCCTTGACCATTTCCAGACGTTCTTGCAATCCAACCAGACCAAAGTGCCCGTCATTCAGCAATGTTCCCCACTCCAGCGGAAGGAGGAACCCCTGGCCGTTATCCTCCACTGTAAGCAAAACCTGGTGCGGGTCCAGCCGAACCGCGATAGACACTTTGCTGGCTCCGGCATGCTTCTGCACGTTGACCAATGCCTCTTGCATAACCCGGTACAGGGTCAACGCGACCTCTTCTGGCAATTCCTGGCTTTCATCGCCCTCGACCTTCAGCGTAACCTGCGGCGTGTTTTGGGTTTGCCAATTGCGGATATGGGCGCGAATGGCAGAAACTAACCCCAAACTGTCCAGCGTGGGCGGCCGCAACTCGCCACAAATGCGCCGCACCTTCTCCAGCACGTGACGCACCTGCTCCTGCAATCTCCCTGCTTCTTCTCTTCCGCGACCAGGTATGGCAGTAGCACGCAGTTCAGACAGAGAATAATTCAAGCCGATCAAATCCTGAATGACCTGATCGTGCAATTCGCGCGCCACATACTTGCGCTCCTCTTCGCGCACACGAACGACTTCTTGATGCAGACGCTCGACATTTCTCAATTGCTGCCGGAGTTCTCCCGTCAGCCGGATGTTTTGCAGAGCGATGCCGGCCTGACGAGCAATCACCTCTAAAATGGCTAGGTCTTCGGTGCTGAAGCCACCTTTCCCCTTTTTGTCACCGAGAATCAGCAAGCCGATCATACGCTGACGTTCGACCAAAGGCAACCATAGGTGAGCCTGCTCGCAATAGAGCAAAAATCTCTCTTGCTCGTCCAGCGTCTCGACCTGCAAAGCCTGCCGCAGGGATCGTGTCTCAATAGCCTTTCCTTGCTGATTAAGGTAACGAATCAGCGCTCCGCCAGAAGACAGTTGTCCCAAACTAGCCCAATCGAAAGGGCAAGCATAACCTGCTGTGCCGGCCACCGTCAGAGTCTTTTCCTGTTTGTCCAGTAGCAGCAGACAAACACATTCCAACTGCATCGTCGTTTGCAAGGTTTGAACAAAACTCTGGGGCAATGAAATATCGTCGGATGATTGCGCTATTTTCTGGCTTAACTGTTGGATCGCCGTACGATACTCGTACCAACCGCCGTAGAAGAGGCCATTGACGACTTGCTGAAGAGAACGGTAGAGTGGATTGAAGGAGACAGCCAACAACAAAACCAAGAGGAGATTGGCCAATGAGCGCTGCTCTGCCGCGCCAGGGATCAATTGCACCACAATGGTATTGGCGAGCAAATAGAGTCCGCTCAAGAGGACCAAAACCAGTATGGAAGTGGCCGCCCGGCTGATATACCGATCCAGCGATAGTAAGCGATCATGCAAAATGGCATATCCATAGGCCAGCGGAATAGCCAAAAGGAACAAGAAGGACACCGAATGGGGTAAGATAGGATGGCTGAGAATCGCCTCGGGGAACAAAGAAAGAACCAGGAACATAAGAACTGCCAGTATTCCTCCCAAGACCACCCTGCCGATTTGTAGTCGTTCGGGCAAAAGGATAGCACGGCGGTAGGCATAGCCGAGCAGAGCAACGACCAGGCACATATTGACGCCCAACCAAGAGTAACGTATCAGGCGCAGCAGGCTTCGAGCCTGAACGAACGAGGCAGGAATGACAATCTCTATCGCAGTTCCTAGGAAAGCCAGCAAGTACAATAAGACAAGCCCATAACGTTTTGCCGGGGAGGAAATAGAAAAGGGGAAACAAAAGTGAAAATGGACGATTAATGGCCCTAACCACCAAAGAAGATAACCGAAAAAGCGTCCAACCCACAGCGGCCCATAACCGGCAACCGTCCCGCAGGCTAGCACTGCGCTGCTGAGCTGGCACATGAGAAAGAATAGATAACCCTGATTCTGGCTGGGGCTAAAGGCTAAGACAATTGTGCCGGTTACTAAAAAGGCCAGGCCAACCAAGACGGGCACGAGTCGCTCTACGATCACGTCCGGCGAGGGAGGAGAAAGAACGACTGCGACTTGAAGATTTTCGCCGTTCCGCTCGAGCGAGAACAAAACCACATCATCAGACCGCTGGCTCGGGTCGAGTGTGAATTGCGAGACAGGTAAACCATCTACCAGGGCGATACGGTCGCCGACTTCTATCCGACCCGCAGCCGGACCAGCCCGGTCCACCTGAAACACCACCCCATTCCATGGGTGCCAAGAGGCGCCCACATCGGGAAGGTGCACCAATTGCCATGTCACCCGGGCGATCAGAACCAGGGATACCAGGGCAACCAAGTAGATTATCCTGTCTCTACTTTGTCTCCAATTTGGATGGGCCTTGCGCCAGAGAGCGTTTTTCCTTTCAGATGGTCGCTCAATCATGATTGACCCAACGAGGCAATTTCTGTAACCATACCTGATAGCCGTTCTCGAATTGCCGAAGGCAAGTCAATTCTATCCAGGGCCGCCAGGCATTGCTGACTGTGCTTTTCTGCTTCTATACGCAAGTATAGCACAGCACCGCTCTCAATGATGAGCCGCCGCGCTTGCCTCTCGGCTTCTGTATCTTTGGCGGCCTGTTGCAAGGCCTGTTGTAATTCTCTTTGCTTCTCATCAGGGCACGCCGTCATTGCATAGGCAACAGGCAGTGTCCACTTCCCCTTCCTGATCAGATCGCATCTTTCTCCCGTCGCGGACCACAACCCACTCACATCATCGGCAATCTGAATCAGGATCCCCAGATGACGACCGTATCCATCGAACGCTTCAATCTGTGGAGGGGCGGCTCCCCCTAGGCGCGCCCCGGCTCGGCAAGCCAGAGCAAAGAACTCACCCGATTTGGCCTCGGCAATTTGCCAACACTGCTGGAGACCCGGGGCGGCTTGAGTCAAATCTGTATGTTGACCGGCACACATTCTCCAGCCGGTAAAGCCAAATTCCTCGCGAATGGCTCTTCCCACATCTCCTTCCTCCAAACCCAGAAGCATGTTGGCAGCAAGGATCAGACCGGTTGCGGCGTTTAAAATCTGGGCCGGTTGAGCGGGAAGAATCTCACTGTCCTCTGCTTCGGCATCCTCGATAAGATCGAGCAAATGTGCGGCTTTATAGAACAGAAGCCAGGCAGAATTGACCCGCTCGGCTTGGGAAGAGTGACCTCCCACTGCCTCACAGCACAAGGCAGGCAGCGACCAGAGTGTCTCGTTCTGAGACAAGACAGGCTCAGGATCCGTGTTGAGGCCATCTCTCCCCAGGATCCGGAGAATCTCGGCAAGATATTCAAAGTCTATGTTAGCGCCGTGCGGGTGAGTACGAATCAACGAGGAGAAACTGTGGATGGCATTTTGTAAGGGCAAAAAGGACGAGGCCATGCCATCTCCAACGGCGTGATCTTCTCGGGAGAAGACAAATGCGTGCAATACGATCTTTGTTGCAATACAGCTGTTGCCGCCTGTAATTCCATCTCATTCAGTGACAGGCTAACCTCAGCCAGCGCTGCCTGAGGATTCTGCTGAAAACGATCGGCGAACTCTCGGTCGCTGACAAAGCGATAGACCAGTTGCACCATGGTCATAGTACACCTCCATCACAAACAATAGGGCCGATAGAGACATTTTCTCTCCTAAAAACGCTGCACGCTCCTTTCGCCTTATTTCCCAAGCATAGCAATCAATTGTTCGAGCCTTTCGATATCCAGATCCTCCTTTCGCAAATAATAATCAGCCCCTGCTCGCTGACTGGCGTCCTGAAATTCGGGGTCATGGTAGCCGCTAAATGTAATGATACTGATGTTTGGCGAAACTTTCTTGATACGTCGTGCGGCCTCAATGCCATTCATGATTGGCATGTTAATGTCAATGAGAACTACGTCAGGCATCAACTGGGCAGTCAATCGGAGGGTTTCTGCGCCGTCAGCGGTCTCGGCGATCACGCGCCAATTTGAATGCGCCTCAACCATCCTGCGCAGGGCATTGCGGTAAACAGGGTTATCGTCTGCCAGAAGAAAGGTCAAGTGTTTTGCCATTTTTACAATTTTTTTGTCAGAACTCGGCCAATGTCCCTTCGCGGCGCGCGTGGTCAAAACTTCGCCGGAAAAACCACAAGCCGAGGGGGATAGTCAGGCAAGCGCTAAGCAACAAGAAAGTTATTTCGGGGAGCATATCCGCCAGTCCGCTACCGCGTATTAGCGCCAGGCGTAGGGCTTTGAGGGCATGCGTGGTGGGAAGTAGGTAGGCCAGGCTTTGCAAAGCAGGGGGAAGATATTCTACTGGAAACATGACCCCGCTCAACAGGCCGCTCAGCGTCGTAAAGGCCCAGCCAACCGGATCACCCTGCTTGGATATCATCACACAGCCCGCGCTCAACAAGCCAATGCCAGACAGCGAGAGAATAGTCAATGCCAAAACCACGGTGCTCGCTAACCAGTTGATCAGCAAAGAGACTTTAAGTATCACCATCACCACGACGAAGAGGATAACTGTGTTGAGCAGCGTGTTCAAGAAACCCCATAGAGAAGCATAAAGAAGCATCAATCCCAGTGGGGTTGCGTTCAACAATAAATGTTCCAGTGTGCCCATCTGCTGTTCGCTCTGGATGGCGGTACGGAAAGAGTTGAGAGAAACGCCCACAAAACCTGTAAAAGCGCTTCCGATCACCAGGTAGGCTAGCAAATTGCCGCCATAGGGTTCCAGTAAAGCGAAGTGATTACCTTCAGATAAGAAGTTCGCCATCAGACCGAACTGGATGATGCTGATGAAGCCCGAAATTAGGCTTAACCCCAGCGCTACCCGATAGGTCATGGTCGTCAGCCAGCCGCGCTTGACGAAAAGCCAGGCCTTGTACAGGGTGGTAATCCGCTGCGGATTGGACAATGGTTGGGTTGGGAGTCTCATGGCGTGGCAGTCTCGGTGGTCAGGCGGAAGAAAACATCCTGGAGAGTGGCTTCTCGTGTGCTGATAGCCCGAACGGGTAGGCAAGTAGATGCTACCCTCCGCAAGAGAGGAGCAATGTCGCCGGCATTTTCTTCCAATTGGAGTTGAAGGTGAGGATTGCCCAGAACAAGACTGTGGACCCGGGGGTCATGCTGCAAATCCGAGAGCAATTGCTGGATAGTTTGTTTATTCTGCAGGGCCTGTTCATCGAAAGTGATAATCAAATGGCGGCTCTTGAGAGTCTGGCGCAAGTTGAAAGGGGTGTTCAGAGCAATTAAACGGCCCTGGCGCAAGATACCGATGTAGTCGCTCAAGCTATTGGCTTCTTCCATGTCGTGCGTGGCCAACAGAATAGTTTTTCCACTGTCGCGCAGCGCGCGAATGATCTCCTGGATGCGTTGGGTGCTGGCAAGGTCCACCCCGCTGGTAGGTTCATCGAGCAGATAAACTGGTGGATCGGTAAGCAAGGCGCGCGCCAGTGATAGACGGCGTTTCATACCGGCGCTGAAACGCATATACAACACATCACGGGCTTCATACAGGCCGACTTGCGCCAACACGTGCTCAACGCGCTGACGTAACTTTTGACCATACAGTCCTCTCATGCCGCCAAAGAATTGCAAATTTTGGAAAGCGGTCAGGCGGTAGTAAAAGGCTCGTTCGCTGCCGGAGGCAAGGCCAACGAGTTGGCGGATTTGGGCCTCGTCATGGCCGATGCGGTAGCCGCAGATACTGGCTGTCCCGCGCGTGGGCAGAATCAGGGTAGACAGGATGCGCATCAGAGTTGTTTTGCCGGCCCCATTGGGGCCCAACAACCCAAAGATTTGTCCAGCCTCAACCTGGAAGGTGATCTCCTGCAAAGCGGGTTGCTGGCGGCGGGGGTAATAATGGGTCAGCGATTCGACTCGGATCATGGCATCTTTTTCCTCAAATATCCTGACGGCGCAGAGCATAGCAGGCCAAAGCCACGATAACCAGACTGAGGGCCAGGACAGCCAGTCCGTCTGCCCATGATGCTTCGCCGTATAGAGCCGCCGATGGGACGATATAGTTAAAAGGGCTGAAACGTGCCGTGAAGCTGTTGCTATTGAACAAGGCCAGCAAGAAGGTAAGGCCCAGGGCGGCGCTGGTGGATTTCATCTGGTCAGCAATCAGCACCGAAAACAAGAAGGCATAGCTCAATACCAAAAGTGCGCCTGAAAACACCTGCATCCCCGCGCCTCCCAGTTCGATCAACGACACCGTCTCGGTCTGCCATTTGGCTGCCAGATAAAGCCCCAGCGAGGGGATGTGAATCAGCAAGAAGAGGCCGATGCTCAAGGCCGCGTATTTCTGCAATAGTATGGTCTCACGCCGAATAGGCTTGGCCAGGAGGAGAAGAAGTGTCTCGCGTGATTTTTCCCGCCCAATGCTAGAGGCGCCCAGCAGAATGGCAAATGCAAAGCAGATGTACATCAGAGCACCATCGAACCACTGAGCTACAATCATCTTGTATTCGATTCGCAGGGTGCCAACCTGGCTCAGAATTTCGTCGGGCAGGTCGCTTAGGTCCAGGGATTTAGCCCATTGGTAGAAAATGATCTGCCAGGCGACAAATGCCATCAACACGACCAGGGCGATGACCCAGGGCCAGGTGATTTCGCGCCATTCCTTCTTGAAAATCAACATGCTATCCCTCCACGAACATAGGCCATGAAAGTATCTCGAAGGGATTTTCCCGTCATGACCAGTTCAGCCAATGAGCATTTAACCAGCAAGCGGCCATTTTGAATGATGCCGACAGTAGTGCAAACTTGCTCAATTTCTTCCAGAACGTGCGAGGACAGGATAATGGTCTTGCCCTCGCGCTGCAATTGATGGATCATTTGCAGAATGTCGCAGCGCGCCACGGGGTCTAGACCGCTGGTAATCTCATCCAGGATCAACAATTCGGGATCGTGGAAGATACCTTGGGCAATTAGTAGCCTGCGGCGCATGCCCAAGGAGTAGGTACGTATGGAGCGGTGGGCAGGCAGGTCGAATTGTTGTAACAGGTCTTCGGCGCGATGGCGTGGCTTGGGGTGCCAAAAGCCGCCGTGAAAGCTCAAGTATTCCAAGCCGGTCATGTATTCGTACATGCCACCGCGCTCAGGTACATAGCCTATCGCACGATGCAAAGCCGGCAAATTGCCCGGTATGACCTCTATCCCTTTGATCCACGCTCGCCCGCGAGTGGGAGTTACGAAACCCATCAGCATCTTGATTGTGGTGGTCTTGCCTGCGCCGTTTGGGCCGACGAAGCCGAAGACTTCGCCAGTGGCAATCTCCAGGTTGAGGTCACTCACCGCTTGCAAGGTGCCGTAGTATTTGGAGAGCGCCTCTGTGCGGATCATTGTCACTGACCTGTGTCTCACTCGCCTGCCGGGCAAGAGTCGCCCCATTCCAAGCGGTAACGTCCCCCGGCTTTGCGGGCTGCAATCTCAAGAGCCCATTTTCCGGCTGAAGGGGCCTCGATCGAGATACAATCGCTCTCGCTTGTTGGGGCCTCGAAAGTCTTTTCCCAAACGACGGCGTTGCGGGGGTCGGACAACTTGACGGTAAGGGTGCCGCTTTGGACTTCGAGATCATAGGCCATCATTAGGGCCGTCATTCCTTCCTGAACCTCGATTTGCCGCGTGGTAGTCTCAGTCAACGAGAGGAATGAGGCTTCCGAGTATCTCTTGCCGTTGCGTTCACTGAGACCGATGCTGGAATTACAAGCCAGCATACACAGTCCCAGTGTTACGAAACAAAGTATCAGTTTGACAGTGGAAAGTCGCTTCATGGTCTTCGTCCTTTTGTTTGGTTTGTGGGTAGGCTGGCTTACCCAGGGAATGAAACAGAGGCAAGGCATGCCAGCCTAGTGGAATTTAGAGGTTGATGAAACAGAACTCGGCCCCGCAAGCGTTGACACCGCAAAAATCAATCACGCATGCTTCCGGGTTCACGCTTTTGTCTTGGGGTGGAACAAGCCATTCCATGGTAAACCTCCTTAAGATACCTGGGTTAGGGCGCTATCAGCACCGGGCATGCGTCAATGAGGCAACCATATAGGCCGCAGGCTTTGGCGCCGCAGATTACGTTGATGAGGCACCCATTCAGGCCGCAAGCATTCAGGCCGCATGGTGCGTCGGGGACTTCTCCCCCCGTAGGTTCAACAATGTACTCCATAGCACGTTTCTCCTCTTACCTTGATAGGCTAGCCGGCTGCACGGGGTTGACGGCAGTCTGGCCTTGCCTCTGTTTCCGGCTCATCTCGTAGCGCAACATGAGTATGTCCCTCAAGTTATAACGCCAGCGCTCGCAGCGAGGAACGTTTTCTACGTTCTCAACCAAAGTGTTGTAAGGACAGCCGCCCATACAAATAGGCAGGATGGGGCAGCGGCGGCAGGTCTCGTATTTGAAGGGGCTGGTAACCAACCAACGTACATGCTCTGCATTCAACGTCACCACCTGGCTTACATGGCCAACCCTTCTTCGTTCATCACCAATCGTATTCCAGCATTTGTATAAGTTGCCCCATGGATCGATCACGAAAGCGTTCAGGCGTGTAGCCCCGCAATAAGTGGCCATGGGTTGAGGGTATTTGCCAATCTGCCAGCCCCGTTCTAGGGCCAGTTGATACAATTGGGTTTCGACTCTGGAAAAGCTCTGATCCGAGAAGCATCGTTTGGCAACAACTTTATGGCTGGCTTCGTAGGCCTCCAGCTGGGCAAAATAAATACCTAACTTGTGTTTTAGCCCTTCCGCTTCGAGAATATCCAGTAAGCCTGGCACCATTTCCTGATTGGTCTGGTCTACATTGACACGGATGACCACCCGCAGGAGATCAACGATCTCGGTAAGATTGTGCAGAATGGTCTCGAATGAGCCGCGTCCTCCCACTCGGGGGCGACGAGAGTCATGTACGGCGGGTGGCCCATCCAAGGTTACCTGAACGAATTCGACTCCATGCTCACGCAGCTCCAGCGCAGTGGCACGGTCAAGCAAGTACCCATTCGACACCATGCTGCTCGTGTAGGTACCCTCCCGCCGGTCCATCATTTCTCTGAAACGGCGCGCCAGATGCAGGATAATACCTTTGGCCAGGAGCGGCTCGCCCCCATACCACACGACCGACAAGTGCCTCAAGGTACGGTCGTTTGCCTGGCAGAAGTCTACGATTTGCTGTTCCGTTTCTGCAGACATTCTTCCGCCACGGCGCACGTCCTGCTCATAACAATAAAGGCAGCGCAAATTGCAGGCCAGCGTTGGCGCAATGGTTAACGAGAGAGTGTTGGTCTGAAAACGGCTCGCCCAATGAATGGCCTCTAGGCGTGCGACTTCGTCTATTTCGTCATCAATCAGGAATGCCCCTCGTCGCATTTCCTCAACTAGATTAGCTGGCGTTTTCACATCAAGCAGGTTCCCTTCGAGCAAGGCCTGGAAGATAGGTGCTGTATCTGCGTTGAGTACTGCTAGACCACAACTGGCGCAATTGAAGGCCAGATAGGCTTGCTCTGCATCCAGAGGCAGAATTACATTGTAGGACGACGCTTTCATGGACTAACTCTACATTGGGGGTAGTTTTTTCGACAGAGGTGCGTTTAGCACATCTCCGAAAATCATAGTCGGCAAGATTCGCGAGCAAACCACATCAACCCAATACCAAGCAGTGTCCCGATTTTTCACCAGCGAGCAGAAGTACAACGGCGTTTTGACAATTAGCCAAACCGTGCTCCTTACTTTTGCTTTCTTGGGAATCAAACACACTGTTATCTTAAATCGCTCCCCACCTCCCCACAACGGCCAAAATGCCAGTTTTTGTTTGCCGGTTCCGACTATACCTCCCTGTCGGTTCCGACAGGTTGCCCCTATTTCAGATCGGCTAATCCATGCCCGACGGCCCAGGCAATCGCCTCGCCTCGTCCATTGACCCCCAATTTGCCGTAGATATTGCCCAAGTGATAACGCACCGTCCGTTCGCTGATATGTAGTGTCTGCGCGATCTGATCATTGCTCCAGCCGCGTGCCAGCAAACGCAATACCTCCTCCTCGCGCAGGCTGAGACGTTCGCTTGCCACGCTAGAGTCACTTTCTATCTCTGTACTGCTGGCAGCCAGATTGCGTGCAACTGCCGGACTGAACCACGGACGCCCTCGCGCCACTGCCCGCACCCCATCCACAATTACGCTCAAGTCTTCGTCCTTGAGCAAATACCCTACCGCCCCGGCTTGAAGCATCCCCCGTATACTTTCCACATCGCCGTAAGCCGTCAGAATCAGCACCCTCGGCGCGCCCTCGATTGCCTGAAGCCTTTGAAGCACCTGAGTAGCCTTCAATCCAGGCATCGAAATATCCAAAACCAGTACATCGGGACGCAATCTTTCGGCAAGGCGCAAAGCCTCGTCGCCGTTCGATGCCTCGCCTACTACTTCAATATCGGTCTGACGACTGAGTTCGCCGCGAATGCCCGAACGAACCACGGGATGGTCATCGGCTAAAAGCACTCGCAAATGGGCGGAAGATTGAGACGCAGAATTGTCCATCTGACGGCTTGACAGTTTGGCGACAAGGTATTGATTGGTAGGTTCTCTAAAAAGTCGGTCTCTCAGAACTATTTCGTAATTACCTGCCTGCTGTCATTGCGAGGCCGCGATAGCTGCTGAAGTAATCTCCCCACAGGCCTGGAGATTGCTTCTCCGCCTTCGGCGGTTTGCAATGACGCGGCTGGGTAGGTAGTTACACTGTTTCACGGGGGCACCCAGGCCGACGGAACCACCCTGGCCGTGTTTCCTGTCATGGGCTCCGGCCACCAGCGCTGCGGAACATAGCCCAGAGATCTTGCCTGCTGGTGGGCTGTTTCTCTAATCGCTAAAAATGGGCCTGGTTTGGATGCGCCCCGTCGCTGCTCAACCCGCGCCCCTGTGCCCGGCTGCCAGCCTTCCAGTTCAGGAGAAAGCGGGAATACGAGCAAGGCATTTCCAAGTATACCCAGAATCATCACTTCCGGTTCGCTCATTTTCAAGGCGGATTTGAAGAATTGGATGCCAGCGCAGAATAGATGCTCGATGAGAGGTTGAGCAAGCCCAAAATCTTGCTTTGGAGCTCAGAAAGCGGGGTGATATGGCAATATGAACGCCCTTCGATTTGCACAAAGCTCAGGAAAATATCCTTGAACGCCCGCAGCAGCATCTCCGTCGTCGGACGCTCCGTTGCCCGCCTGGGATTTCCCGCATACAGACCGCACAATTTTTCTCCCGCTTTGTCCAATTGACTGCGCGCCACATGCTCGATCAGCGCCAGGACTCGCAGCCCGATCGAAAGCAGGCGCGTCAGTCCCGTGGCGCGCTGGTCGTCTTCCAGGTACATCGGGGTCAAAGAGAGCGGTTTCCCTTTCAACCGCCCAAAATTGCGCTCCACCAGGTATTCTTCTCGATACGCCAACACCGCTTGTTCGAGAGATAACATGTCCTGCGGGGCATTTGTGGCATAAACGCGCCATCCCAGCAAACGAACAACTTGCTCAATCGTCTCCTCGTTTTGCTTGACGGAAAGCGAAAGATGTCGTTCCTGACGGGTTTCCGCGGCACGCCCGCCATACTTGCGAACAGCGCGCTCGGTCACTTCTTCCGTAATTTGTATCTCCAGCAATCCTTCTACTTGATGTCGCTTGAGAATGCTTTCCGCCTCCTGCTGCAATGCGGCCGCGTCTGTGATGCGCTTTTTCCCTTGTTTGCGCTCATTCAGCGCCTTCAACGCCTTTTGCGCGCTTTCTAACCGTTTGCGTAAGGTGCTCTCTGCCGATTGGGCGTGCATGAACGAATGAACGAACAAGCGTCGCTCCCTCCAGGTCACTTCCTGACCCTCTATCACCGCCGTCTGCTCCATCTCGATTTCATATCCCTCGGCGATTTTCTCCGTTTGCCCATCTGCACTCTGCCGTTCAACCGCAGTCAGGGCCTGTTCACCACTCCAGACCTTCTCCAAAGCCTTTTCCAACACTTCCACCGGCACCTGGATGGCCGACAACGGCCCCAGATAATGATCTTGACCTGCCTGCAGCCAGGCGCGAGTGGACAACGACATCATTTTGGTATCGCCCACATACAGCAATCCACGCCGTTCCAGCCCGCTTCGCACCTGTTCAATCGCCGGAATGTATAACGGATCATCCGCCCTGTCTCCCGCAACAACCTGTACCGCCAGTGGCATCCCCAATGGGTCAAGCGCCGCCAACGCCACTTTCAACTGGGGCAGGTCCGGACGACGGTTCTTGCTGTGGCCCAACTGGAACAGACCCTCCTCGCTCACTTCCCAGTATCCGCTCGCCGTCGTGGTATCAATCCGAACCCGCTCTGCGCACAAATCATACACCCGCACAATGTGCTGATTCAGCGCAGCCTCGAATGCCGTCCAGCGTTCATCCTCACCCAGCGCATCTAACAGGCTCGCCAGACGGTCATCGCTGAAATCCAATGCCTGTACCGGACTCCCCAGGCATCCGCTCAATGTCTGGATATGCTTCGCGGCCCAATCTTGCACCTGGTTCAGGCGGTGGTCTGCCTGCGACAAAATATGTGCCAACCAACCTACCAGCACACGGCCCGGATCCAGCCCTTTCCAGTTCCCGTGGGGCGGAAAGTATTCGTTGGTCAACGTGATCAGTCCCATTTGCTCCATCCATTCTATCAGGAGCGGGATGTCGTCTACACGTTCGGTGGTTACGGTAAGTTCTTCGGCCATGCCGCGAGGTTACCGCATTTTTGAAATCTCGTCAAAAAATGAGCGAACCGAGAGCACATGGTCTTCTTCTTGAAGATTTTTCTGGCTTCCTGCCAGGAGAAGCGGAATTGACCAACGTCTTCCATCCCTTCGAACTCCGGT
>Ga0078972_1013903_pt1 | contig 13023 bp, 10 predicted proteins | sample YelNatPaOPGAMG01_FD_67568 | JGI IMG/M metagenome (GOLD analysis project Ga0078972, IMG submission 67568) | Hot spring thermophilic microbial communities from Obsidian Pool, Yellowstone National Park, USA - OP-RAMG-01 (SPADES assembly) (version 2) | ecosystem: Environmental > Aquatic > Thermal...
CCTTTTTGGCTTGAAGATCGGCGAGGAATGGCGCAAGATCGGTGGCACCGAGCCCCATGCTGATTGGGAGGTTTACCCTACGACGCCCTGGAATTACGGGTTGCTCGTGGATTGCCAGAACCCCGCCGCGTCCTTCGCGGTGAAGCGGTCGGCCATTCACAGCGTGCCCTTTGAGCCGAGTCGCGCGCCCGTGACCCTCTTGGCCAAGGCGCGCAGGATACCCGCGTGGGGGCTGGTGGATAACTCGGCGGGGCCTATTTCGGTTGGCCCCTTTGATTCGTCCGAGCCGCTTGAGGAGGTCGCGCTCATACCCTATGGCTCCACCAACCTGCGCATCGCAGCCTTTCCGTTGGTCTCAAGTTAGCAAGCGCTTATCCTGGTCTAGGAGGTCGAGGTGTTGCTGGAGCATCTGCGTCAGGAGGTCTATGAGGGCAACCTGTTGTTGCCGCGCTACGGCCTGGTGACCTGGACGAGCGGCAACGTCAGCGGGCGCGATCGAGAGACAGGTTACGTGGTGATCAAGCCCAGCGGGGTGCGCTACGAAGAGCTAAAGCCGGAGGATATGGTCGTCGTTGACTTGGAGGGTCATGTGATTGAAGGACATTTGCAGCCCTCCGTTGATACAGCTACCCACCTGACGATCTACCGTGGCCGCCCGGATGTGGGGGGTATCGTGCATACCCACTCCACCTTTGCCACGGCCTTCGCCGCCTTGGGGCGCCCGATACCGGTCTATCTCACGGCCATTGCCGACGAATTCGGCGGGCCGATCCCGGTGGGCGCCTATGCTCAGATCGGTGGCGAGGCCATAGGCCAGGAGGTGTTACGTTCCATCGGGGATAGCCCCGCGATCCTGATGAAAAACCACGGCGTCTTCGCCATCGGGCCGACGGTTATGGAGGCCGTCAAGGCCGCGGTCATGACCGAAGACGTAGCCCGTACCGTCTTTTACGCTCTGCAGATGGGCCGTCCTGATCCTATCCCCCCTGAGGAAGTGAGGCGCGGACATCAACGCTATGTAGAGAAGTACGGACAGAAGAAGAGCACCTGATGAGGACCGATAATACCAAGGGCGGTGACTATACCGTCTGGCCCGCTACGCCCCGCCAGACCGTCCAGGTGCACTTTGTGGATGGCAAAACCTATGAGGGGCCGGTCGGCACGCCTTTAGTCCAGTTCATCCAATGTGCCTATGCGCAGGCTCCTTACCCGATCGTGGCCGCCTTGGTCAACGATGAGCTGGAGGAGTTGAGCTACCGGGTCACTCAGGATGTCCGCGTCAGGCCCATTGACACTTCAACGAACGACGGCATGCGCATTTACCAGCGCTCCCTTTCCTTCTTGCTTATCGTGGCGGTCCACGAGCTATTCCCAGAAGCCCAGGTGATCGTTGACCATTCGGTGACCCTCGGCGGTTTTTTCTGCCAGATCGCCGGGCGTGAGCTTTTCAGTGAGGACGAGCTCAGGGCCATTGAGCGGCGCATGCGCGAGATCGTGGAGGCCGACGAGCCGATCATTAAAACGTGCGTGTCTGTAGAGGAAGCCAAGAAGTTATTTGCCGCTCAGGGTTACGAGGACAAAGTCCGGCTGCTGGCCCAGCGGGGACAAGGGGAGATCACGATTTACTCCTTGCGAGGTGTGAATGACTATTTCTACGGCTATATGATGCCCTCCACCGGGCAAATGCGCTGGTTTAGCCTGCAGCTCTATCCTCCCGGCTTCATCCTTCGCCTGCCCCAGCGACACCATCCCACCAACCTGCCTCCCTATCGGGATTATCCCAAGCTGACCGCCGTCTTCCGGGAATACGGACATTGGCTGAGCATCTTGGGTTTGGAAGATGTGAGTTCGCTCAACGAGGCTGTGGCCAGTGGGCGTATCCGTGAGGCAATCCTCGTATCCGAGGCGTTGCACGAGAAACACATCTCCGACATCGCCGACGAGATCGTCCGCGAAAGGGGGCGCGTGCGCGTCGTGCTCATCGCCGGTCCCTCAGCCTCGGGCAAGACTAGCCTTGCCCGCCGATTGGCCATCCAGCTCATCGTCAACGGCATTAGGCCCTTTGCCCTCGGTCTGGATGATTACTTCGTGGATCGCGAGTTGACCCCTCGCGACGAGCGCGGCGAATACGATTTTGAGGCTCTGGAAGCGATCAATCTGCCCCTTTTTAACGAGCAACTCCTGGCTCTGCTGGCCGGAGAGAGCGTGTGTGTGCCGCGATACAACTTTAAGGCGGGCAAGAGCGAACCGGGCGAGAGGATCTGCCTGCCTAGAGACGCCATCATCATCGTGGAGGGCATCCACGGCTTGAATCCTAGGCTGGTGACCGCTCTTCCCCCTGAGCGCGTTTACCGTATTTACGTCTCCGCCCTGACCCAACTCAACATAGACCACCATAACCGCGTGCCCACCACCGACACGCGCATGTTACGGCGCATCGTGCGTGATGCCCAGTATCGGGGATACTCGGCCAAGGAGACGATCGAGCGTTGGGAGAGCATCCGACGAGGCGAGGAGCGCAATATTTTCCCCTATCAAGAGAACGCCGATGTGATGTTTAACTCCGCGCTGGCCTATGAGCTGGCTGTGCTCAAACCGTTCGCGGAACCGTTGCTTTTGCGCATCCCCCGAGGCACGGAGGCCTATATAGAGGCCAGGAGGCTGCTTGCCTTCCTAGAGTGGGTGCGTCCATGCGCGTCTGACTTGGTGCCCGATAACTCCTTGCTGCGCGAGTTCATCGGCGGGTCCATCCTCCAGGATTTCAAGTTCTAGGGCGTCCAGGGTCTCTGTGGGACGTCCTTCGCCCATCTTATGCCGCTTGTGGCTTACGGCCTCCTTTAGGGTCGCGTTTCCGGCAAAGGCCTTCCTTGCCGATGACATGGACTGCGCTTGGCATCGGTTGACAGGGGGGCCGGATTTGTTTTATCCTAAGAGGGCAAGATCGGCCGACCAGATGCCGTCGTTCTTTTCACTTTTCACTGGACGGTCTTGCTCAAGAGCTGGAGCGCTGCGTTGGCGAGCGGAGGCGAATGACCATGCTCAAGACCTTGTGCGCTCTCATCCTTCAAGATCGGGCCAGCGATGTCGAGCTGATCTTGTGCGAGCTACGCCGGGCAGGGGTTGAAGTGCGTTGGCGTCAGGTGAGAACCGAGGCAGAGTACTTGGCCCATCTGGATCCGACGTGGGACGTCATCCTCGCCGACTATTCCCTGCCTCAATTCACCGCTTTCCAGGCATTGCAACTTCTCCAGAAGCGTGAGCTGGATATCCCCTTCATCATCGTCACCGATTCCGTCGGCGAGGAAGTGGCCGTAGAGTGCATGCGCCAGGGAGCGGCCGATTACCTGCTCAAAGATCGCTTGGCGCGCCTGAGGCCGGCCATAGAACAAGCCTTGGAGCGAAAGCGCCTGCGCGCCGAGCGACGGCAAGCGATAGAGGCCTTGGTCAAATCCGAGCGGGAAAAAGCGGCCATTCTGGACGCCATGTCGGAACTTGTGGCCTACCATGATATGGAGATGAGGATCCTGTGGGCTAACCGCGCTGCGGGCGAGTCGGTTGGATTGCCTCCCGAGCAGCTCGTGGGACGTTATTGCTATGAGATATGGGGCGAAGGGGATAGGCCCTGCCCGGGCTGCCCGGTTGAAAAGGCCCTTTTGACCGGCCAGCCCCAAAGTACAGAGATCACCCATGCTGACGGACGGACGTGGCTCATCCGAGGTTACCCCATAAAGGATGCGGAGGGCAAGATCGGGGGCCTTGTGGAAGTTACCTTGGAGATCACCGAGCGCAAGCGAGCAGAACAAGTCCTTTGGCAGACCAAGCTTGTTGTCGAGCACAGCCCCGTGGTGCTCTTTCGCTCCAGGGCCGAGGAGGGCTGGCCCATTGACTTTGTCTCCGAGAACGTGCGTCAGTTCGGCTACAGCGCTGAGGAGCTCCTCTCCGGCGCCGTGCCTTACGCTTCGTTGGTGCACCCCGACGATCTCCCGCGCATGGCTCAAGAGATCCGCGATTTCATCGCGCGTGGGGAGGACGCCTTCCGCCAGGAATATCGCTTTCTGACCAAAGACGGGCAAGTGCGTTGGGTGGATGATCGCACGATGGCCGTTCGCGGCCCCGATGGGCGCATCACACACTACCAAGGGATCATCCTCGATATCACCGAGCGCAAGCGCTTGGAGGAGCAGTTCCTGCAGGCCCAGAAGATGGAGAGCGTCGGCCGGCTGGCCGGCGGCGTGGCCCACGATTTTAACAATCTGCTTACGGTGATCAACGTCTACAGTGACCTGGCCTTGCGCGATCTGAGGCCGGAGGATCCCCTCTACCACGACATAGAGGAGATCCACAAGGCCGGCGAGCGCGCCGCCCAGCTCACCCGTCAGCTCCTGGCCTTCAGTCGCCGACAGGTGTTGGAGATGCGACCCCTCAACCTCAACGCCGTGCTTCAAGGCTTGGCCAAGATGCTGGCGCGCATTCTGGGAGAGGACGTTGTCCTGGACATGAAGCTCGCTCCCAACCTCTGGCCCACTTACGCCGATGCCGGGCAAATCGAGCAGGTGGTGATCAACCTGGCGGTCAATGCCCGTGATGCCATGCCCGACGGTGGCCGGCTGATCGTTGAGACGCAAAACACCACCCTGGATCAGGCTTACGTGCGCCAGCATGCGGACGTGGCCCCCGGAGACTATATCGTGCTTTCCGTCAGTGACACCGGTTTGGGGATGACCGAGGAGGTCAAGGCGCACCTCTTTGAGCCTTTCTTCACCACCAAGGAGGTCGGCAAGGGCACAGGGCTGGGGCTGGCCACGGTCTATGGCATCGTCAAGCAGCATCAGGGGCATATCTGGGTCTATAGTGAGCCAGGCCGGGGAAGTACCTTCAAGATCTATTTGCCGCGCGCAAAGGAGGAACCGGCAACCGTAGCGCATGCCGAAGAGGCCGTCCCGCTGCCTCGGGGCACGGAGACGATGCTGGTCGTGGAAGATGACCGGGCCGTGCGAGGGGTGGCCGTGCGTACCCTAAAGGAGTTGGGCTACCAAGTGCTGGAGGCAACGAACGGCCTTGAGGCTCTTCGGGTAGCTGCCAACTACGGGCGAACGATTCACCTCCTCTTGACCGACGTGGTCATGCCGGGGATGGACGGTAAAAAGTTAGCCGAGCATTTGAGCGCTTCCCACTCCGGCCTGAAGGTGCTCTTTGTCTCCGGCTACACCGATGAGGCCATCTCCCAGCGAGGGGTATTGGAGAAGGGCGTGGCTTTCCTACAAAAACCCTTCACGCCGGCCGGTTTGGCGTGCAAAGTACGCGAGGTGTTGGAGCAATGAAAAGCGCTTATGCTGCTGCCGGAGTGGATATCGACGCCAAGAACCGGGCCTTTGCTCTCATGGCCGAGGCGGTGCGCTCCACCTACGGCCCGGAGGTTTTATTGGGCCTGGGGGCCTTTGGGGGGCTCTATGACGCCCAGCGCCTGAAGAGGATGCGCGCGCCCGTCCTGGTGGCCTCCACCGACGGCGTGGGCACCAAGACAATGATCGCCAAGGCCCTGGGAAGCTATGCCACCTTAGGCTGGGATATCGTCAATCACTGCGTCAACGATATCCTGGTTCAAGGCGCGGAGCCGCTCTTTTTCCTGGATTATATCGCTGTACCGGCCTTGGAACCCGAGGCCATCGCGGCCATCGTGGGTGGGGTAGCGGCGGCGTGTCGCGAGGCGGGCTGCGCCCTCTTGGGCGGCGAGACGGCGGAGATGCCCGGCGTCTATGCTCCGGGGCAGATGGACCTGGTGGGCACGATCATCGGCCTGGTGGAGCGCGAGGAGATGATCACCGGCGCAGAGATCGTCCCCGGCGATATCCTTGTTGGGCTGCCTTCCAGCGGGCTACATACCAACGGCTATTCGCTGGTGCGGCGCATCTTTGCCCCCGAGTCCTTTTCTCAGTATAGCGAGATCCTGGGGCGCCCTTTGGGCCAAGCCTTGGTGGAGCCGCATCGCTCCTATTTGCCCCACTTCAGGGCTATCCGCCAGGTAGCGAGGATCAAGGGCATGGCCCATCTTACCGGCGGAGGGTTCCTGGATAACATCCCCCGGATCTTGCCCGAGAACACGGCGGTGGTGATAGAGCGCAGTGCCTGGGAGGTGCCGCCGCTTTTCCAGCTCATTGAGCGCTTGGGACAGGTGGATCATGAGGAGATGTATCGCGTCTTTAATATGGGCATCGGCATGGTCGTCATCGTGGCCCCTCCCGAGGTGCAAAACGTGCTGAAGGTGCTTAAAGGAGAAGCGCATGTCATCGGTCATGTAGTGGCCCGAGAGGGGAAGGAGAGGGTACAACTGCGATGAACTATCTTGCCGTCTTGGTTTCGGGTTTCGGCAGCAACTTGCAGGCCATTATAGATGCCTGTGAATCAGGCGCACTGCCTAATACCCAAGTGTCGGTGGTGGTGTCCAATCGCAAGGATGCCTATGCCCTTAAGCGGGCCGAGGCCCACGGCATCCCCACCATTTATCACCCCCTGAGGCCCTATCGCCTGGCGGGGCGCTCGCGCGAGGAATACGACGCCGACCTGGCCAAGAAGCTCAGCGCCTATCCTGTGGATTTGGTTATCCAAGCGGGATGGATGCATGTTTTCACCATGGCCTTCTTAAGGCATTTTCCGGGGCGTGTGCTCAACATCCATCCTGCCTTGCCGGGGATGTTTCCGGGGACACACGCTATTGAGCGCGCCTATGAAGCCTTTCAGAGGGGGGAGATCACCCACACGGGGGTGATGGTACATTACGTGCCCGATGAAAGGGTGGACGTGGGCCCGGTCATCTTGCAAGAGGTCGTCCCCATCTACCCCCAGGACACGCTTCAAGACCTAGAGGCGCGCATCCACGAGGTGGAGCACAGGCTCTATGTGCGGGCGATCGCCAAGGTGTTGGGGCTTGGAGAGCCGAGAAAATGAGAGCATCCGATATCCGCATCCTGGAGGTAGAGCCTTATTACTCCCACGAGGAGGCACGCACCCCTTTGAAATTCGGTGCGGTGGTCGTGGAGCGCACGCCCTATGTCCATGTGCGCGCCAAGGTGGAGAACCGTCGCGGACAAGTGGCCCAGGGGTGGGGAGCTATCCTGGTCATGGATTTCTGGGCCTTTCCCAGCAAGGTCGTCGCCCACGAGGTGCGCCTCCAGGCGATGTACACGGTCATTGAGCGCTATGGTCGCTTGTTGGCCGGCTATGGCCGTTATGCTCACCCCATTGAGATCTTTTTTGATACCGAGCCAGAGCTAAAGCGCCTCGGAGAGGAGGTGACACGGGAGTTGGCTCTGGCGGAAGCTTTCCCCTTCCTGGCTTCGTTGGTTTGTGCCTCGGCAGCGGATGCGGCCCTGCATGATGCCTTCGGCAAGGTTAACGGCATCTCTTCCTATGAGGGCTACAATGCCGATTACATGACCTATGACCTGAGTCGCTACCTGGGGCCGCGCTATGTGGGCCGATACCCCGGCGATTATATTCGGAGAAGCTACCTGCCGGAGGTACCCGCTTTTCACCTCGTCGGCGGCCTGGATAAGCTCTGGGAAGCGGAGGTGGATGATTCAGATCCCCAAGATGGCCTGCCCAATTCCCTGGAAGCCTGGATAGAGCGCGATGGCTTGACCTGCCTCAAGGTCAAACTGCGGGGCAACGACCTCCAATGGGATTTGGAGCGCCTGATTGAAGTGCATCGCGTAGCTCAAGAGGCTCAGCGGCGCATCGGCCTGCACGAGGTGCATTTCTCCGCCGATACCAACGAGCAGTGCGAGACGCCGGAGTATGTGGTGGAGCTGATGAACCGGCTGCGCGAGCGCTCGCCCGAGACCTTTGCCGCGGTGCTCTATATCGAGCAGCCTACCGAACGCGATTTGACCCTGCATCGCTACGACATGCGCCCGGTATCGGCCATCAAGCCCACCATCTTGGATGAGAGCCTGACCACGCTCGAGGACTTGGAGCTGGCTATGGAGTTGGGCTGGTCGGGTATCGCCCTCAAGACGTGCAAATGTCAATCGGCGGATCTGATCTACGTGGCTAAATGCGAGGGGGAAAAGATCCCCTACACTATCCAAGACCTGACCAATCCCGGCATTGCCCTGATTCAATCGGTAGGCCTGGCGGCGCGTACGCATCCCCTGATGGGTGTGGAAGCGAACTCTTGTCAATTTTTCCCTTCCACCTCCAAGCCCGAGGCCACGGTGCACGAGGGTATCTTCCGACGGATCAACGGCCGTCTGAGCACGGCGAGTATTCAAGGCGCGGGCTTGGGCTACCAGGTTGAGCGCATCCCCAGAGGTATATTCCGGTAGGCGTGGCTTTCTCGCTGCATCCCGGTGTTACGGAACGATTCGTTCGGGGTGTGCGTAGACGGTCATCTTACGCCCGCGCAAGTAGCCGATGAGGGTCAGGCCGAAGCGCTCGGCGAGCTGTACGGCCAGAGCTGTCGGCGCAGAGACCGAGGCCAGAATGGGAATGCCCAGGCGGATGGCCTTGGCGGCCATCTCATAGCTCAGCCGGCCGGAGGAGAGCAAGAGCTTATTGGCCAAGGGGATGTCGCGCAGCAGACAATAGCCGACGACTTTATCCACAGCGTTGTGCCGCCCAATGTCCTCGGCGAGGGCCACCAGTTCTCCGCTAGCCTCAAAGAGCGCGGCGGCGTGGACCCCGCCCACCTCCTGATGCAGGCGCTGCCCGGCGCGCATGGCCTTATCCAGGCCGAGGAGAACTTTGGAGGATACCTGAAGCCCACTTTGGACGATGGGCAGGCTCAAGGCCGCATCGTCAACGCCCACTGCCCCACATCCGGCACGGATCAGCCGCACCACCTCCAGCCGAGCATCCTCGCGCAAAGCCTCGGGACGTACCTGAAGCTCCACACGATTGCGCGATTCGGGCGCGCCATCTGAGGGATCCTCCAAAGGGCTGGGTAACCCTTGGCCACAGTGGTGGATGGTGAGCACATCGGCGAAGCGGCTCACCAATCCCTCGCTGAGGCAAAAACCGGCGGCCAGCTCCTTCTCCATCCCCGGCAGGCGCATCAGCACCGCCACTTGCTTGCCGTTGATGTGCAGGGCCAGAGGCTCCTCAAGCACCATCGCAATCTCTTGACCAAGGCTCTCGCCATCGGCGATGCGCCATACCTGTTTGCGGGCAGTCGGTTGAGCATCCAAGGTGTTTGTCCATTCCATAGAATGTGAAGCTCCCCAGGAAAGTTCGGGGGATTGAGCCGGACCTGGCCAATCCCGTTGTTACGTCGCAGCACAACCCCAAAATCGTATCACAAAAGCGCGGACGTACCAAACCGGCACGTCCGCGCGAATTCGTCTGGGATTACCTTGTGCCTTTAGTGTGGCTTCTCAGGCTCACTCTCGCCCATAGATCCACCAATAGAGGCCGCCGACCAAACCGGCTCCACCGATGATATTGCCCAAGGTCGAGGGAACCAGGTTATTCCACAGGAATTGGCTAACGGATACATTGGCGCCGTTGAACATGCCCAGGGGGATGAAGAACATGTTGGCGACAGAGTGCTCGAAGCCCAGGGTGACAAAGGCCATGATGGGGAACCAGATACCAAAGATCTTGCCGATGACCTCATCTGAGGCGACGGCCAGCCAGACCGCCAGGCAAACCAGCCAGTTGCAACCGATGCCCCGCAGGAACACCTGCCACCAGCCTAAGTTGACCTTGGCCTCGGCGATGCCCGCAGCGGCCTTGCCCAAGTCGCCTCCGTTGGCGATGCCGCTCCAATAGGCGAGAAAGAGGGTCACAAAGAGCGAACCGAGGAAGTTGCTTACGTAGACCACGACCCAATTGCGCAGGAGGCCTCTCCACTTGGCTGCTCCCGCTAGACAAGTGGGGATGAGCACAGCACAATTCTCTGTGAAAAGCTCTGCCCCCGCAACGGCCACCAAGATGAAGCCCAAGGGGAAAACCGCGCCAGAGGCGAGCTCGGCCAGGCCGGGGTTTGTCCTAGCCAGCTCAGGGCTGCCCTTGCCCACTGCGATGGCCAAAAGCCCACCGAAAGCGACAAAAGCTCCGGCCAGGAAACCCAGCACCAACTGCTTAAGCAGCGACAGCCTGGCCTTGGCAACTCCCTCATTGCAAACGGCTTCTACAATGCTCTTGGGCGATCTGAACGGCATCCTCACCTCCTTATGCGGAACAAGCGCCGGAGCTTTTGTCTGAACCTTACAGTCGTTCAATCTTAGCAGCACAGACCTTGAATTCGGGTATTTTGGCTACCGGATCAAGGGCGGCGATGGTCAGTAGGTTGGCAGCCGCCTCGGCAAAGTGGAAGGTCATGAACACCACTCCCCGCTCAGGCTTATCTATCACCTGAGCTCTGGCGACGACCTGCCCGCGACGCGAGCTGACCTTGACCATATCCCCATTGTTAATGCCCAGGGCTCGGGCGTCAAGCGGGTTAATCTCTACCAGTGCCTCTGGATAGAGTGTATTCAGCCCCTGAGAACGACGCGTCATCGTCCCTCCGTGGTAATGATAAAGCACGCGGCCTGTGGTCAACACCAGAGGATACTCGGCGTCGGGCTGCTCGGCCGGCGGTAGCCATTCCACCGGGCTCAGACGACCCAGGCCACGCGCAAATCGCTCGCGATGCAGGATCTTGGTGCCAGGATGATCCACCGAGGGACAAGGCCATTGCAGACCGCCCTTTTCCAGGCGTTCGTAGCGTATGCCCGCATAACTGGGGGTCAAGGCGGCGATCTCCTCCATGATCTGCTTGGGGCTGGCGTAATCCCACGAGGCATAGGGGGCCGCCTTGGGGTCTAGCCCTAAGCGAGCCTGGATCCTCTTGGCCAGGTCGGCGATGATCTGCCAATCGGGGCGCGCCTGGCCTGGCGGGTCAATGGCCTTGCGCACGAGCTGGACGCGCCGCTCGGTGTTGGTGTAGGTGCCCTCTTTCTCGGCGAAGGCCGCGCCTGGCAGGATAACGTCGGCATAGGGCGTAGTCTCGCTGGGAAAGATCTCTTGTACCACCAGGAACTCTAGCGACTCTAGCGCCCTGCGGGCGTGATTGAGGTCGGGATCGGTCATGCCGGGGTTCTCGCCCAAGACGAACAGCCCCTTGATCTCCCCGCGTTCGGCGGCATTGAGCATCTCCACCACGGTGAGCCCCACGCGCGCCGAGGAGGTCTTGCCCCAGGCATCCCGGAACTTGGCGCGGATGTCCTCGTTGGTCACCACCTGGTAGCCAGTGTAAACGTTGGGTAGGCAGCCCATATCGCAGGCACCCTGGACGTTGTTTTGCCCGCGCAAGGGGTTCACCCCGCCGCCGGGCACGCCGACGTTGCCCAGGAGCATCTGCAGATTGGCGCAGGCTAACACGTTCTGGTGTCCTGTGGTGTGTTGGGTAATGCCCATCGCGTAGAGCAGCGCCCCCGGCCGGTTCGCCGCCAGGATGTGCGCCGCCTCGCGGATGTCCTTGGCGGGAACGCCGGTAATCTCCTCCGCCTTCTCCGGCGTGTACTTGGCCAGCACAGCCTTGAGGTCCTCGAAACCCTCCGTCCTAGAGGCAACGTATGCCTTATCGTAGAGGTCCTCGGTGATGAGCACGTTGGCCAGGGCGTTAAGCAGAGCGATGTCCGTTCCCGGACGATGTTGTAGATGCAGGACGGCGAAATCGGTGAGAGGAATCTTGCGTGGGTCAGCGACGATCAGCTTGGCTCCGCGCCTTACGGCCTGACGGATGTTGATCCCAATTACGGGATGAGTCTCTGTTGTGTTAGAGCCAATGACGAAGAATACACGGGCGCCATTAATCACGTCCTCAATGGAGTTGGTCATTGCGCCGGAACCGAATGCGGTGGCCAGACCGGTCACCGTAGAGCTGTGTCAAAGCCGCGCACAGTGGTCTATGTTGTTGGTGCCGATCAGCCCCCGGCCCAGCTTTTGCACGAGATAGTTTTCTTCATTAGTGCACTTGGCCGAAGAAAGGAAGGCCAGCGCGTCCGGGCCGTGCTTCTGGGCGATCTCCACAAACTTGTCGGCGACGAGATCTAGCGCCTCATCCCAGCTCGCCGGGACGAACTGGCCGTCTCGCTTGATGAGGGGCGTCGTCAGACGGTCGGGATGCTGGATAAAGTCCCAACCGAAACGCCCTTTGACGCACGCGCGGCCTTGATTGACGGGATTTTCCTTATCGCCACGCACGCCGATGAGCTGATTGTTACGCGTCTCTAGCACCAAGCCACAACCGACACCACAATAAGGACAAATAGTCCGGGTCGTTTGGGTGGGCAAGCCGACGTGCAGGCTCGCCTTCGTCCGCAGTGCCCCCACCGGACATGCTTCCACGCACTGCCCGCAGGACTCGCAAACTGACTCCAGTAGCGGGCGATCCAGCATGGTGCTGATCTTGGTTTGGAAGCCTCGGTAGGCGTAATGGATGGCATTGCACCCTTGAACCTCGTCACAAACCCGCACGCATTTGCCACACAAGATGCAACGCTCCAAATCTCGCTCAAAGAAGGGATTGGAGTCATCGATGCGGTACGAGCGCTTCTCTCCCTGAAAGCGCATCTGGCGCACCCCCACATAGGCCGCCACCTTCTGCAGTTCGCAGCGTCCGTTCTGGACACAGGTCAGGCAATCCGAGGGGTGATCGGAGAGGAGGAGCTCGACGATATTGCGACGCATAGCCTCGATGCGCGGGCTAGAGGTTCTGATTTTCATCCCCTCTGCGACCGGAGTTGTGCAGGCCGAAGGAAAACCTCTCATCCCCTCGATCTCCACAATACAGAGCCGACAAGCGCCGAAAGGTTGGAGCAAGGGATCGTAACAAAGGGTTGGGATGTAGATTCCCGCGGCACACGCGGCCTCCAGAACCGTCATGCCTTCCTGGACTTCAAGCTGTTGGCCATCAATAATAAGGGTCACGCTCTTCGACATGCTCCCCCCTCTGAGTTACTCCTCCAAGTCGCAGCGCAGGCAGCGCTTACATTCCTCGCGGCAGGCCGTCTCGGACAAGCCCAGTTCCACTTCCTT
>Ga0078972_1013906_pt1 | contig 13021 bp, 14 predicted proteins | sample YelNatPaOPGAMG01_FD_67568 | JGI IMG/M metagenome (GOLD analysis project Ga0078972, IMG submission 67568) | Hot spring thermophilic microbial communities from Obsidian Pool, Yellowstone National Park, USA - OP-RAMG-01 (SPADES assembly) (version 2) | ecosystem: Environmental > Aquatic > Thermal...
TGACCACCACCTCTGACCGTCTACGCAGGAACTGAAGACGCCCCGATTGTCTAGTAATGCGAACACCGCGAAGGCCCCCAAGGTGCTGGGGCCTGGCACTTCGGCAGTACGGTGGCGGGCGTGTCGACCGCCACGGTGATGGGACCACTTTGACCAGGGTTTAGCCAGTTTCATTGGACCACCCGTTTGCCAGTTATGGGACCACCGGCGTGTCGTCGCGGGGGTCGCTCGATTACTGGGTCGGATCACTTCATGTCGCTCGATGTGAAGGAGGTCCGCTGAATGTATCGGGAGGTTTCGGTGATCGAGGTGCGTGAGCTGTTGCGGGTGTGGATGTCGGGGGCCGGCTTGCGCCGGGTGGGTGCGTTGGCAGGGGTCGATCGCAAGACCGCACGCGACTATACGAACGCTGCGGTGCTGGCGGGGCTGGTCCGCGACGGTGATCTGGATCAGCTCACCGATGAGCTGATCGGGGCGGTGATCGAGGCGGTGCGGCCGGGCCGGCCGGATGGGCACGGACAGGCGTGGGAAGTGTTGCGCGCCAACCACGATCAGATCGTCAAGTGGGTGGAAAAGGATCTGACGGTGGTCAAGATCGGTGACCTGTTGGCACGTCAGGGCATGGTGGTGCCGCAGCGGACCCTGCACCGGTACTGCACGGCGTGCACCGCCTACCGGGGTCGTGGCAGCGCTGGCACGGTGCCGGTGGCCGATGGTGAGCCTGGTGTGGAGTGCCAGATCGACTTCGGTCGGATGGGCACGATCTTCGATCCCGAATCGGGGCGCAACCGGGTGGTGCACGCGTTGATCTTCACCGCGGTCTATTCGCGGCACATGTTTGTGTGGCTGACGTTCAACCAGACCCTGGTGGCCGTCATCGCCGGCTGCGAGGCGGCCTGGCGATTCTTCGGAGGTGTCTTCAAGGTGCTGATCCCAGACAACATGACACCGATTGTGCCCAAGGCGGATTCGACCGATCCACAGTTCAGTGTGGGTTGGACGGAGTACTCGCAAGCCCGCGGGTTTTTCACCGATCCGGCCAGGGTGGCCCACCCGTGCGACAAACCCCGTGTCGAGCGAATGGTGCAGTACGTGCGGGGCAACTTCTTCGCTGGCGAAGACTTCACCGACCTGGCCGACGCCCAAGCCCGAGCGCAAGCGTGGTGTGCCGATAAGGCCGGGCAGCGTATCCACGGCACCACCTGCCAGCAACCGGCGGTGGTGTTCGCCGAGGGTGAGGCCGCGCTGCTGCTGCCCGTCCCGACCGCGGTCTACCAGGTGCCGATCTACGCGAACGCCAAGGTGCACCGCGACTACCACATTCAAGTCGATCGGGCCTTGTATTCAATTCCGGAACACCTTCGCGGGCAGACACTTTCGGTGCGCGCCGACAGGGAGTTGGTCAAGGCGTTTCACCGCGGCAAGCTGGTCAAGACCCATCCCCGCCAGCCCGCCGGCGGGCGATCCACCGACCCAGCTGATTTGCCCGCTGACAAGACCGGCTACGCGATGCGGGACCTGACCCGGCTGATTGCCACCGCGGCCGGCCACGGGGCTGATATCGGCATCTACGCCGAACGCCTGCTCGACCACCAACTGCCCTGGACACGGATGCGCCAAGTGTACCGGCTGTTGGGGCTGGTCAAACGCTACGGGTCGGCCCCGGTGAACACCGCCTGCGGGCGGGCCCTGGAACTCGACGTGGTCTCGGTCTCCAAGATCGCCGCGATGCTGCAAAAAGCCACCGAGAACACCCCGACAGAACCGCCACGGGCGGCCACCGGGCTCGCACCGGCCCGGTTTGCCCGCGATCCGGGTGAATACCGCAGCGAAGGCAGGCCCCGGCCTGACTGGATGAGCGTCATCGACGGCGGCGCCAACCCAGTCAGCGACAACGAGATCCAGGGGCGGTGATCATCATGGCGACCAAACCCATTGTCACTGACCCGATCTCGACTGACCTGAAGAATGTGATGCGCCAGCTCAAGCTCGGGCGGATGCTCGACACCCTGCCCGAGCGGCTCACCTTGGCCCACCAGCAGCACCTGTCGCATGCGGCGTTTTTGGAGCTAGTCCTCGCCGATGAGGCCAGCCGCCGCGACAACAGTTCAGCGGCCCGCCGGGCCCGCGATGCCGGCCTGGACGCGGCCATGCGGCTGGACTCCTGGGACGAGACCGCGGCGGTGCGCTACGACCGCACCTTGTGGACCGACCTGACCAGCCTGCGGTTCCTCGACGGCCCCCACGGCGCACTGCTGCTCGGACCCGTCGGGGTCGGCAAAACGCACCTGGCCACCACACTCGGTCACATCGCCGTGCGTCGCCGCATCCCCACCCTGATGCTGCGCGCCGATGCGATGTTCAAGCGGCTCAAAGCATCCCGGCTCGACAACAGCACCGAAGCCGAGATGCGCCGACTGGCCCAAATCCGGCTGCTGATCATCGACGACTTCGCCCTGCAGCCGATGGATGCCACCGCGACCGCCGACTTCTACGAGCTCGTGGTGGCCCGCCACCAGCGGACCTCGACCGTGCTGACCTCCAACCGCAGCCCCGACGAATGGCTGGCCGTCATGACCGACCCCCTGCTCGCACAATCGGCCGTCGACAGGATCACCTCGACAGCGCATGAACTCATCATCGAAGGCCAGTCCTACCGGCGCCGTCAGAAGCCCTCAGTTGACACCAGCCCGACGACCACCGATCATCCCCAATGAGCCAAACAGGTGGTCCATAGTTACTGGCCAACCGGTGGTCCCATCATCGTGGCAAATGACAGATGCAGATCGGTGAATGTGACTGTCGAGCCTTGCAAGCTTTCAATGTAGGTGAGCAACCGATCAATGTCCGGCCCAAAGCTGAATGAGATCTGGGCGCTAGACCCTTTTCCTGCCGTTTCATCGAGCGACCAGCAGGCGTCATTCCAGCACTCTAAGCCGCTCTTGTGGTGCGTTCCGAAAATCAAGGCGTAGCGGCCGGTTTGACCACGGGCTTGCACGTCGAAAGCGCCCGTAAAACAGCCAAGAGACTCAAGCCGTTGGCGGTAGAGTCGCTTTACCGCTTCCTTGCTTTCAGCAACCGGCGCTTGCGGGTCAAGGGTCTGCCAGGATGTGCCACCGAAAAGTTGCGTTAGGACATCTACCATGGCGGGATTTCCCAGGTATCGATGAATCTCGTCGAGCATCAAACTGATGATGACCTCGTTCTTTTTGCGGGCCGCGCAGGCGCTGACATCGGGCCACGGGATATCCTTCAACCCCCACGGGTCGATGATCCACAGAGTTGCCTTGCCTTGCGGCGCATGCTGTTCCAGCACAAGTGGCAGTCGCTCACCGAATGGCCCCGGTTCTTGAGGCGCGTGAATAACTTTCGCGTCCTCGGGCAAGCCGGCCATGCGCTGCGTCAAGACAGCGACGCGCCGAACATCCTTATCGATGGTGACCAGATCCAGCTTGTTAAAGCGGTCATGGAAGCGGTGTTGGCGGTAAGCCTTCGCAATCATGACCGGGCTTCCGTCGAGGCCGTCGGAGTACCGACCCGAACCAGCGAATGCCTCGACGACAGTGGCATCGCCGCTCCATCGCCCTTGCAATATGCGCGGCATCCAGCAGTTGATGTATCGCCGATAGAACTGGTGCTTTACGCGGGTGTGCGGATCCGAGGGGTAGTCCACCTCTTTCCGGATCTTCTCGCGCCTACTCAAGGTGTGGGTCCTACCACGCCGCGCCCCTTCTTGCCGTTGCTTACCCAGCGTAGAAGTCTGGTCCGGCAAGATTGCTTAGACACGCGCAAGGGCTTGCGACCCAGCAGGGCGAGGTGGCGGAACATCGGCCCGGTCAGCGGTGCGGCGCTTTCGCCCTCCGGTCACGTCGGGCAGCATGGACGCATGACCAGACGATCCGAGGGCCACTTACGTCCGTCTGGCGCATGCGAACGGAGTAGTGATGTCCTGGCAGTACCGCAAGTCGAAGAAAGTCGGGCCGTTCCGCTTCACCGCCAGTAAGCGGGGAGTCTCAAGCAGCGTCGCTTTCGGGGGATACAGGGTGACCCGCCGCGCCGACGGTAGCTACCAGCGCACCGTCCGCATCCCCGGCACCGGCGTCTACAACACCCGCCGGATCGGCTCGCCGCGCCGACCACAGTCCGCACTGTCGAGTGGTGTCGGGTTCGGTGTCGGATTCATGCTCACCCGACTCCTGTTCTGGCCGCTCCTGATAATTGGCGTCCTTCTTTTGGTTTTCGCGTGGAAAGCCCTGTTGGTTTGGGGTCTCATCATCACCGCCATCGTCTTGACGCGGCGCTATTTGCGGCAACGGCAACGGGCGGATGGGTTCGCCGACCTCAACGTCTCTGGTCCACTCGCCCAGACTGTCTGCCAGATACTTGACGCCAGTGTGGAGGCCAATGGCACGCTCAACATCAAAGATGCGCTCAACACGGTGTTAGATGCCAACCCGAGCCTCCCGGTAGTTGAGGCAGGGTCTTATATCGGCGGGATCATAGGCACCTACCGCCCGCAGTACAGGCCGCTGGTACCGGCCAACGTGGGCACCATTGCAGAAGACGCATACCGGGAACGGGTGTTCTTGCGAACACTCGCGAAGAACGGTGTCAACATTCGCCAGCCAATCGACCAGGCGCATACCGTCTGCCAAGTGCTGGATACCGGCGTGACGTTCGAACAGATGTCGTGGCGGGTGGCCAAACTCAATGACATTTCACCACTCGATGCGGCGCGCTTCGTAGGCACAGCCATAGCCGCCTACTGCCCTCAGCACAATTCATTGATGGAAGAGCCGCCCAAGTAGAGATCGAAAGCCCTGGTCGTGCCATGCGCCCGTTGCTCGACATGACGGCACGATATGAGGCGAAGGGCCGGGAGCGCGAGGGACAAGAGCATGCGTCCCACCACGCGACTATCGGGGCTGGAGGAACATCAACTATCGAAGCCATACGGCGGGTTGGCAACTGTTGTCAGACACACTGAGCGGGCATACGTCCTGCCACGCCAATTCATCGCCAGCCTGATCGCCCACCCGCACCGAATGGACGTTCTGCTGGAGTGGCGGGTCCTGGCGGATCATCAGCGCGATGGAGTGGGCCGCGTCGAGCGCGGTGTCCTTGGCGCCTGGGGTGACGAGCATGAACACGTCTAGTTCGTATGAATCGTGCACATAGGTTATGTGGTCGATCCGGGCCGCCCAATCGCCCGACCCAGGACCCTCCTGAGGAATGTCTCGAAACTGCTGGTCGGGACCTAAGCCGTATTGACTTAGCAGAAACGTCCTCGCCTCAGCCACTATCTGTGTATCTGACAAGGTGCGCGTGGGCTGCGCCGAGGTCGTGGTCATATACGGCGATGCCCGCCTGCTGGTGGTCGCGGTATCCGACGGCCCGCACGCCGCCGCCAACAGCGCCGCGACACAGCCGATGGCAGCCATCTTTCGATCCGGACGCACTCCAATGACGTTCCCCGGCGACGCCGTTATCATTCCCAAGACCCCAAAGTTGACTCACCGGCTGCGCCGGGAGCAGCGCGCTGGAGGTCGGCGCCACGGTCGCGACGTGCTGGACGGTCTCGGCAAACCGGCGGACCGGCCGTTAGACCAAGGGTGGATGCTCTGGCAAGTGCTGGCAGGCGCTACAAAAGATCACACGGAGATCGCACGCGTCGGCCCGCCCATAGGGCCAAAAACGGCCTCTGAACAGGATGTATGGACCTGTGCCCCCGGCAGGATTCGAACCTGCGACACCGGCTTTAGGAGAGCCGTGCTCTATCCCCTGAGCTACGAGGGCGCGGACGATGTTCTTTGACGTCCCGGTGCCGCTCCGGACGATCGGGCCGACGTCCGGGTGCGGCGGATGTGAGTCTAGCCCCCGTCCGCCCAAAGCCCCGCGACGCGCAACTCACACCGGCGGATAGGCCGGCGGGGGACAGCCACCGCGCAGCATCCAGGCGAACCAGTTCACCGCGTACTCAATCTCGTCGGAGGCGTCATAGTCGGGATCGGGATCCATGTGAGTACCCCCTTCCGTGTGCGAGGGCCGCGATCGGCGCAGTGTCGTGCGTGATCACCGTGCCGCGACGGCTACTGCCATTGGATGTCGTCGTCGGAGGGCTGACGCTCGTCCCGCTGCGCCGTGGGGCTCGTGTCGATCATGACTTCTTGCCAATGGTGGGGGCTGTAGAGGCGAATGTCGTTGCCGCTGCTGATCATCAGGACACCGCCGTTCAGTATCTCGTAGTCGACGTCATCGGGGAACTCGGCGTCCTCGTCGCGGCCCGCGATCTGCACCCACAGCTTCATATCGGGAGCGCCCTATGCGCTAGTCCGTCTCTTCGATGATGTGCATCGCGGCTTCCTCGGCCGAGGCCGCGCCGCCGCTGATGCCGACGTCTTCGGCAACCATGTCCGCCTCGGTGTCTTCGCCGAAGCCGTGGTCGGGTGCTACCAGTCGGCCGGCCCGCGCGCCACCGACCTCGCGTCGACGCTGCGGGAATTCGGCGTCGCGCTCGGCGTCGTCGGAGCGCTGGCGTTCGGCCTCGTCGAGCGGGACGTCGATCCGCGAGGCCGGATCGGGTTCTTCCTCGGCGAGGAGCTGATCCATGCTCTCGCCGGGGCCGAAGGCGCCGCGTCCGTAAGGGTACTCGGGTGGCGAGTAACCCTCGTCGAGCACATCGTCGACACCGCGGTCGACGAGGGTGTCCTCCGGCTGGAGCTGGTTGTCGTCCTCGGCGCTGTATTCTCCTGGCGCCGGGCCGGTTTCATAATGAGTGCTCATCGTCGACTGTCCAGATCCTCGCTGGTGGGTGATTATTCGCCTTGACCCACCATAGAAACGGGATGTCCCCCGGCCTAGGGCCATTCGTCCCTACGGCCGAAGCCGTTGGACCGGTGAACGACGACCGGCCCGGCGTGACGTCGTGCGGCTGACAAGGGACTTTCGGCCCCTCGGCCCCCGACCTGGCCGGTGCGATGGTTGATGTCGGCCCGCCCGGGTGCGGACACGCACGGTGACGAAGGGATGCCCGATGACCGTTTTGCGAATCGTCCCCGGCAGCGCCAACCCGGCGCTGGCCCAGGCCGTCGCCAACCACCTGGGCGTCGAGACCGACGGATGCACGCTGCAGCGGTTCCCCGACGGGGAGTTGCGGCCCCAGGTTGAAAATGCTTGCGGCGCTGACGTTTACATCGTTCAGCCGACGTCGCCGCCGGTCAACGAGCATCTCGTCGAATTGCTGTTGCTGGTCGACGCGTGCCGCCGGTCCCGTGCGGGACGGGTGACCGCGGTGGTGCCGTACTTCGGCTACGCACGCCAGGATCGCCGAACCGCGCCGGGACAGGCCCTCGGCTCGGCCGTCGTCGCCGACGCGATCGCCGCCGCGGGCGCCGACCGGCTCGTCGTCGTCGATCCCCACACCCCGGAACTGGAAGCGGTGTGCCGGATCCCGGCGGAAACACTGTCGGCCGTCCCGGCCCTGGCGGGCGCGCTGGCCGGCCACCTGCCCGACGGCACGGTGGTGGTCGCCCCCGACCTGGGCGCGGTCAAGCTGGCCGAGCGGTACGCGGCGGTGCTGCACGGCCCGGTGGCGGTGGTGCGCAAACAACGCGGAGCCGGCTCGGCCGTTGCCGCCCTGGACGTCGCCGGTGACGTAATTGGCCGAACGGCGGTGATCGTCGACGACATGATCACCACCGGGGCCACCATCGAGGCCGCCGTCGGGTTGCTGCGCGCGGGGGGCGCCGCACACGACATCGTCGTCGCCGCCACGCACGGGCTTTTCGTCCATGCCGCGGCCGGGCGGCTTCAGGACCTCGGCCTGCGCCGCGTGCTGGTCAGTGACACCGTGGCGGTCAAGAACACCGGAGCCACGATCGAGATCGCGTCGGTGGCGCCGACGATTGCCGACGCCATCGCGTGTTTGCACACCGACAAGCCGCTGCGTGACCCGCCGATCCCCGCGCGTTAGAGACCCGGGCCTCAGCCGGCGGCTTGGACCGTGATGTGCTTCTCGGCCGGTGCCGCGGCCTTCTGCTCGGGGACGGCCACGTCCACGGTCAGGATGCCCTTGTCGTAGGTGGCTTTGATGGCCTCCTCGTCGGCGCCGGGCGGCAGCGTGACCGACCGGGTGAGCGAGCCGTAGCTGAATTCCGAGCGCCCCTTGGCCTTTTTCTTCTCGCTGCGCTCGGCCTTGATCGTCAGCTGGCCGTGGTGCACGGTGATGTCGATGTCCTTGGCCGGGTCGATGCCGGGCAGTTCGGCGTGTAACAGGTAGTGGCCGTCCGCCAGCTCTTCCTCGAGCCGGATCAGGTGGCTGGAGCGCAGACCCGCCCACGACGGCATGCCGGTGTGCAGGTCCGACCAGAAATCGGACCAGTCCGGCAGCCACGAGCGCGGTTGGTGACGGGCAGGGAGATCGTTCATGACCCCTCCTCGGTTTCGGTTTGCTGTTGATGTGCCCTCGATCCTTGGACGACGCGCCGTCGACCGGTAGGGCCCGAAGTCCCATCCGCGGCCGCAATTCGGCCCGAACACTCTGGCGCCCAATATGTTCAGCTCACCCAAATAATCGGCTCACCCAGCCGCGGACGGCCTCAGTTCAGGCGAGCCACTCCAACTCGTCGGCCGCTGCTGTGAGCGCGGCCGCCAGTTCGCGGGCCGCCGGCGCGTCGAGTGCGTCCAGGTGGCGGGTGTGCACGCTGATCCACCGCCGCGTCGAGCCGTCGGCCTCCTGCCGGCCGCAGATCTCCACGCGGGCCAGCCCCCCTTGACGCAGGGTGCCCTTGAAGTCGCGGAACCAGTTGCCGTCCCGCTGCCAGCCGAACGTGCGCACCGCGCCGGTGGGCGGCGCCACCGCGTCCAACGGCGAGGCCGTCGCCTCGTTGTCGGCCGCCCACTGCCGCGCCATCTCCAGCAGCGTCTGCGGCTCGTCGTGCTCGAGGCGCTCCAGCTGGGCGATCTGCGCGGCGGTGAGCTGGTCGGCCACGTCGCGCCAGGTCTGCGTCGTGCTGTCAGATGTGGTCATAGTCTGCAGTCTGTGCAGCGCGACCGGCTGCGACCAGGGTCGAAGGTCATGTTTTCGGGTCCCTCAACCGTTCGCAGCCACGGACCGGTCAGCCGATCTCGGTGCGCAGCCCCTCGTGCCGCAACTCCAGCTCGCTGCTGATCCCGGTGAACAGGTCGTGCGCGTCGACCTGCAGGCCCCGCAGCTTGACGTTCAGCGCGCCCGGCCTCTTGTCGACGACGACTTTGCCGGCGGGATCCATCAGGTACTCGGTCCGGGCCGCTGAGGCGCCCGTCGGGCCCTGTGCCGCCAAGCGATAGCCGTGGTCGTCCCGCAGCCTGTCGGCGACCGCGGTGACCAGTTCGCGTTCGAGCTCTCCGGCGTCGACGGTCGCGGGGACAGTCACGGTCATCCTGGTCACCCGGACCACGCTACTCTCGTCGGGCGCGGCTCGGGCGATGTCGCCGCGGGCGGTGGTTGCCCCGGCGCCGAACCGCAGATGCGCTGCCCACGGCCCAGTGTGGCGATCCAGATGAGTTGCGCGCCATAGCTTCTCATCGTCGGCTAGGGCTTCACGGGTGTGGCCACGCGGCTGAGGTGTTCGATGAACCAATCCCGGGCCAGCGCGGCGACCTGCTCGAGTGTGCCCGGTTCTTCGAAGAGGTGGGTGGCGCCGGGAACGACGGCGAGCTCGCAGACGCCGGGGATCATGCCCCGCGCCTGTCGATTCAGTTCCAGCACCACGTCATCACGCCCGCCGACGATCAGCAGCGTCGGGGCGAGGACGTCGGTCAGCGACTGGCCCGCCAGATCCGGTCGCCCGCCGCGGGAGACCACGGCCGCCACGTTCACCCCGGGATCGGCGGCGGCCACCAGGGCCGCGCCCGCGCCGGTGCTGGCGCCGAAGTAGCCGATCGGCAGCTCCGCGGTGTCGGCCTGGCGGGCCAGCCAGCCGGTCACGTCGACCAACCTCCGCGCCAGCAGCCCGATGTCGAAGACGTTGGCGCGGTTGCGTTCCTCCTCGGGGGTGAGCAGGTCGAACAGCAGGGTGGCAAGGCCCGCCGCGTTCAAGACCTCGGCCACATAGCGGTTGCGCGGGCTGTGGCGGCTGCTGCCACTGCCGTGCGCAAACACCACGATGCCGACCGGACGCTCCGGGATCATCAGGTGTCCGGCCACCGACACCGGGCCGGCGTTCACCCGGACCTCCTCGTCGCGTATCGGCGGGTCGTCGGCGGCGATGACCGCGGGCTCGCCGAAGCCGTCCCGGGCACGATCGAGCAGTGCGACCACCTCGTCGTCGGAGGTCTGGGCGAAATTGCGGTAGCCCTGGCCGACGGCGAAGAAGAACTCCGGCGTGTGCAGGCAGACGACGTCGTCGGCGTATCCGGAGAATCTGGTGAAGATGTCGCGCCCACCGATCGGCACCGCCAGCACCACCCGGCTCGCGCCCCGGGCGCGCGCCACCTGGCAGGCGGCCTTGGCGGTCGCGCCGGTCGCGACGCCGTCGTCGACGATCACCGCGACCCGCCCGGACACCGGGACGTGGGCGTGGCCGCGCCGGAACCGTTCCGAGCGGCGCTCCAGTTCGGCGCGTTGCCTCGCCTCCACGGCGGCCATCTCGTCCTCGGAGAGGTCGGCTTCGCCCACCACGGCTTCATTGATCACCCGTACGCCGCCCTCGCCGATGGCGCCGAAGGCCAATTCGGGTTGATACGGCACCCCCAGCTTGCGCACCACCAGCACGTCCAGCGGCGCGTTGAGCGCCTTGGCGACCTCGAAGGCCACCGGCACCCCGCCGCGCGGCAGCGCCAGCACGACGATGTCCTTGCCGCGCAGGGGTTCCAGGCGCTCGGCCAGATGTCTTCCGGCGTCGGCGCGATCGTCGAACAGCCGGATACCACCGCGCAACGCGCCCAGCCGTCCGCCCAGCAGACGCCCGCCATCGCCGTCCGATTCGTCCATGCAACGAGTGTGTCGCGCCGGGTCGGCCCACCGAAGGGCCCTTCGGCCCCACTTTCGAGGGAACCAAGGCCACCGGTGCACCGGCGCGCAGCGACCGCGGGTGGCCATTCGGGATTCCCAAGCCGCAGGGATGGACGCTCGAACGTGTGGTGAGCCTGATGGCAGGGAGCGTGGTGCTCACCAGTTTTGTTCCTCGGGCGGGTGCATTCGCCGCGCTGGCGGATCTTGACGGAATTTGCGGGCGTGAACGTTCTCCTCAGCGCCGCGGCGGGCTGGTGCCCGAGCAGGCCTGCTGCTGTATCGGCTGGGCATGCCCACTGCTGCCGAACGGGCGCAGGAACGGTGGTGCGGGGCCGAGGGCGAGGCCGTCGGTGGTGACGCCGGTGGCCTTGGTTCGACCTGACGAGAAGATTCACGTGAAGTGAGTTCGTGGTGGTCGCAGCGGGTTGAGGTGTTGTTATTCGGTTGGGGCGCTGAGGATGTACGCACTGACGTCCGGGGGCCGGGGCTGCCCTGGTGGCCGATCTGCGCATCGTGACGACCGCCTTGGTCGCGCCCGGGGGTGGATTGGGTGTCCGGGACTTGTCGGTGCTTGCTGTGATGATGGGGTTATGTCGGTGAGCGCGTTGTTGGGTTCTGGGGTGAGGGGTGCCGGCCAGCGCCTGGAGGTGTTGTTTGAGGAGTTGGCGGAGTTGGCGGGTCAGCGCAACGCCATCGACGGGCGCCTGGTGGACATCGTCGCCGAGATCGAGCGCGAGGAGTTGTGCGGGTCCACCGGGGCGCGGTCGGTGGCGGCGTTGGTGGCCTGGAAACTCGGTGTGTCCTCGACCAACGCCCACACGTTGACCGCGGTGGCGCGCCGGGTGGAAGAGTTTCCGCGCTGCGCCCAGGGCCTGCGGGAGGGCCGGTTGTCGCTGGATCAGGTCGGGGTGATCGCCGCGCGCGCCGGGGCGGGCTCCGATGAGCACTACGCGGGGTTGGCGCGTCACGCCACGGTCAGCCAGTTGCGCACCGCGGTCGGTCTCGAACCGCGACCCGACCCCGGCCCGCGGCCCGGGCCGGCGCCCTCGATCACCAAGACCTCCGATGAGCAGTTCAGCTGTTGGCGGATCCGGTTGGGGCATCCCGAGGCGGCCAAGTTCGACGCCGCGCTGGCCGCCCACCGGGACGCGTTGATCGCCGAGTGGAAACACGACCGCGCCCAGGGCGGCGCGGGCGCCCCGCACGCCGCCCCGCCGATGCCGGGCACCCTGGAGGCGTTTGTGCGTCTGGTCGAGGCCGGCTGGGACGCCGAGGCGGCCCGGCGCCCGCACGGGCAGCACACCACCGTGGTGCTCCACCTCGATATGGCCCAGGGGGCGGGCGCGCTGCACCTGGGTCCGGCGCTCACCGACGCCGAACGCCGGTACCTGAGCTGTGATGCCACCTGCGAGGTGTGGTTTGAACGCGACGGCCGGCCCCTCGGCGCGGGCCGCACCACCCGCACCATCAACCGGCGGCTGCGCCGCGCCCTCGAGCACCGCCACCGCAGCTGCGCGGTGCCCGGCTGCGGGGCCACCCGCGGCCTGCACGCCCACCACATCCGGCACGTGCGCCGTGAGGCGCGTGTATTCCGATCGGAGGTGAGAGACCTCCGATGTTCGGCCGTCACAGCGGCCGGATGAAAGCTGAGGGCAGCTGAATTCTGCAGGGATCGAGAGGGATTCGGCGGCAAGCGGCCCTGACAAAGCCACGGCGTGTCAGTACTGCCAGATGAGGCGGCGCGTGGTGAGCAAGGTGAGAGGGCATACGTGAGGAACCAGTGTCGGAACCCTCGTTAGGTGGAACCGGTCTGCAAACCTGGCGGATATCGGACCGGTGTTGTGGCGCACGCGGAAGTGATGTATCGGACGCGTCCGCTGTTCGTCTCAACCAGGGGCGGGCAGCTGCCGGTGGGGAATTGTCTGTGGCGTACCTGCCGGGGTCATCGGGGCAAAGCTGGGTGCCGGCCTCACCAATCGGATACGCGTGAACACGGGAACCATTCGGGTGCTTCCCTTCCCGCATCCC
>Ga0078972_1013908_pt1 | contig 13020 bp, 12 predicted proteins | sample YelNatPaOPGAMG01_FD_67568 | JGI IMG/M metagenome (GOLD analysis project Ga0078972, IMG submission 67568) | Hot spring thermophilic microbial communities from Obsidian Pool, Yellowstone National Park, USA - OP-RAMG-01 (SPADES assembly) (version 2) | ecosystem: Environmental > Aquatic > Thermal...
ATGTGGCGTAGCTTCGCAGGTCACAGGCAAACCGTTTTTCTTCGCTTCAACAACTGCTTCCAAACTTCTTTTCGTACTCACATGACAGAAATGTAATCGCATACCCGCTTCTCTGTCGATGGCCAGCAGACGGTTAACTGCCTTCACTTCCACGTCTTCAGAGTGGGCTTTCAGAAAAGCGTTAACATCATTCTGGCCTGAACTTTTAAGCTGCTCCTCAGCTCGCCTCAGAGCATGTTCGTCTTCTGCATGTACGGCGGTCAAAGAGCCCAGTTTGTCCACGGCTTCGAAAGCTTCCAGCAGCGCGTCGTCATCATGAATATTCAGCCCGCCGATCTGTTCAGCCATGAACAGCTTGAACCCGACAATTCCTTCCTGAACAATTCCTTGCAGTCGCCTGATGTCATCTGGAAAAGCAGAATAGAAGCCTACGTTCACTAAGATGCGGTTCTGCGCCGCTGCGACCCTGTTTCTCAATGATTCGACACTCATGGTGATGGGACTGTTATTAGGCATGTCGAATACGGTCGTGAAGCCTCCGATGGCAGCCGCTGCGGTGCCACTGAAGAAGTCCTCCTTGTACGTTTTTCCTTCATCTCTAAGATGCACGTGGGCGTCAACGAGGCCGGGCAGAACAAGCAGCCCCTTCAAGTCGGTTTTCACGTCAGCCCCAGGCATGTTCGTTTCTCTGCCGATCTTGAAGATGCTTCCGTCTTCAACCGCTATTGAGCACTCGACAACCTTGCCTTCCACGTAGGCTTTCGCGTTGCCGAGAACAAGGTCAACGATCACATTTGTCGCCCTCTCTGGTTTCACCAGAATAACAGGGAACTGCACGTTAAAGGTTTACTCAAACACGCGTTCACGGCACGGGCATGGTCTGAACGCGCCTGCAGCTGCTGTTACGCCTTTTCGGGAGTTCGGGGAACAGGACGGAGGGAAAAAGTTTGCATGTGAGCACGGGCCCTCAGCTTACTCGATTATCTTGAAGAAATCTCTTTCCGTTATTATCCCGACAAGTTTACCGCTTTTGACAACAGGCATTGCGCCGATGTTTTTTTCATGCATAGTCTTTGCAGCCTGTCCCACATCTGCTTCCGGCTCAGTTGTGACGACAGGTTTCCCAGCGATGTCGAGTGCCGGCGTGTTCAAAACTTGGATTATTGTTCCAGACCTCAGATGCTTGAAAACTTGGCCTGAACCGAAGAATCTGATGATGTCCATGGTCGTGATTATGCCCACCGCTTCACCATCTGAAACGATGGGCAGTCTTCTGAAGCCCTGAGTCACCATCGTCTTCTCACACTCGAAAATAGTCGTCCTCGGCAATGCCGTAACCACGTTTTCAGTCATCAGCTGGCTTACTCGTACACCGCTTATCCTGTCTGCAAACAGGCCTACGATGTCTCTTTCAGTGATTATGCCCTTGACGCTGTTGTCCTCAGCCACTATGGGCAAACCGCCTAGGTTCGATTTCTTCATCTTGTCGATGGCTTCATCGATCTTCGCGGTCGCTCTGACTGAGATGACCTTCTGTGTCATTATGAGTTTTACAGGTTCATTTATAGCCTTGAAAAAGTTGCCGCCGTACTTGTGCTGTATGACCTCGAACTTCTTGCCGCCGCCAAGATAGTCGATTACATCGGTTGCGGTTATGATGCCTTCCAAGTGCCGTGTTCCCGCGTTGGCTATCGGCAGCCGCCTGAAATCTCCCTTCACCATCAGTTGAATCGCATCATAAATCGGCATGGTTGAAGTTGCAATCTTCACAGGACCCTTGGCGATGCTGGCTAATTCGCTCTCATGTTTCTTGGCACGAGGAGCTTTCAAATTGACAGGCCCTTTTCCACGTATTCCACGTCTGAAACCTTCCCTACTCAATCTTTTCCCTCACTTGACTATCAACCGCACAATGTCCTCACGGTCGACCATGCCCACAAGCTTACCCTTCTCATCTGTCACGGGCACGCGACCGATATCTCTAGAAATCATGGCTTTGGCAATGCTGATCGCCTTGACCGACGGCTCCACGGTTACAACGTTCTTTTTCATGACTGCATTAACCTTCAGAGAACCCCAAGACCGGCTCTTCCTAGACTCAGGCCCTGAAGAAACTTTGCTTTCAAACTGGTCCTTCTGCGTAATCATGCCGACCAGTTTTTCCTTCTTGACCACGGGCAACCCGCTGAATGACCGCTCCCGCATCAGACGCCAAACCTGCTCAGCCTCATCGTCGGGTGAACAGCAAACAACGTTAACGGACATGATGGCTGAGACTTCTTTCGCAAGCTTCTCTGGGCTTGTTCTGACTATTGCGTCGATGAAACCGTTCAGCCCGAGAACGCCACGGTACGTTTTGTCCTGTGGAGAGCTTACGGCAGGCACGAACCATTCATCCAAGTTGATCATCTGCTTCACTGCAGAATAGGCGTCTTGTTCGAGGAACGCCACGTACTTTGGGTCGGTCATTATTCCTTTGGCCTGTATGGGTGAGACTGAAGAAGAAATAGTCAACAAACTGTCGCGGCTGATCAAGCCGACAAGCTTTCTGTCTTCATCAACTACTGGGAGAATCCTGAGGCCGTAGTCTCGTACTAACGCGCGGGCTTTTGTGGCGGGGTCATCTCCATGTATGGCAGGATGCTTCGAGTTAATAATCTCCTTAACACGCAAATGATCCCCTCTCACTCCTCGTTTTCACTTTCCAGCTCTGCCCTGTCTTCTTCGCATAGAAATTCGCCGTTGACCTGTACAAGATTGTCAGACCAGACGCCGCAGCGGTCGCAGTAGCCTGAAAGAGGACCTGACTCCTTCTCAGACTCTTCAACCCTGTTATCACTCTCGATCATTGTCTTTTCTTGAATGGTCTCCAACAGTTCAGGCATGACGCCTAAGATGTCCTTGCTTGAGATTATGCCGACAAGCTTTTCTTTGTACATGACGCCTAACCTTCTCACGTTCAACCTGCTCATTCGCCTCGCAGCGTCAGTCACAGTTGCGTCAGGCTCGATGTTGATCAAGGGAGCCGTCATGACTTCCTTAGCCTTCAAAGAATCAGGCTTAACATTCTTTGCAAGGACACGGACGACAAGGTCCCTCTCAGTTATGATGCCGATAGGCTTTCCGTCCTTAGTCGTCACGATTATGCAGCCTAAATCATTCTTGTCCATGAGAACGGCAACACGGTTCGCAGAAGCGTTCTCCTCAATGGTAACAGCTGGGCTGCTCATAACGTCCTTGACGAGCATCCTAGGCCTAAGTCCAATCTCAGCCATGGTTTTCTGACCACCCAAACAACGTTTCCCCGATGAGCAGGGCAATCAACTGAAAAGGAAGCGGCCTGATTTAAAACTTGTTGTGTTCACACGGGTGCCGTTTCTCCGAGCGGAACTTTCGGCCCGCCTGAAATCCTGACAGTGCCGAATCGAGGAGCATCAAATGCTAACAGGTGAAAACATGAAAAGGCCCGTCTCAGGCGAATCTGCAAACGCGTAGAGAAAATTCGGCTTTTATGGCGCCTGAAGAGTCACGCTGTCCGACTGCCACCAGAAAGCATGGGAACTCGTATGTTTCAAGACGAAAACAGGGTCTTCTGCCGCAAACGTTTCCGTGAGTCGCGTATGGGCAGATATATAAAGCAGAAGCGTCCATTGTCTGGTGGCATAAGTGTAGGAGCAAAATGAATTGCCGTTTAAACGTAAAAGTCGCGGCAGGTCAAAGGGCGGCAAAGGCAGCAGCGGCGTCGTTCAATGCGCAAGCTGCGGCGCAATGGTGCCCCGTGACAAAGCCAAGAAGGTCACGAAGAGGCTGTCATTCGTTGATTATGCCCTTGCCAAGGAGCTTAGGCAGAAGGGCGCTTACATCGCCGTACCTTCTGACATCAAGTATTACTGCGTCTCATGCGCAGTGCACCGTGGCGTAGTAAAAGTCAGAGCTGAAAGCGAGAGACACATGCGGACAAGGCCTAGAAGGTTCTAGGCTTCAAGCAGTTTCTTTTCTTCGTTTCAGTGTAAACGTGCACAGTTCTCTGTGCAACCGTCACGTTGGCAAGCACAGCGATGATGATCACTCCGACGTTCAGTGCTGGAAGCCAAAAGAATGCGACTACTGTTGCGAAGAGCAGTATCAGCATGCGCTCTACTCTCTCAGCCAAGCCGACAGACTCCATCTTAAGCCCAGCCGCCTCGGCTCTGGCGCGACTGTAGCTTACGAGCAGCGAGCCTGTTATTGCCAGCAACCCTGCCAGGTGATCACATATTCCTGCGACGGTGATGCCTGCCAGTACTGCGGCATCAGCGTACCTGTCAAGCAGCGAATCTAGGAAGCCGCCGAAGACTGTTGATTCTCCGCAGACCCTTGCGATCACTCCGTCAAACGCGTCACAGAAACCTGAAGTCAACAGCAGGACGAATGCAAGCCACGGGGCCATGCAGTGAGATTGCCATTCTGCGTATGCAACGGCTGAAAGAAAGGCTGAGATGACGCCGATTGCTGTTATCATGTTAGGGGTGAGGCCTAAGTTGTGGGCTGCTTTTGCTTCTGACGTGAGTAGCTGCTGTACTCTCTGTTTGAACTTTGTCAGCGTGGTCTTCGCCTGTTTTGCGGTCGATAAGTTTTATTTGAGCTGAATAGAAATACACTGGTCGTTAAAAGGTGTTTGTGATGATTAACATCTCGTGTGTCAAGGTGGATGGCAGGGTCTTCTCAGGTGTGAAGATTGACCTGCCAGAAAGTCCCCCGATGGTTCTGGTCGTGGGCGAAAAAGGGTTTGTGATGTGCGGTTTCCTGAATGCTGAAGCAGCAGAAAAACTGAACGTTGCAGCTGCCGTGGTGAGCGGCGTGAAAAGCTTCGAGGATGTCCTCAACGCGCAGGTCAAACATGTGACTTCCAAAGCGAAAAGCTTAGGCGTTGAGGCTGGAATGAAAGGGTCTGAAGCCTTGAAGCATATGGGTTAACATAGGGTTTTAATGTTGTCCGCAGAAGAGCTTCTGGAAGCCGTTGCCGCCGAAATAGCTGTCTGCTCCAGATGCAGGCTTTCAGAAACGCGGAAAAAGGCAGTGCCTGGCGAGGGCAACGTCAAAAGCCAAGTGATGCTCATCGGCGAGGGACCTGGACGAAACGAAGACGTTGAAGGAAGGCCTTTCGTGGGCCAAGCTGGAAAGTTTCTCGACACATTATTGGCTGAAGCTGGCTTAGTCAGGAGTGAAGTTTTCATCTGCAACGTTGTAAGGTGTCGCCCTCCGGAAAACAGGGATCCTCTGCCTGACGAGGTTGAAGCGTGCACTCCTTACCTTAACAGGCAGATAGCGCTCATCAAGCCGAAGCTGATCGTGCCGCTTGGAAAACACTCAGCAGCCTACATGTTCTCAAGGGCCAAACTGCCGTTTGGAAGCATCACAGACGTGCGGGGAAAACTTTACCCGACGAGGCTGTGGGGAATGCAGATGACGATTTATCCAACTTTCCATCCTGCCGCGGCCCTTTACAACGGCGAGTACAAGAATCAGCTTATAGAAGATTTTCGACTTTTAGGAAAAGAACTCTTCAGAATCGGAATTGCGAAGCGGTGAACCTGTCATGCAGTCACTTGTGGCGGCGGCCGCACAGGCCTGCCGAGCTTTCTGTGAAGCGCTATCCTGTACAGTTTTCTGAGCGATTTCACAAGCTCCTCAGCAGTGGGCAGGTTTGAGTACACGAGGGGAATGCTGTCGTACTCTGCCAAACGCATCGAGTACTCGTCGGGCATTGTACCGTGGAAGATTACAAGACGAGGCTTGAGGCTGCTGACCCGCACTATAAGCATCGGCGACATGCCATTTTCTATGTTTGTGAAAACAAGCGCCCGCTCGGTTGTTGCGCCGAACAGTTGGGAGAACTCTAGTCCTGAAAGGGTCTCAACTGCTTTTTTTGTGTCAACAACCGTGTAGCCTTGGACTTCCTTGATGTACTTGTCCGAACATGCCACGTTCTTCCCTTCGATTGCTTTACACAGGTACTCGACTCGGACAGGGATGGGAAATTCGCGGAGATCCACGATCGCGTTGGTAGGTGAACTTGTAAGCTTCGAAAATTCATGAATGAATCGTCCCCCCCTTTCTTCATCAATCTTCACGAGAGCCCAAACAAATCGCCGCACAAACTTGGTTCCTGGGCTGGGTCTTCTGCCGCTTTCATAGTCGCTGATTACCGACGCAGAGACCACCATCTTGTCTGACAAGTGCATCTGAGAAACAGCGAAAAGCTCACGCCATTTCCGCATGGTTGCCCCAGGCTTGCTGGAAAGTATAACCTCGCCTGCGATCCTTCTTGCCAAGACTGAGTCGCGGCGACTCGGAGACGTTGACGTTTAACGTGCACCCCCACGTTCAGGCAGATTCCCCATAGAACAGGATGGAATATAAAAACATATGTGAACCCGCCACTGTAAACCTTGGAACGGACGAAACGGCGGCGTCTCCTCCACGGTCACGGCCGAACCGAAAGCGAAGTTTCTCATTGAACAGCAAAACAGTTGTCAGCGCAGGAAAGACTCAGCGGCCGGCGAGCGATGTTGGGACAGCTTGATATTCACTGATGAGAATGAGTGGGAGGGACTGAACACCGCTTTTCGAGTTAGGATGGAATTCTCAGGAAGCGTTTGAAGGTCAGGGTTTCAGCGTTGATCTGCGAGTGGTCAAGGATGAGTGGGCTTGACGCTTGAGTCTAGAAGGCGCGTGGTATGCGGTGATGTTGATTAGACAGGTCTGCTGCTGGATGCTAGTCTGTGGAGAGTCTCCGCATATTTCGAATTTTCATAGATCCACGATCCGTTCTTGAAGAACTCGTATGGAATGGTTTCTCTTGACCACCTTCCCTGTCGAAGGTCTTGAAAAACGTATTCGTAGCTTAGCAAGAACCTTGTTCTGGCAAGATTCGATAGTGCGTCGGTGAAGCCTCTGAATTCCTGTCTGGGAAGGCATATCTGAGCGACCAGAGAACTGTCGCCAAGTATCTTGCCCAATATGGTTACAAACGGCTTGTCCAAGAGGGACCTCGCGAATTTGGCCATTTTTTCCATATCCTCGAATTTGAAAATAAAAAACAGCAGGTCTGAATTTCCTGTGCCATAGGGGAGAATCGCTATCTGGTAGGTTTCGACAAGACCGTTCATTGTAACATGTTTTTCGAAGTGATAGCGAACGTTCTGAAGTGAGGTGCCGAGTTTCTTGGCTATTGACGCCAAGCTTACTGTTGCGTCTTTTTCCAATTCCTTCAAGATGAAAACGTCCGTCTCATCGGCTTTTAAGGGGAAGTTCTGAGGGTCCTTCAACGTGTACGGTAGTTCACTGTCAGCAGAGAATACCTCCTCCACCCATTTTTTCCATGGGAAAACCCATGTTTTTGTGCTGCTGTCAAACCACTTGCTCGTAAGGTTGACTGTGTGAAAGCAAGTTGACCAACGCAAATCTATCTCCTGCGTTATCGCCAGCCTTTGCACATCTTTCAGGAAATCTTCGAAATCATTCGTATGTTCTACGGGAATGGCGTAGATGCCTATGCATCCTTCAAACATTCCGTAACATCTGCCTAGATAAATGTAGAACTTGTTTGCTTTCAGACAGTTGAAAAGAAGTTCTTCATGTCCGAGTGTTGCCTTCGCAAACACGACTGCTTTCTTCATTCCGAGGTTCGTATGATAAACGGTTGTTAATAATCTCAGGTAGAAAGAGGAGGACATGTGGTTTATTCTGGATATGACGGTTCCCCTTGGTATGTGAAGTTCCTTTGCAAGTTCAGCAATGTTTCGCGGGCCGTGTTCTGCAAGCCCTTCGAGGATTCTTACGTCAAGACCGTCCAGATTCTTGGGCATTTCTATCTCGTCTCCACTGTGCTCTTCTTTGATTTGCGTATTAGCCTTACGGCCCGATGGGTGAGTCTATGGGTTCCGCATATGCCTTCCCGGCGATGATCGACAAGGTGGCGAGTCCAACGATAGCCATCAAAAGGATCGCTTTCCAGTGTTGAGTGAAAAACATTTTCCAGTTCAAGCATATCACCTCCTTTCACTTTTGTCGGCGAAAAAGCTTTCGCTTCGTCAAAAATAAAGCTTATATATATTTCACTCTATAACTAAGTTCCATGTCTGCGGACCACACCGTTGACCAGAGGATCATGCTTTGCATTCATAAGGCTCTGGACACGCTGGGAATGAGGGGAAAACAGGCCTTGCTGAATTATTTAGAAAAAGACGCTGGCCTTAGAAAGGACACGATTCTCGAAGACCCTGCACTGTTTCACAAAGGCTTAGGACTTGTTCTCGGAGAACACGGTGCAGAGGCAATCGAAGCCTGCATCGTAGAGACATTAGCGTCAAGTTTTGAACTGAAGCAGACGTCTGACCTGACCCTTGCCAAAGCGATCGAGATGATCAGAACCGCGGGAAAAAGAATCTGCTGAGAATGGCAGACAAGCTTTGTAGTCCCCACGTCGACACTGACCGATGCAAGAATCTTCTGGACGAGTAACGCGCACAGGCAAATCAAACGACTGCTCTGTTGCAGTGGGAGTTTGCTTTTCATAATTCGTTTCTTCAGGGTTTGGCAGTGTGTTTTCTCCTATGAGATGCAACAGAGGCTGGAACTGTCTGGTCGCTGAGACTGCAAAGAAGCAAGAAAGACCTGCGGACCCCAAGACTGCCCCTGAACCCGAAAATAGGAATCATAACCACTTAAGACCAATTTCGGGACATGGCAGCGCGCTGTGGCACATGACATTTTTGACAGCTGGTTCAAGCTTGAACCTCCTGAAGAAGGCACAGACAAATAAAGGTTCAACGAGCCTGTTCAGAAAGTCTTGCCTATGCTTAACGTTCAAAACAAACTGTATGACGGTCAACGAGGTAAGACAGCTTGAGGGCTTAGAGCGCATTCCATGCTGCGACATAGTTTTAGGCTTAAGTCAAGCTTAAACTGGAACCATTCAAAACATCTGGTCGGTAACATCAAAACGCAGACTGGAACTGGAACGCAAATTCGGAAGAGCAGTAGACAGGCTCTTGGCAGACGGGACAGGTGTTGGACACAGTGTAAACAAAATCTGAAAAGAACTCGGCACAGGCAAACAAACCTTAGCTGGACAGAAGAATATTAACTGAAGCGTTGAAAGGCTGCGATGGTTATCGAGATTCTTTTTCCTTTCGTTTGCGTGCTATGAGCTTGGCTGCTGTCAAGTTTCCCATCCTAATGTTTTGATTTTGCCTATGTCTAGCAGCATGTTTTTGACGTCGCCTCTTCTGCCTCTTCCACCGTCTACTCTACCTGTGAACCTAGAAAGGTGCAGGAAGCCTTAACCGTTTACGAGTTTTCGACTTTTGAACATCCAAGCTTAATAGAGGCTTTGGAGCATGGTTAGCTAACATCAGACTAAATGTAGTGTGCTGGAACAAACATTATCGTTGAGTTTTCGACTTTTTCGTGGCTCCAGAAGTTTCTTGTGACTATTAATATTCTTTGGGGCTCATTTCGAAGGCTTCAATAATGTCTGAGTCTTCAAAGTTTAAGAAGGCCACTTTTTTCCTTTCAGTTTTTCTTGGAGAATTTTTAGGATGGTTGTCTTCCCTGATTGCCTTGGCCCTTTGATAGCGTATGCTTCTCTTCGGTCTAGCCATTTTGTCAAATCGGCTAGTATGTCTCTGGGGGACGTCTCATCGTTCATAGTTAATGCCAGTATTACTAAATAGTTCTAAATTTTGCTATTGTTAAAAATAAATAGATATTATGAAAAACGGGCATTTATCGTGGTAGGGCTTCTCGTATGAAGAGTCGAGGACATGGCACGTTTCGATTGTTGTTTCTTAGATTTGAGTTCGCTCTGTCTTGAGGGTCAGTAAGATTGCGTGTTATTCTTCTCATTCTGAGATTGATCAGTGGTCTTCGTTTCGTTGATTAGTCTCTCCAGTTCGTTGAGTTGAGCGTGGATTTCTTTTTCGTCAATGTTGGAAGCGATGCTGCTCATGGTTAACGCGACGTGCTTCGCGAGGTGGAGCCATCTCTTCCTCTCGTCTATCCTTATCCGAACCATTTTTCCGCCGATTCTCTGATGTGTTACCTCACCTCTGGCTACCTTGGCTGCAACGTTAAAGATCTCCTCAAGCCTGTCAAGGGTTCTGCTCCGAAGCCTTCGTGTCTCTGCCTTAACCTCTTTTCTGATCGCCATGACACGGTTCAAAATGAATCTATTGACGGAAACCTTAACCAATAGATGTATCCTACCCTTACCCTACCCTTTTCTACACGGATCAGTGACCAAGAATGCTAATTTAGGTGTTTTCACACGTTAAAAGTTCGGTCATTGCCTATTGCGTTGCCTCTCGCATAGCTTGTCTGCTGTTGTGTCCTGGTATCCATCCCTCTTTTTTCAGTTTGGCTATGTCTAGCAGCATGTTTTTGACGTCGCCTTTCCAGCTTCTTTCCCCGCCGGTGAGCTTGACGTTTTTTGGTTTCATTTCTTCCATGATGATTTCTGCTATGGTTTCAAGTTGCGGGTTGCGGCTGGGTTTTCTGGTAGTGGATGTTTGGTTCTGACCCAGAACAAGTGGGCAAATGTTTGTGATTTTCGCTTACTTTTGGGAACGACGTGAATTTTGGACGTTGACTTTTCTTCTGTTTCTTTTTTATAGAATGGAAAACCTTTTAAATCTGAGGGGAGCAAACTATAGAAAGACCAATGTTAAATGAGGAATAGAAAATGAAAAAATCTGTAATAGCTATTTTGACAGCTACTGTAATCTTAGTATCGTCACTAGGACCTTTACTTTACATTCAATCAGCAAACGCAGCTGACCCAGCAAGTTGGTACAAGACCATACCAGGTAACCTGGGCACTGACACATACTCACTGTATCCCTTCGAATCTAAGAGCCTGACCATCGGTCACTCGCAGTTCGGCGAACTTGTTGACGGTAACACAAAGACGGGACTTCACTATGACACAACTGACCCATTCGCTCCCGGCGGAGTTTCTCCACCGGAATACCAGTGGATTGAGGGTTGGATACTGAACGTAACGTACGTTCAGGGTGGACTGTACAGGAACATCTGGGCAATGTCAACGTACAGTGACTACTACAGCCCTGAGGGCATAGGCGGCAACTGGCACGAGAACGTCACAGTCGGCTCATTGGACCTGAGCGTTAGGGGTGGCAGGAAAACAAACGGCGGCGCAGTAACTGACCCGATCACAGTGTTGTACGATGGCCCAAGAGAATACGTGGGCATGACGAAGACCACAATCTATGACAGTCCTGCTCACACTCTCGCTCTGCTGACACTGACGTTCTACTTTGACTTCAACAAGGTAAGCAAGCAAGTCGTCATAATAAAAGACGTTAAACGCGTCGACGTCGGAAAGAACATCGGAAACATGCAGATCGAGTTCGGCGACAGAGGCGAATGGGACTTGGGAGCAGGCAGCCCACCGAAATCCTACGCACACTTCTACATGAACCAACCGACGGTCTACGACAGCAACTGGCAACCATGGTACGCTGGTGCGCCAGACTCCTATGAGGGCACGTATGACGTCTGCCAAGTCGTGGACGACGAGATGGACTACATGGGTTGGGCAGCTTTCTGGCCGAAGCCGATAACTTCATGGGTTGGCGCAACTCAGGAAGAGGCTGACAGACCGACGATTCTGACGACGATAACGACGATCACGGAAGACCAGCTTGGCACAGGATCAAAGAGAGACTTCCAGATTGCACTGGGAGACCCTGTTGCTTATCCGCAGAACTCTTCAACGGGCGTCCACTGGATAGAGGACCCGATGGTATTCGTTGACGGACAGCACAGGGCAGTCGTCAGCCAGATAACTGACCCGGCGAGACAGGTCACGTACAACAATAGCACAAACACGGTGACGTTCCCAGTTGGATACGCTCCTGCACTCAACTCGGTCGTAAGGATGGTCTACAAGGTCGACAGGTCAAAGACAGACATGAGTTCAGAACCGAACTCGCCGTTCGTCATAGGCGAATGGGCGTTCGAAATGTACGAGGCGCCAAGCCAGTTCAGAGGAGTCACGGTATACGGCATAGGCGACATCCACAACGGAAGCGATGCTCAGGCGCCAAGAGGTTCAAACACTCTTGACAGGGAACTCACCTACCAGCTCGCTCAAGTGTTCAACCCGTGGGACCTAAACCAAGCCGTGGAGAAAAAGACAAGCAGATGGGTGCAGTACTACAATGCCACTACCTACGACTATATCCAGCTGGCTCACAGACCAGTAATTACAGTTTCAGACGACGAATGGGACCAGTACAACGTGTTCTCAGAAAGAGTTGAAGACCTGAACGACAGCGTCCTGCTTCACAGAGTAGACGACGACCCGATAGCTGGAGACACTGCGGACTACACGTTCACGGTTGACTCGGATGGGTATGGTACCGTCAGCGGGCTCACGTTAGGCCACATGTACAAGATACTCTACTCAACATACACTGAATACGGGTACGAGGGAAGCGTCGACATCGCTGATGAAACTTGGGTTAACCAGACCATAAGCGAGAGCACCATACTCAGCACTGAAGGCAGCTATAGTGCAAGTTGGACTGACCTTCTGAACGTTGAACATGAGTTGAGCGTTTATGCTGAGATCGACGTTGAAAACATGACTGCGATCACAGGTCCAACGAACCACACTTTCACCTACACATGGAACTTTAACCCGTGGGCTTACGACTTCAAAGTGTTCAAGGAAGGCGAGGCTGAACTCGGAGTCTGGTACCTTGATCTTCCACCAGTGAACGTAACAACAGGCGGAAACGTAACCCAATTCACTGTAACCGATGTGGAAGTTGAGTGGGACATCACCCCGCCGCTTCTGACAGACGTGCATGTGGACTATATGGACGCCGACTTGTACCTGACTTTGACCGTAAACTACAACGCGACAATCGACAAGTTCAACGTCACCTGGTACGTGCACGCTGATCCTTGGCCAGAATATGACTATATCCTGTATGCAGAGCACATTCC
>Ga0078972_1013909_pt1 | contig 13020 bp, 11 predicted proteins | sample YelNatPaOPGAMG01_FD_67568 | JGI IMG/M metagenome (GOLD analysis project Ga0078972, IMG submission 67568) | Hot spring thermophilic microbial communities from Obsidian Pool, Yellowstone National Park, USA - OP-RAMG-01 (SPADES assembly) (version 2) | ecosystem: Environmental > Aquatic > Thermal...
TATCACACCTCCATTGAAAATTTGTTTTTGTTTGATAAAAATATGTTTTGAAAATTTATCGATTCTCTCTCTGAAAATATACTTCTGATTGTCTGATAGAAATTTGGGTAAACTACACGATAGATAGATAGATAGATAGATAGATAGATAGGTGTGCTGAAAATCAGATTTTCGTTCTCAAACCTCAAAAGATTCCCCTCCTGAGGTTTTGTACAATTATGATTATACTCATTTTGCTATTCGTGTGCAAGCAGAAAATTTTTATTAACCTATCAACACACCCCGTCTGCCTTAGGCAGACACTCCTCTATGAAAGAGGAATTACTCCGTGTCAGTGGTCCGTTGTCAGTGGTCGGTAAGTTCTTTCAAGACACCCCTCTTAAATACAGTGTCGGTGTCCGTAAACCGTGTCGGTCTTATGTTCAATTCTTCATAAGAGGGGAATTATCACTTATTATGAAAACTTATAGTTTTCATATTGCGGGGGTGGGCGAGAGGTTATGAATGTTTATCCATTTATACTTAACTATTTCCTACTTCTTACTTCCCTCTTTTTATTTATCCATTTATTATTCTGATGTGACTCGAAACAAGGCCAATAATCGAATCTTTACAAATTTTACAATCTTTAAGTTGAAAAAACTCCATATATCTGTTATTTTAAGCCTGTGAATCAACCCATCTTCATCGAGATAAACCGCACCTGTGATAAAGACTGTTATTACTGTTACAACAAGAAGAAAACGAGCAAACCAACCAGGCCCGATATAGATAGAATCCTGCTCTCTGCAATCAAACTCTCCGGGAATAAAAGGGATATAAGATTGGTATTCTCTGGCGGAGAGCCCACAAAGAATCTAAACGACATAACACTACTCATCGAAAAACTGCGGACTCGTAGATACAGACCTAAAATCACCATAATAACAAATGTCGATAATATCTCAGAAGAATTCAAGAGATTCATTCGTGTTTATAATCCATCCATCGTTCTTTCATTCAACGATGCCTCGATTGAAAATATTAAAACCATCAGAAGAATCAAAACCAGAGCACAGATATTTGTTAGATTTACACTGTCGCCCAATAATATAAATTCAATCGTAAGATATATCATAATTTTATTGCAACAAAAAATACAGATCGGGCTCTCTCCCGCCTACGGAATCGATTGGGATACTAAATCCCTCAATAAACTGAGTGATATCTACTTCTTCCTTTCGAATCACCAAAATTACAATCTGATCTATGATTTCGATAATCCTCCAATGAGGAGAATCTGTGAGTCTCTCAGTCAGCCCAATGCTATCGACATAAATGGAAATATCCATCCCTGCCACAGGGCGATATATCTCAAAAGGGATATTCAAAAGAGCAAATTTACAAATATGTGTTTTATCTGTCCTGCATACCAATACTGCGTACCCTGTATTTATAAAGACATACCCGGAGAAGGGTGTAAAATAAGAGTTGCAATTTCACCGACTTATGCGATACTATATGAGCGGAGGAAGAAGGCAATGAAGAAGAAAGCAAAGATAACTCACAAAGGAAAGAAATACGAGATACCCGAGGCAGTACTCAAACAGTACATAAAGGACAAGAAGAATACAGGTTCTTCAAAGAAGAACAACCGTAATTTCTACGAACTCGGGGAATCAGACTGTTATTGACAGACACACTGGTGATACTGAGTATCACAGGCATTTCCAAAACAGTCCTCTACAGAATAACATTCTACTCCGCAGGTACCCTTAAACTCAAGCGGATTCGTTGGATCTATTGACTGACAGGTCAGCGGGGATGGACAATCGTTCTTTAGTACAGAGCAACTCTTACATAGATCGGGATTCTTAGGTTGACAGCTTGGAGGATTAGTCTTGGTGCTGCAGAACTGCTTCGAATAATCACAGCTCCCATTACACGCATCCTGAATCTTCTGACAGGTCTTTGATACGACATCACAGAAATACCCTTTTGTCTGATCACAATGGGAGTTCAACAAACACTCTTTGCACTCGAAGGTATCTCCTATATCACAGTGTTTGTTGACGGGGTTGTTTGCACATTCGTTGTCGCTATGACAGATTGTATTTACCTTACAGGTCCTGGTGTTGGTATCACAGTACTGCCCGGCGCAGCAGTCAGTGGATTTGAGACAACCTGTTTTGCACTCGGCCTTGTTATTTGCAACTACACAATAATTACCGCATTCACATTTATAGTTGTCACAGGGATTTCCGGCATCATATCCCGTATCAGTAATCTCATCTACACCCGTATCCTTCACACCCGTATCCGTTACGACATCTTTGATATCCGTATCTTTTATATCTTCTACACCTTTATCTACAAGGACATCAGTTGCATCAAATGTCTCGGCATCAGTTTGGCAGACATAGCATTGATTCTTTATAGTATCACAACACATACCCAATCCACATTCCTTGTCAGAGGTACAGAATTCCGAAGAACCACATTTGCACTTACCACCGGAGCATACCCCTCCATTGCAGTCTGCACTCTTCTTGCAACTCGCACCCTCTTCACACACCGCCCCTCCCCCTGCATCTGTAGAGTCAGAAGAACCACCACAGAAGGAGATCATAAAAATTATTGTTATTACTGTAAGAATTGTTAACAATTTGAGAAATAGGTCTTTCATAGCTTTCTCCTCTCCTGAAAAATACCTTGATATTTTATCCTCATTCCCTATCTTCGTCAACATCAATCTTAACTGATACTTTCTCCTATCGATCCTTCAAAAAAATTGGTGCAGTTAAAATTAATTATGTTATAATTTATTGAAACAGGAGGTCTTGATGAAGACAGCGATAGTAAAAGATGAGCGATTTATAAAACATTCTGCTGGAGATTATCATCCCGAATCACCCGATAGACTTAAAGCCATTTACAAGAAGATTGAGCCTCTATCGGAGAGACTATCGTTTATAAAGACTCGTGAGGCAAAGAGAGAGGAGCTAAAAGAAGTACACTCAGAGCGATATATCGAGCTTATCGAGAAGCTGAGGGGGAGAGACTTCTCTCTAGACGCCGATACATCCGGGAATAGTTTCTCTGTAGAAGCGGCATTTCTGGCAGCAGGTTCATCCATCGACATCGCCGCCGAGATAATGAAAGGCTCATATAACAATGGTTTTGCCCTCATAAGACCACCCGGACACCACGCCGAGAATTCAAGGGCAATGGGATTCTGCATTTTCAATAATATCGCCATCACCGCCGCTAATCTTATAAAAAACAGACTTGCAAAGAGGATTCTTATTGTAGATTGGGATATTCACCACGGGAATGGTACTCAACACGCATTCTATAGCAGAGACGATATTCTCTATTTCTCTACCCATCTATATCCATATTATCCGGGCACAGGATATTTCGATGAGATTGGCGAAGGGAAGGGTTCGGGTTACACAATCAATGTCCCCCTTACACCTCACAAAAACAATGATGATTTCCTCTACATCTTCAATGAAATATTGACCCCGGTCTGCGAGAGGTTCAGACCCGATATAATCCTCATCTCAGCAGGATATGATATCTACTATAGAGACCCCCTTGGCTCTATGCGGATAACAGAAGAGGGATTCTTTAATTTTACGGAGTTTTTCAAGTACCTTGCAAATAAATATTGCAATAATCGATTATGCCTTTTTCTGGAGGGTGGTTACAATATAGAAGGGCTTGCAAACTCGGTCTACAGAACCATTGAATCACTACTATCCGAGAGTATAACAGAAGTTGAAATTAGAAAACCATCAGATGAAACTATCAGGATAGTAGAGAGAGTAAAATCCACAAATCCCTTCTTTAAAAAATAAATGTGCCTCAATTAAAACAGAAATTGATATTCGATTAGAAACAGAAAACAAAGAAAAGACAAATTTCACTAATATATTTCGAGCCAGATCCCAGAAATATACAATTTATTTTTTTGGCTATTTTTCTGAATTATCTTCTGAAATTGACATTCATCTTATCAATATCTGTACCTAAAATCCTCTCATAGACGCTCAACACCAACTTGCCAATAAACCTATCCATTCATAAGAAAAACATTAAAAATATGTAATATTTCATCTCTATTTAACAGAAAGGCACGGTCTGGCCTTCTCCACTTTTTCAGCCTTAATCCTTCAATCTGTACGAATATATTAATGTCAAGACTATTTAAATCGAGATTCTTACCAAAACAACTAATCTTATTAGAAATAAGTCCAATTACATCCTCTACCGGTTTTGTTGTAAAAATGTGTCTTCTCAATTTTTCAGAATATTTTAGAAAACAAAGATAATTTTCTATCTTCGGTTTTATATCATCGATAAAAGAAGGATATTTATCTCTATACCGCTCCAGTAGATTACTGAATGCTACTATTCCATTCTCAAAGCTTGCTGATTTAATAATCTTATTCAATTCACTAATAAATACTTTCTGATCTTCATTTTTCATTATATTTTTTATTTTTATCTGCAGATGGGAAAAGCACAACTGGTGTTCTGCCTTTGAAAAAAAATTCCTCATCTCCTCTTTTATATAAGGAATATCATCACTCACAATCAAGACAACATTTTTTAGCCCTCTTTCAACTAAATCTTTAAATATATTCCTGAAATCATCCTGTTTTCCTACTTCCTGGCATATATAATACCCATATATATCCTTTTTGCATAACAGATCAATCCCCATAACCAAATATACTATAACCTCCCTTGATAATCCGTTTTTTAAAATCTCAGGGCGAAAAGAATCAATAAACAAAACAAAGGCATTTTCAGGTATCGTCCTATTTTTAAAGTAATCCCGACCATCATTAACCCTTTCTGCAATTATCTCTTTCAGAGCATCCTTATCCCCGGGAAGATTCACATTTACAATGTAATTCACAATCTCCTCATCTGAATAACCTCTCTCTATCAAGCCTTCAATAATATTGGTGTATTGTAATTTTTCAAATATTGAATTTATACGCATATAATCTTCAAAAGATATTTTCCTTGATCCATTGAAAGAGAAGTTATCACTTGTTCTATTCCCAAAAAATATTTCTTTATTATTTATTATAATCGAGAATACTTGCCAGAGGAGACTGAACTTTTCAGCCTTCTCTTGAGGATTCAAATTACCATAATACATTTCTATAATTCTGTCTATTGCCTCTTTCTTAATCTCATCAATATCCTCAGGCTTCATCTTTCCAAAACCTCCTTTATAATAGCGGAATATTTATAGCACAAAAATCATAGATATAAAATTATCTCTATTAATTAAAATGTCGAACCGATTGTGAATTCGAACTTGAAGGTATCATCTATATAGATGTTTGTACCCGGCTGCGTCCTTCTGGTGAGGGGGAATCCCCATTCAAACCTGAGAGGTCCCATTGGAGAAAACCACCTGAAACCAAAACCCCAGGAATAGAGCATACCAAGGGGGAAGTCATAATATGGGTCCTTGAAGAAGAAACTCTTCTCGTCATAAGTATTTCCCGCATCAAAGAAGAATACACCTCGGATCCCTGCCTGCTGAATAATCGGAAATTCCAGTTCAAAATTCAATATCAGTTCTTTATTTCCACCAGAATAGAAAATATCGAGCTGACTTGCCGGGTCTATCCCCGAACTCGCCACCTCTAAAAATGGAGAAATAGAGCGGAGGGTATAGCCCCTTATAGAGTACATACCACCTATATAAAAACGCTCAGATATGGGGATACCTGACGACCCAAAGGGGGTGATGTACCCAATGGTAGAGGATGCCTTAAATACTATATAATAAGGGAGTTGCAAATAGAAGTTGTCCTTTAAGTATGTCCTCAGAAACTCATTCTCTGACCCGAGCACCGATGAGGCAACCTCTGTGGATATAGAGTGATACTGACCCTTTGAAGGATATATCCTGTTGTTCCTCGAATCCCATACGAGTTTGAGGGTGAGTGAAGAGGTGATACCCTCTGAATACAGATTCTTTACCCTTCTCTGCCGTTCGAAACTCACCCCCGATTCAACAGACACATCCTCAAGGGTATAGGTGAAGTAAGTCCTCAGATAGTAACTCAGGGGATAACCTGTGGTGAGTCTAAATCCTGTAGATGTCCTGTAAAACTCAAAGTAATTCCAACTCGTGTTATAGAGATCAATCCCGAGTGTCCAGTCTGTATCTAAAAAGTATGGTTCGGTGAATGATAGTTCAAATTGCTTTCTGATGGAGGACATAAGTGCGAGCAGCGAGAGGGATTGACCATTTCCGAGGAGGTTATACTGCCCGATCTGTGCCTGTACCAGAAAGTTCTCTGCAGACGAAAAACCCGCCCCTATCTGAAATGTACCCGTTGGTTTCTCCTTTACCTCAAACTCTACATAGACAAGATCGGGTGCACTCCCCTGATGGGTCCTGTACTCCACCTTCTCGAAATAACCCAGTGCCTCGATTCGCTTTTTGGAGGTCTCGAGGGCTGAATAGGAATATCTATCATATTCATTGATTGTCATCTCCCTCCTTATCACCTTGTCACGGGTCTTGGTGTTGCCGATGATCTCTATCTTTTCAAACTTGCATAAAGAGCCCTTCTCGATAACGAGTTCTATGTCCAGCATCCGCTCCTTCTCATACTCCCTATAAGGTGTCTCGATGTTTACATAGGCATAACCCATATCCTTGTACAGAGTCGCTATCGCCTCCAGATCCCTCGCAAAGAACTGAGTGGTATTGAATATGTCCCCCTTCTTGAGGGTTATCAACTTCCTGATCTCGCTCTCGGGGACGATGAGGTCTCCAGATATCTTCACCTCCCCCAATCTATACTGCTCTCCCTCTTCAACAGGGATGAAGATATACAGGTATTTATTATCGGGTGTAAGTTTCAGTGAGGGTACCCCCACCTTTGCCTTGATAAAACCCTTCTCCCTATAATACTGAGTAATCCTCATCATATCCTTCTGGAAGGCATCCTCTTTATAAGTACCCGAACCTGTCAAGAACGAAAACCAGCCCCCCTCCCTCGTCTCTATTATGGACTTGAGCTCCTCGGGTTTTATACGATTTACGCCTGAGAAGAAAATCTCCTTTACTATCACCTTTGCGTGTTCGGATATGATAAACTTGAGGTCGACACTCTCCTTTGAGAACGCCTCTTCCATCGTGGAGGGTTCAAATGTCACCTCAGAGAGAAAGAATCCCTTATCAGTATATAGTTCCTTTATCTTCTGTGCATTTGACCTTACCTTGTTTATATCGAACGGGGAGTTCACCTTAAGGGTAATTACCTTCTCTATATCCTCCTTGTCGATCTCCTCATTCCCCACTATCTGAATGGATTTTATGGATGGAATCTCCTTTACATAATATATGAGGTCTGCCCTATTCCCATCACTCACATTCTCCACCCTTACCTGTACATCCCAGAACAGTCCCAATTCGAGGATTGAGAGAATATCCTCTTTAATCCTCTCGCGACTTATAAAATCACCCTTTTTGCTTTTTATCCTCTGGAGTATCGCATCCTTTTCAACCCTTTTATTCCCCTCTACTTTTATCTCACTTATGGTAAGCATCGAGACCTTATCATAATTCTCCATATTGATGCTCAACTCCCCGGCAGAGAGGTCGCTTAAAATCAAAGAAAAAATACAGAATAAAAATAATCGTACCTTCATCTTCTTATATCTTCCTCAATGAGTCCGTCCTTCATCCTGATTAATCTTGGCATACTCTTCGAAAAGGCATCGTTGTGAGTAACCAGAACCAGTGTGGTCTTATAGAGGTCGCTCATCTTCAATAGCATATCAAACACGAGATTTCCAGAGGCTGTATCCAGATTACCTGTGGGTTCATCTGCAAGAAGGAGCGATGGTTTCATAATGAGCGCCCTTGCAATAGCAACCCTCTGCTGCTCCCCACCAGAGAGTTCAGAGGGCTTATGATCAATCCTGTCCTGCAGTCCCAGATTCTTCAGTATCTCCAATGCCATCTCCTTAGCTTCCTTCATTCCGACTCCCCCAATCAGGGCAGGCATAATTGTATTCTCAAGGGCGGTAAAATCGGGGAGGAGGTGATGGAACTGGAATACAAAACCTATATTCTTATTCCTGAACTCGGAGAGTTCATCGTCATCCATACCGAATATATCCCTCCCCTCATATGTTACCTGTCCGCTCGTTGGTCTCTCCACCGTCCCGAGAATGTGTAAAAATGTACTCTTACCCGCCCCCGATGCACCCATAATACAGACGAGCTCGCCTTTATTAATATCCAGGTCTATCCCTCTCAATGCCTCCACAGACTTCGCCCCCAGAGAGAAGGTCTTTGTTATTCCCCTTATGACGATATCCGCATTACTCATATCTGAGCCCCTCTGTAGGTCTGAGCCTTGCTGCCTGATATGCAGGGTAAATAGTGGCAATGAAGGATATCAATACTGCGGCAATTGCCACAGCGATGAACTCCACTGGATTTATCAGTACAGGGAGAGTGGTGATATAATAGACCTCCGGGTCGAGTTGAAAGTGATACGCTGCAAGGAGTTTACAGAAGATATACCCAGTAACCTCCCCCAGAATCGTACCGAATATCCCTATTATCAACCCCTCTGTTATGAAGATTCGCACCACAGACCTATCCTTTGCACCAATAGTCTTGAGGATCGCTATCTCCTTTGCCCTCTCTATGACGACCATTATGAGCGTGCTGATTATGTTGAATGAAGCCACGAGCACTATGAATGCCAGAATAATGAACATCACAATCTTTTCCAGTTTGATTGCAGAGAAGAGATTCCTGTTCATCTCCATCCAGTTTCTCACCTTGTAAGGATAGGCACCGATCTTCTGCTTGATTGCCTCGCCCATCTCTTGTGTCTTGTTGATGTCATTTATGGTCACCTCTACACCCGTTACAGATTCCATAAGCCCAAAGAACTTCTGCGCCTCTCTCAGATGCACATATACAAACTTCTGATCGAATTCATACATCCCCGAATAGAATATACCCACGACCTTGAACTTCCTCGATTTTGGCATGGGACCGAATGGGGAGAGCTCTCCCAATGGAGAGAAGAGTGTAACCACATCCCCTACACCCAGATGGAGTATCCTATTCAGTTCACGACCGATGATAATGCCTGGCAGATTATCCTTACCCGAGGTTATGGAGCTCTGTGATTTCAAGGTAACTCTCTCTGGCCTGTCGAGATTTATGAGTTCCCCTGACTCGATATTCTTACCAATATCCATTACCCGCACTGCCTCCTCTGGCACAATACCCTTGATTATCACACCAGAGAGATTCGTGTCGGACGAGATCATCCCCTCGGACAGTACGAATGGGGCTGCACCGCGAACTCCCTCTATACCACTAATATTCGAGATGACATCCCTATATTCATTGAAGCCCTGTCCAAACTTGACGACTATCAGATGGGCATTTGCACCGAGTATGCGGCTCTTCAAATCGCTCTCGAAACCACTCATCACAGAGAGCACTACACACATAGTAGCCACACCAATTATTATGCCCAGAACCGCAATCACCGATATGATCGAGAGAAAGGCGGACCTCTTCTTGGACCTCAGGTGCCTTATTGCTATTATCGTCTCGAATCTCAAACCTTCACCTCTGGCTTCAAGAGTGGAAAGAGTATGACATCCCTGATGGATGGGGAATTGGTAAAGAGCATAACGAGCCTGTCTATCCCGATACCCTCACCGGCGGTTGGTGGCATTCCATATTCGAGGGCATCTATATAATCCTCATCGAATGCCATAGCCTCTTCGTCGCCCTTCTCCTTCGATTCGAGTTGCATACGAAATCTCTCTGCCTGATCGAACGGGTCGTTCAGCTCAGAGAAGGCATTTGCTATCTCCCTGCCGGCTATATAGAGTTCGAACCTGTCTACAAGTGTCGGGTCAGAGTCCTTCTTCCTCGAGAGAGGCGATACCTCCAGTGGGAAGTCCATTACAAATGTGGGCTGTATCATCTTATCCTCGAGCATCTCCTCGAATATCGACATCATAAGGTAGCCCTTTGTTACGAACCTGGGGACCTCGAGTCCGAGCGATACCGCCTTCTTCTTGAGTGCCTCTATATCATCTACCTCATTCTCTTTCATACCACACTCGGAGACAAGTGCCTCCCTCACCTTCAGTCTCTTGAAGGGTGGAGTAAAGTCTATCACATTCCCCTGATACTCTACCTTATAGCTACCTGTCACCCTGAGTGCTATATCAGAGAGCATCTTTTCGGTAAACTCCATCAAATCCTCGTAGGTCCTATAAGCCCAGTAGAACTCGATCATCGTAAACTCCGGATTGTGCTGGGTGGATATACCCTCGTTTCTGAAATTCCTGTTTATCTCATATACCCTCTCGAAACCACCCACCACGAGTCGTTTCAGATACAACTCGGGTGCTATCCTCATATACAACTTCATATCGAGGGCGTTGTGGTGTGTAATGAATGGCTTTGCATTCGCACCCGATGGGATTGGGTGCATCATAGGTGTCTCGACCTCGATGAATCCCTCACTATCCAGATGCTGTCTGATAAGACTTATTATCCTGTTTCGCTTTATGAATATACCCTTTACATCGTCGTTCATAATCAGGTCGAGGTATCTCTTCCTATACCTCATCTCTATATCTGACAATCCGTGCCACTTTTCGGGGAGTGGATGAATACACTTCGACAACAATCTGAAATTTCTTATTGCAAGCGACAGCTCTCCGGTCTTCGTCTTGAAGGGCGAGCCCTCACAATATATGATATCTCCAATGTCGATCTCCTTCTTGAACTTCTCGAAATCGGCATCGGCAAGCCCCATATTCCCCTTCGAAACAAACAACTGTATTCTGCCAGTACCATCCTTAATATCCAAAAAATTTACCTTACCAAAACTCCTCCAACCCATTATCCTGCCAGCAATAGAAAAGAGATCCTTCCCTATATTTGCCTCGAGTTCCTCTCGGGACCTGTCGCCAAAACTCTCCCTTATCTGGGATATGGTATTCTTCACCTTCGCATCATTGGGATATATCCTCTCGGCCTTCTCGATCTCCCTTATCTTATCTATCCTGATCCTTTCCTGCTCGTTATATTCCTTCATACAAAATCTCCTGAATACAGATAAAATGGCAAACCAAGATAGAATATGTTCTCGATTAAATCAAGATATTTTACCCATAATTGTTACAAAATATTACCCGCAACCCTTCCTACTATTGCTACTATTGACACCAAAAACCCCACCCCAACCCCCAAACATCCTATCAAACCTATAAAAATACAAGGATTATCAAAAGAGAGGTTTGAAATAGGAAGAATAATGGGAGTGCAGGTAGATATTTTAGGTTATTCCATCACATCTTTTTGTAAGAGAAACACAAATATTTGGACAGAAGCCCCTTTCAGCAATTATTTACGCTAAGGAGCTAATGTTTTTCAAGATTTCATACCTTTATCAGTTAACTCCCAAAATCCTCTTCCTGATTCGGCTGGTCTCTTTATCAAACCTCTATTTTTTGCTCGTTCCTTTGCCCAGGCAAGGTTATGTTGCCATCTTGGGACACCAATTGAAACTTTCTCCTGATACCAAGGGTGATCGAATGTATTTTTGAACATTCCATAGATCTCTTTCTCAACCTGCTCTTTTTTTGCTCTCCCACCGTACTTCTTTAAGACATCAATGATATATTTTACCAGGTCATCTTGTGAAATTTTTTTATCATCTGGTATTTCTTTGATAGAATGTTCTTCTCTTGTTCTACTAACCGGTTCTTTTCCCGATTCGGTCTGATCCTCCACCGGCAAGAGGAGAAATTGGGTTTGATGATTCATAAGAAATTTGATGACCTCTGTAAGTTCAGGTTTGTAACTGGATATTCTTTCCGTTCTTTCGGATAATAGATCAATTAGCAATGGATCAGGCTCTTCGATTATTCTGTTCCAGGCTTCAGGTAAAGCCTCTTGAATAGCTCTTTCTTTCATTTTATCTTCATGAATTATTTCCGCATTATGAAGCGCTTCTCCTGATTCGATGTTTTTCTTAGAAAGCAGGTCAACAAATTTTTTAACAACACTGGAAGTCTCTTGTTCTATTATATCAATAGTATAGAACTTTCGCAATCTCCAGTTAACATCTGCTATTGGTAGATAAAATGACCAGGTGATGCCATTTGTTAAAACAGCTATCTTTACACCCTGCCGGAAAGAGTAATCAAGCAATTGCTCTTGATGATCCTGGTTATCTAAATCCTCACTTGTTTTTTTTACTTCAATAAAAACAATACTCTGACCCTTTAAAAGTAACGCATAGTCAACTCGTCTACCTTCAACTGAAAATTCAGGACATACATCATCAATATTTTCAGTATCCCATCCAAGTCTTCGCAGAATCGGTAAGACTATAGCCATCTTTGTTTGGTCTTCACTATAAGATAAAAGACGAGAATTTTTTTTGAGATTATCAATAAAACTAATCATATCTTCACTCATCAATTCCTCCTTGATATAAGTGTTTCAAATAGAAGATATTCATAGAATCCCAGCCGTAGTTTTAGGTATACCATAATTTTCTCCGCCAAAAGTAATTTCAATTAACTGCGGATGAGTTGTTTTAGGCTCAGAATATACTGAAAATTCCTTTTCTCTCGCCTCTTTTTCCTCCTCATAACCCTTTACTTCAATAGAGGCATGCCCAAACGGTATGATTTTAAAATTGACATTAATTTTTATCTGTAGCTCCTTCATGACTTAACATCCTCCTTATATTCTACCCATTTACCACCATATACCCTTATATCTATACCAATCTCCGGAGACTGTCTTATAATTTCTTGCTGAATAAGTCGTTGAACATTCTGTGCAATCTGATTGATCATTTGTTGGAGAGTCTGCTGGACTTGTTGAGGAATTTCTTCAGATCTAACGTTGGGTGGCAAATTTAATCCCAGATTAAGGTTGATTTTTGGATTAGATGGCACCTGCCTTCTTCCACCGGATACGAT
>Ga0078972_1013910_pt1 | contig 13019 bp, 3 predicted proteins | sample YelNatPaOPGAMG01_FD_67568 | JGI IMG/M metagenome (GOLD analysis project Ga0078972, IMG submission 67568) | Hot spring thermophilic microbial communities from Obsidian Pool, Yellowstone National Park, USA - OP-RAMG-01 (SPADES assembly) (version 2) | ecosystem: Environmental > Aquatic > Thermal...
TGGTGGTCAGGCTGGACTGAGCGGATTTGGTGGCATCGCCCTGGGAGGTGACCGTCACCGTCGCTGTGTCGGAGTCACCCGCCAGCGCACCCGCCGGCACCGTCACCACCACCTGGAAGGTAGCGCTGGCTCCCGCCGCCACCGGCCCGACCGTCGCCGGAGCGCTGGTGGTCCAGGCGTTGCCGCTCACCGTCACGGTGAAGGTATCCGCCGCGTTGCCCGTGTTGGTCACCGTCAGGGTGTAGGTCACCAACTCGCCGGGCCGACCACTCTGGGACGCCGACGCCGGGCTCAGAGCCAGGCCATACCCCAGCACCTGGACAGTGCCCACGTAGAAATCGTAGACGTTCTGTGGCATCGCTGCGCCGGGCCGGCCGCGCACCGTGGCCGCAAAGAGCGTGACGGTGTAGGTCCCCGCTACTCCATAGGTGTGGGTGGGGTTCTCCTGCTCAGAGATTCCCCCATCCCCAAAGGTCCAGAACCACCGGACAACCTCCGGGTAGGCGACGGTGGTGTTGGTGAAGACGACCGGCTGCCCCAGCATAACCGGACTGTTGGACGTGAAGCCAGCCACCACGCCGTGCACCTCCACCGTGCCCGTGCACACATCCTGACCGTACTCGTTGGTGGCTGTCAGGACGATGGTGTAGAGGCCGGGCAGGGAGTAGGTATGAGTGGTGGTCTCTCCTGCGCCAAAGGCTCCATCCCCGAAGTCCCAGGCATAAGTGATGGGCGGTGTGCCGTCGGTGGTGCTGGTGAAGTACGTGGTCTGGCCCAGGTCGTCCGGGCTGCTGCTGAGGAAACTGCAGGTGGGGGCAGCCACCACGGTCATCGTCACCGGGATGCCGATGCGGCGGTTCACCGGGTCGTTGGACTGGACAAAGAGGGTGGCGGTGTAGACGCCCAGGCTCATCGTCGGGAAGGCGGTGTAGGTGATGGTGACCTGGGTGCTGCTATCGGCGCTGACGGTTCCGGTGACCGGCTCCTCAGCCAGCCAGGGTACGTCCACCGTGCCGCCAGTCTTGAAGGCCAGACAATCCACCTCAGCTCCACCAGGGAACGGACCGACGAGGGTTGTATTCCCGGTGCTCGTATCGGCGATGCGCAGTTCTCCCCGGAAGGTAGCATTGTTGAAAGCAGCCAGGTAAAGCACGCCGGTCCTCTCTTCAAAGTCCATACCCTGGGCGTAGTTGGCGTCAAAGCCGAGCGGGCCGATCACCGTGCCAGCTCCGGTAGCCGGGTCAATGCGCACCAGACTGTCGCTACAGATGTCCACACCGTACATCTCATCGGCCGCGTTGATGGCGATGTCAATAATGCAGGGCGCATTGGTGATCTCGCCCACCACAGTCGCCGCTCCGGTGGCCGGGTCAATGGTGTACAGGTAGGAGGTCCCGATGTTCGTTGAAGAAGCATACAGGGTGCCATCGGTAGCGCCGGTCATACCCGTCCAGACTTGGCCGGGGTTGGGGGTAGACGGACCGATGAGCGTGGGCACCGCCGTGGCAGTATCTACCCAGTAGAGTTGGTTGGTGGAGTAGTCCAGGGCATACATCCCGCTGAAGTCACCAAGGAGGAAGTCACCGGCAAAGAAGTCGTGTCCGACAGAGCCGATAGTGGTCCATGTACCGGGCTGGGTGGTGTCGGGGATATAGACCAGGTCGGGGCCGCCGAACAAGTTCATCGCGAATGCCGGTTCGCCTGCCAGCGGGATCACAGACTGGCCAGTGGCTTCAGCGGCTGATTTACCCCCGGCGGGTGCCCGGCCGATAGAAACCGGCGCCGAACCGCGCGGGAAATTCCCGTCGTTGGCCGGAATTGAGATAGGCGATGTTTGCAGCGACACTGTTGTTCCTGGCCGTTCAAGGAGCCGGAAATCCGCCGGCCCTGCGCCATTGTTGGTGAGGGTCAGCGGCTGGGTCACCGAGGTGCCCCGCAGAACCGTGGCCTCCAGGGAGGTGGGGTCGGCGCTGACACACGGCCGCAGCCAGCGCAGGTCAAAGTCCACCGTTGTCGTCTGCTGGCCAGAGACCATCACGCCGGTGGCCATCCCGCCCGTGTGCTCATCGGCCGTGACCGTCACCGTGAGCGGGCTGTGAGACTGGTCCAGCCACAACTGGTAGTAGCCGTTCTCATCGGTCTCCACCGTCCAGGTCATGCCCAGGCTGCTTTCAATCAATACCTGGGCGCCCTCCAGCGGAGCGGGATTGGCATCGCAGTAGCCCAGGCTGGTGACCGTTCCGTTCAGTTTGCCCCAGGTGAGCGGTGCGAGGACGGTCATCGTCACCGGGACTTCCGGCGGGCCGTAAGGTGTGTCGTTCTTAAAGCGCATGGTGGCGTAGTACCGGCCCGGCTGGGTGACCTCGGGCACGCCGGCGTCGAAGGTCACAGTAACCGGCAGGCTGGTGCCGGCGGCCACCGTGCCGCTGATCGGCTCCTCGGAGAGCCAGGGCACGTCCATCGCGCAAAGCCTGGCAGTCTCACCGGACTCAAACTGATAGACGGTGTTGGTGCTCTGGTCTACCGCCCACAGGTTCCCCTCGCAGTCAAACTCCAGGCCCGCGCCCGCATAGGGGCCAAAGCCCTGGCTGACGGAGAACTGGCCGATCAGAGGATAGCCCGGCGAGGACGCATCCAGTACGTAGACCGGGTTCGGATCGCCGTTGACCATGACGAACAGGTGCTGCGTATCCGGGTTATAGGCCAGGCCGGCGATGTTAAGGCCGACGTAGGCGGAATCCAGGAGATTGCCAGTGGAATCAATATGGTAGATGATCTGCTCGTTCCAGCCGCCCACGTACCAGGTGTCGGTGGCCGGGTCGTAAGCCACGCCGCGCTGGGATACGCCCCACGGCCCGCAGATGGTGTTGCCGGTATAGCCACCAGCCGGGTCCATCTCGTGCAGGCAGTTATCACTGCCCACATCCAGGGTCCAGACCATGCCGGTGTTCCAGTTAAAGGCATCGTCGGCTGGGCCGTAGGACGGACTCCAGGAATAGGGCCAGGAGCGTCCGGTGGGCGTGCCATCCGGGGTATATTCGTCAATGTGGTTTGCTCCCCAGCCCTCGCCGACCCACACGGTCTCATCAAAGGTATAGGCGATCCCCCAGGGAGATGGATTGTTGGCCGGCGCCCAGAACTGGATCACGTCACCCGCAGCCAGGATAGTGCCGGATGGTGCAGGCGACAGATTTAACCCTTCTGTCGTGCGCGCGTTTTGCCGGTCGGATGGCACCAGGACTTGCGGTTCGGCAAAGAGTCCGGTCCTCCGTCCCGTCGGCTGGAAGCCCCGGTCCTTCTCGGCGACCTCAAAGGCCGCATCCGCACCGCCGAAGTTGCTCAGTGTCAGCGGGAGGGTCTGGCTCATCCCCAGCGTGAGGGTGACGTCCAGGCTGTCGGGGGTGGTGTCCAGGAAGCCAGCTGGCAGATGGAAGTCCTGGCGCACCGTATTGCCCGAAAGCACATTTACTGTCTCAACATCGGGCTGGTACCCACCCTCCATCGTGGCGGTAAAGACGTGGCTACCATCCAGGGAGAAGAGGGTGTAGAAGCCGTCATCCACGTTGGGGTCTTCCGGCGTGGCGGCGGCAACCGTCTGGTAACCGCTGTCATTGGTGACCTGGGCCCCGGTCAAACCGGCCCCGGTGTTGGCGTCGTAGACGTTGCCCACCACCAGGCCGCCATTGGTCGGAGGGACGCATGTGGGCGGGCCAACGATCACATCGTCCACTTCCCACCACCAATCCCAGTAGGCATTGTAGTAGTGGAAGCGGATCATCACGTTCGGCTGGTTGCCGGCGATGGCCGAGATGTCAATCGTAGCCGTCTTGGGGCCGCGGTCGCTGCCCGAATCGCGCCGCCAGACGTTGGTCCAGGGGCCGGCCGCGCCGTTGATGCTGACATCCACATCGCCGATCTCGTTTCCACTATACTCAAACCAGTCGTACTTGAATTCCAGGATAACCGACGCCTGCCCGGTAAAGTCTATCACCGGCGTGCGCATCTCGGTATCCATGCTGACCGTGCCGGCGTTGTCGCTGTCGGCAATGGCAAAGTTGCCTGTGCCGCCGGTGTTGTTGGAGCGATTGCCAGGGTTATCGAACCGCCAGACGGCGCCGGTGCCGGCATTATCTACCACCGTCCAGCCGGGCGGCGTGGTGGTTGCGTCAAAGTGCTCGGCCAGGCCGCCAACCTGGGTATACCCCGGCGCGTTGCAGGCGACCAGGTCGGCCTGCAGGGCAAAGTTCTCGGTCTGGTCTCCGGCCAGCGGGCCGACGATGCGGTCTTCGGGCAGGTAGCCGTCCACCCAGGCGCTGACATGGAAGGTGTACTGGATGCCCTCGGCCAGGGTGACGCTATAGAAGCCGGTCTCCGGGTTCGTCCAGACCGGGCCGTAGGGGTAGCCGTCAATGTCAATTCGGGCGTAGAGCGGCCAGCCGGTGGTCGCATCGGTGACGGTGCCGCTCACCACGTACATTGCCGCCGGTTGCAGGGCAAAGTCCTGGGTGGTCACGGCATCGGGGTTGACCACCACGCCAGATACCGTCTGCGGTATGTATCCGTACTTGCTGGCCGTGACCGTGTAGGTGTCGGCGACCAGGGTCCTGGTGTAGTAGCCGCTGGGATCGGTGGTCGCTGTCACCGGGGGGAGGCCATCCCGGACGGCCGAGACGGTCGCTCCGGCAATGGGGTTGCCGGTGCTGGCGTCGGTGACATAGCCGTCCAGATAGCCCACACTGCCGCACCAGAGCAGGCCAGCGTTGTAGACGTTCAGGTAGCCGTAACCGTAGGTGTAGTTGCCCTCGCCGTTGGGCGGCGCCCCGCAGTTCCCGGCCGGCGGGGTGTCGGCGTTGTCCTGGAGGATCTCAAAGGTCTGGTCGATCTGCCCGATCAGGCCCGGGTTGCACGACCAGAGGAGGGCCACCGCTCCAGCTGAGTGGGGGGAGGCCATAGAAGTGCCACTCATAGAAACCCAGGTGTCGCCCGGCGCGGTGGAGATAATGTCTACTCCAGGGGCACTGATATTGGGCTTGGTGTAGGGGTCGTCTCCAAACGCGGAGGGCCCACGGCTGGAGAAGTATGCGATGTTGCGGGAGGAATCGTGCGCTGCCGAGCCGAACGACTCCTGGTAGTCCCCCGGGCTGCCCAGGGAGTTACAGGAGGGGCCGGAGTTGCCGGCGGAGAAGGCCGGGAAGATGCCGGCCGCCCGCCAGGCCTGCACTTTGGACAGATACCAGGGATCACCGCCCCCGCCGCCCCAGGAGTTGTTGACCACGTGCGGGCGGTTGGCCGGGTCGCCGCCGGGGGCCAGAATCCAGTCGGCGCAGGCGTTCAGGGCGAATTCGGAGCAGGAGTTGCTCTCGCAGCCCTTGCAGGCGATCCACTGGGCGCCCGGGGCCATGCCCACCTGGTAGGGGAGGGAAGGGTCGTCGTCGCCGACCATGGTGCCCATAGTGTGGGTGCCGTGGCCGTTGTTATCGCAGACCGTGCCCCCGCAGACGTTGGAGGGGTCGTACCAGCAGGAGGGGTCGGTGGGGTTGGACGGGCAGCGGTAGGCCTGGTCCAGGGCGGGGTGGTCCCACTGGACGCCGGTATCAATGTTGGCCACAACGATGCCGTCGCCCTGGACGCCGAAATTGCTCCAGAACTGGTTCGCCCCCGTATCTATAATCCCCCAGGCCAGGGAATGGAGAGAAGCATCGGGTTTAGAGGGAAGGACGGGATCCAGATGGTAGACCCGCGGGGCACGGATGTAGGCCACCTCTGGCAGGGCGGCCAGGGATTGGGCCACCTGGAGATTACCCGACCAGACGTAGAGTTCGTTGCCGGCGATGAAGGTCTGATAACGCAGGCCATAGCTATCCAGAATGGCCTTTGCCCGGGCCTGAGAGCGGTGAGCAGTCTCCGAAAGGGTACGGTAGACGAATTCGCCGCGCTCCCGCCAATTCATCCGGTAGGCTGGGGAGAGGTCGGCCTGCTCGGCCATTTTGACGATCATGTCCGACCTGCCCTCAGCCGTGAGCTGGTTGAGCAGGTCCGCCTCAATTTTCGCCGCTACTGAAGGGTCTATGCCGCCCTGGGAGAAACTGATCACAGGGAGCATCCCCAGAAGCAGCGAAAGGGTCAGCAGAAAGTTGAAGAACGCTCTTCGCCAGTTCATGGTACACTCTCCTTATTATTAAGCGAGGGAAGGAAGTTCATGTTGTCGTCAAACTGGCTCTGCGATCTGGGTTTCTTCCAGGCATCACCTCCTTCCAAGGGGTTAAAAAAGTGAGGGCCCGGGATTACCCCGTGGCCCTCACGCGACAAACTATATCCGGTTTTGCCAGTCGGATACACTTTATCGCAAAATACCCTGTTCACCGGAGGAGCGTACATATCTCAACGGCTGGCGATGAGGAATATCTGGAAAGGTATTAATAGTATACCACAAAATGCAAGAGATGTCAATCCCGAAAAAATCTGAAAAAAGCGACGACGGCTGAAGTGTCCGGCTGATTCTGGAGAAGAGAAAGCGTTCCCAACTCCGACAACAAGAATGGCAAAAATGCAGGACAACGGCTCGCCGTTGTCCTACCCGCAACGGGGCGGCGCACCCCTGATGGGTGCGCCGCCCGTTTTTGTGCCTACGGCCAGGTGACCGTCACCTTTGCTGCTGCAGGCTACGGCCCATAGTTCCGGGTGACCAGCGGCAGGAACAGCCGATACAGGACCCGCCGGGTCGTCAGTGTGGCCTGAGCGGCCTTGCTGTTATCGCCCTGGGAGGTGACCGTCACCGTCGCCGTGTCGGAATCGCCCGCCAGCGCACCCGCCGGCACCGTCACCACCACCTGGAAGGTGGCGCTGGCCCCCGCCGCCACCGGCCCGACCGTCGCCGGAGCATCAGTCGTCCAGTTGTTACCGGTCACCGCCACGTCGTAGGTGTCAGTGTAGTTGCCAGTGTTGGTCACCGTCAGGGTGTAGGTCACCAACTCGCCGGGCCGACCGCTCTGCGACGCCGACGCCGGGCTCAGTTCCAGACCGTAGGTGGGAAGCAGATAGACTGTGATCGGAATCTCCACCGCGGTGGGCGCGATAGCCGGACCCAGATAGAGCAGGCCCTCCCAGACGGTGTTGGGCTCCGCCGTCTTGGTAAAGGCGATAGTGAAGGTGACCGGCGTATCCGCGTTGATGGTTCCGGCAGGCAGTCCACTCACCACCAGGTCCGTCCCCTGGATGACCCGCAGGAACAGGTTGAAGGTGCCAGACGTACCGGACCAGTTGTCCACGCAGATTTTGTAGTCCGTGCCGTCGGCCGGCCGCTTCACCCGCACCCGCTCATCAGCCGTGGGGGTGGTGGAAGAGGCGATGACAGTAGTGCCTTTGTAGAGGTAGAGGTCAAGGTCGGAAATGTTGGTGCTCCAGGCGTGGGCCTCTATCAACCCGCCGTTGGCCACCGCGAAGGGGTACTCCCAATCGCAATCGGTTGGGCCAGGAGGCAGATTCTCCCCCTCCCAGCTCTGCGGCTGGCTCAGGCCGAAGGTCAGGACGCCGAGGCCCTCGGTGAGGGTATAGGCGGAGGTGAAGGACTCCACCCAGGAGTCGCCGAACTGGAGCGGGCTCAGGTTGACCACGTTGCTGGTGGTGATGACCACCGGAGCGGGGGAAGCCTGAACCTGGTAGGCCTGGCCCACGATGGGCTCGCCGAACTGGGTGCCGGCGTAGAGGACATTGTGCAAGGCGATGAAGCCCAGGCCGTCCCGGATTTCTCCAGCCACCACCTCCCGCGGCCCGCCGGTGGCGGTGTCAAAAGTGAAGATGCCGGCGCCGATGTTGGTGTTATTGCTTCCGCCTACCTGCTCCACGCTCTGCGGGCCAAAGAAGGCCGGGTCAGAGGTGGAGTAGAGGTCCGGTGCCGCCGCATAGATCCAGGTGTCCACATCGGTGTACTGCGGTGGAGGCGGCGGCGTGGGCTCCTCCAGGTAGATGCCCACCTCATCCACCTCCCACCACCAGTCCCAGTCGGGGGCCACATAGTGGAAGCGGATGATGGTGTTGGCCGAGCCTACGTACGGAGTGAGGTTGATGATCTCGGTGCGGGCGCGGTAATCGGCCCGATCGTAGTGGAGCAGAGTGGTCCAGGTGGCCCCGCCATCCGTGCTGATGTCCACGTAGCCATGGTCTTGGTTTCCATAGTCATTGAAGTCGCTCTTGAACATCAGCCAGGCCTGGCTCACGCCGGACAGGTCAATCGGCGGCGTCCGCAGTTCGGCGTCCATCCCGGCCCCGCACCAGTCCGAATCGGCGTCAGCCGCATAGCCAGCGCCGCCGGTATAGTTGGTCCGCCCGGTCGTCGCTGTGCTCTCCCAGTTGCAGGAGCCGATGTTCTCCTGAAGGGTCCACCCGGACGGTGGGAAGGCGCCCTCAAAGTCCTCGTAGAAGATAGGGGTTGGCGGAGGAGGCGGCGGGACAGGGTTGGTCCACTGGGTGTCCACCACCATAGCCTTGCCGGGGGCGGCGGTGCCTTCGGGCAGGTCAAAGTAGTAGAGTTTCCAGTCGCCGGCTTCGTAGCGCCAGGACCAGTCAAAGCCGCCGAAGAGGTGGCCGTTGTCGTAGGGCGTATCCCCGATGGGCTCGTCCAGCGAGGAGGCGCCGAAGGAGAAGGTGGGGGAATTGGCCGCCACGTGGACCACCACCGGGATGACCGTCTTGTGGGAGGCATGGCTCACCTCAATGGCCCCTTCGTAGACACCGGGCTTCGCATCGGCCGGGACGGAGAGGGTGGCATTAAAGGTAGCGTTCCCGCCCTCAGGCAGGTCCACGCTGGCATCAGTGGTCAGCCAGTCCCAGTCGGCCTTCTTGTAGAAGGTGATGCGGACCTGCATAGTCACCGCTGCGGTCCCGGTGCGCCGCTGGACGCCGAAGAAGATGCCGTCACCGTCGGTCTGGGCCGGGTCCAGCCAGCGGGAATAGCTGTCCTTCCCCAGGCTGGCCTCCAGGTAAGTGCCCGAAGGATAGCCATAAGTGAAGCGGTTGTACTCCCACGGCGATTGGTCAATCTCCCCGGCATCAATGTAACCGTTGCCGTTGGTATCGGTCCACAGGTCCCCGTCCCCGTTCAGGTCCTTCCAGCCGTAGAACATTACCCGCCAGCGGTTGTTGTAGGAGTAGTTATAGTCGTTATCAAACACGCTGTAGGGGAAGACCACCTGGGCGCGGATCAGGTCGGGGTCGTAGGTGTTGATCAGGTCCGTGATGTCGGTAATCCAGGTGGGGCGGGTAAAAGGCGGCGGGCTGAAAGTCGGGAAGGGGATGGTGAAGGTGACCTCGGCCACCCGTTCCAGCATCGTGTCGGCGATATTCACGGTGAAGGTGTCGGTGTAAGTGTTGTGCAGGGTGAAGGTCTGGGAGTCGGATTCGCCGGGATGCAGGATGGCCGGGAAGGCCGGGTAGTCGGTACCGCGGTAACTGCCGGCCGTCCACTGGGCGGGTTCGGCCCAGAAGCCGTAGTTCAGCCCGGCGGCGATGTCCGTGGCCCGGTCAGCGTTCACGTTGCCCGAGCCCTGGGTGAGGACGTCGTAGCCCAGGTCGGTGGCGCCGCTGAGGAAGATGGCCTTGGCTTCCTGCCAGGTGGGCCAGCGGCCGTTTTTCTCCTTAAAGGCCTGGTAGACCAGGGCCAGGTTGCCCGCGGCAATAGGCGTGGCCATGGAGGTCCCGCCGAAGGAGTCATAGGCGCCTTGGCCGGTCCAGAAGCCATAGTTATAAGCAAAATCGGCAGCATAGAGGTTCAGCGGATCGGCGCCGGTGCCCCAGGCACCCACGGCCACCACGTCCGGCGAGACATCCCCCAGGGTGGTGGGGCCGCGGTTGGACCAGGGCTGGACGTCGCCATAGGTGAGCATCGTCTCGTCCAAGATGAACTCAAAGTATGTCAGCGTCCCATACATTGTGCTGGCGCCCACGTCAATGATGGAACCGCCGTCAGGCTCGGTGACGGTGCCGTAGCCGTGGCCGCCGTTGCCCGTGGCCACCAGGAAGGCCAGGTTGGGGGCAAAGTTGCGGTTGAGCCAGTGGGCGAAGCGAGAGGTCTCATCCCAGCCGTCATTGATGGTGGCGCTACCGCCCCATGAGTTGGAGGAAATCTGGGCCTCGTCGTCGGTGTTGGGGACGCCGTCAAAGCCCAGGGCTGCCAGGACCCAGGAGTCAAAGGGGAGCCAGAAGCCATGCTGGAAGGCAGCAATCCTGGCGCCGGGGGCCATGCCGGAGAGGACCGGGCCGCCCACACCGCCATAGTTCTCCGCGCCGCCGAAGATGGGGTTGATGGGGCCGATCCACTCGGGGTCGGTGATCACCCCCTGGGCGGCGATGTCGCCGGCGCAGTTGGTGCCGTGGGAGTCATCGTCGCCGATGAAAGCCAGCAGGCGCCCCGCCTCGGGGACGGGCAGGCCGCTATAGAGCACATTGGTGCCGGGCGGAACGTTTTCACCGTCGGCGATCCAGGCCAGCATCCCGGCGGAGAGGTCCCAGATGCCGTCGGTGCCGGGGTTCCCGGCCGCATCATAGAGGTCCACGCCGGCCAGTTCGTCCCCCTTGCGCATCGGCTTGTTGTTGGTCAGGTCCTGGTCAAAGTCGGCGTCCACGTAGACCGTATCGTAGACCCCGGCGGTGGCCTCATCGGCCACGATGACGGCGGCAGGGGCGTAGTAAGGATCAGCAGCGTAGCCCAAGCCAAGGGAGGAACCAGCATCCCACAGCGGGAGGTCCGGGTGGACGGTGTAGTAGTACTGGCCGCTCTTGGAGGTGTCGGGCCAGACGAAGGGGAGGACCACCGGAGGCCAAGACCAACCCGCATCAGAGCCGAAGTCAATTTCCAGATTGGCCGTGCAGGTGATGCCGTTGCAGGTGGGGCTTTCCACCGGGAAGGTGTGGGCGTAGTAGGTATTGCCCGCCATATCCCAGTACGTATCCGGCCCGATGGTGGGTTCCCCAAAAGCGTAATAAAAGCCGGAGAGGGTGTCGTAGGAATAGGGCCAGCCGGCGTAGGCGCCAGAAGGGACGCGGGCCTGGGTGCCCTGGAGGTCGGGGTGGGCGAAGTCCACGCCGGTATCCACCACCGCCGCTACCACGCCGGTGCCGGTGTAGCCTTTGGTCCAGGCGACAGAGGCGCCGTGGACGTCTTTCACCTTAATGGTGGCGGGCTGGATTCCGCCCTGGGGAGGCAGAGAGGGCTTCTCCGGCAGGACTGGGCGCTGCGGCAGCGGCCGCCCCAGGATTTCGCTCACCTTCGCCCTGAAGGCGGGATCGGTGCGAAGTTTCTCCCGCACCTGCTCCGGGCTCATCCCCGCAGTGAGTTTGCGCAGGGCCTCCTTTACCTGGGCTCCCCTGCCCCTCTCCAGTTTGAGGGAAGGCGGCTGGTAGCCGATTCCTCCCCGGAAGTCATCATCGGGGGCTGGTACCGGCGCGTAAGATTGGAAGGAGACCACGGAGATCACGCCGGAGAGGCCGGCCAGTTTGAGGAGGTTGGCCCCGCGGATCTCGCCTGTGGCCCACTGGAGGCCGCCGATGGGCTTGCGGACCACCACCCGCTGGAAGTAGGGCTGGACTTTGGTCCCGGCCTGCATCAGGACGGTCACCAGAACCAGTTCGGGGCTGCGGGCCTTGGCGATGGGGCGGAGTTCGGGGGCCAGTTTGGAGAGGGCCTCGTCGGATTTTCCCTCACCCTGGACAGGGGGTTGCCCCTGCAAAGGCGGTTTGGTCGCCTCCGGCGATGGGAATTGCTGGGCCGGGGCGGCCGGGGCAGTTTCGGGCCGCGCCGGCGCCGGGGATGCGCTGACGGTCGCCGCGGCCATGCTGACGATCATCGTCACCACGACCAGCAGGCTGGACCAGCGCCAGGTCGTTCTGGTACTCATGGTTGCCTCCTTGTGGGTTGGAATGGGGTTCACGTTTTACGTCTCACGTTTTACGTCTCACGTTTTACGTTTCACGTTTTACGTTTCACGGAGCGAAAGAGGGTAAAACGTAAAGAGTGAAACGTAAAAAGTAAAAAGTGAAGAGTGAAGCGTGTTTCGTTCCGGTATCACCTCCTTCCGTATGGACCGCAGGGGCCGGAAACAGACGAGGGCCGGGGGAGAAACTCCCCGCGGCCCTCGCGCGCGATATTTCTATCCGGTATCGGTGACCGGATACGTCCCCGCTCTCTGAAAGGCCCCGTTGGTCCGTGGTGTGTGCATAGGCCCGTTGAAGATAAGGGGATGACCAAGAAGCAGTCTTATTATAGCACAACGCAGCGAAAAAGTCAAGACGGATGAAATCTGAAAAATTGGGTGACTACCTGCCCTGATCGGTTTGGAGATAGCGTAGCGCAGGCTGGCGGCCTGCGCACAGGGTGTGCCTTCGCCAGGGGTATGAAGACCCTACAAACAGGCCCGACAAAAGGGAACACACCCACCGCAGGGGTTGACAGAAACGATGGTTGGAATATACTTTAGGAGCAACGATTCAGGCGCTGAATGAAGTCAGCCTTCCTGGGCCTGCGGCCCAAAGAGGCTGAATCAGCATAATCTCTGCGTACTCTGCGTCTTGGCGGTGAAATGACCTTTTTGCAGGAGACTCAGCAGCACATGAAAAAAGCGGCAGGCCGGGGCCTGCCGCTCAGGTCGCGGGGGCAGGATTCGAACCTGCGACCTTCAGGTTATGAGCCTGACGAGCTGCCACTGCTCTACCCCGCAACGCACTGATATTATACCGCGCTTGCCCAAATTCGTCAAGGGCAACCGGGCAGATTTTATCCCAAAATTTATCCCAAGCACGATTTGGGATAAAAACCATAAAAACCACGAAGGACACGAAGGGACACAAAGGATTCTTCTACAACTATCTTCGTGTCCTTTGTGTCCCTTGTGGTTAAAACAAACCTTAACCCACATCCCAGGAGGAGCATCCGATGGACCTGCGACTCAGCGATGAACACCGCATGATCCGGGATATGGCCCGGGACTTCGCCCAGAAGGAGATTGCGCCCATCGCCAGCCACTACG
>Ga0078972_1013913_pt1 | contig 13017 bp, 15 predicted proteins | sample YelNatPaOPGAMG01_FD_67568 | JGI IMG/M metagenome (GOLD analysis project Ga0078972, IMG submission 67568) | Hot spring thermophilic microbial communities from Obsidian Pool, Yellowstone National Park, USA - OP-RAMG-01 (SPADES assembly) (version 2) | ecosystem: Environmental > Aquatic > Thermal...
CTTTGTCGGATCGGGGTAGAGTGGGGGCCTCAGGAGGCCAAAGAAGGCGCGGTCGGGGGAAGTAGGGGCGGGTTTGAAACCCGCCCCTACGGGCTTGGCGGCCAGCCTGGGGTGGGAGAGCGTCGGCGCAGGCCGACGCCTAAAGGGAGGACGATTTCAATCGGCCCCATCGCGCGCCGGCCGGCGGTGGGAAGGCGGGCGTAGGCGAAGCAAAGGGTTTAGATGGCCTGCTACGCTATGTCGGCTTACGATCCGGTTTGTTCAAGAAACCCGCCCCTACGGGCTTGGCGGCCAGCCTGGGGTGGGAGAGCGTCGGCGTAGGCCGACGCCTAAAAGGAGGACGATTTCCATCGGCCCCATCGCGCGCCGGCCGGGGGCGCGGGCGGGGTCGACTGAAGTCGCCCCCCGCCTGGCGGCCGGCCTGCGCCGGCCGGCGGTGGGAAGGAGGGTGTAGGCGAAGCAAAGGGTTCAGATGGTCTGCTACGCTATGTCGGCTTACGATCCGGTTTGTTCAACAAATCCGCACCTGAAACAGACACCGAAAGAGATGATACCGCCTCGGCACCTTGAGGTCCTGCGAAAGATCTGCCTCCGCCTGGAGGATTGCCCGGCAGTGTGGGTGGTCACCGGGAGTCTGGGGATGGCGCTCCAGGGCGTGCCGGTGGAGGTTCACGACATCGATATTCAGACCGACCGGGAGGGCGCCTGCGAGATCGAGCGGCGCCTGGCCGAGTTCGTGGTCCGGCCGGTGGGCTATGCCGAATCGGAGCGAATCCGCTCCTATCTGGGCCGGCTGGAGATCGATGGCCTCCAGGTCGAAGTGATGGGGGATATCCAGAAGCGCCTGGAGGACGGGAATTGGGAGGAGCCCGTCCAGGTCGAACCCCACCGGCGCTGGGTGGAGGTGGAGGGGATGCGGGTCCCCGTCCTTTCGCTGGAGTATGAGGCCCAGGCGTATCTCCGACTGGGCAGGTACGACCGGGCCAGGATGCTGAGAGACTGGCTGTCGGAGAAAGGATCGTTCGGATGAAAGAGTTGCTGCAGTGGCTTCCGCTCCTGGTTCCGCTCATTCTCCTCCAGGTCGTCCTGATGGTGGTGGCGCTGGTGGACCTTCTGCGCCGCGAGCGCACCCGGGGGCCGAAGTGGGCCTGGGCGCTCCTGATTCTGCTGGTCAACCTGGTGGGACCGGTTCTCTACCTCCTGCTGGGCCGCGAGGAGTGAAGATGGAGGCCATCCGCATCGAAGGGTTGCGCAAGCACTTTGGGCGGGTCCGGGCGCTGGACGGACTGGACCTGTGCGTCGAACGCGGCCTGGTCTACGGCTTCCTGGGGCCGAACGGGGCGGGCAAGACGACCACGTTGCGCATCCTGGCCGGGCTGGCGCGGCCCTCCGCCGGCCGGGCCTGGGTGGCCGGCGTGGAGGTGGGAAAGGGCGATGTCCGCCATCGGGTCGGCTACCTGCCGGAAGTGCCGGCCTTTTACGGCTGGATGACCCCCCGGGAGTTCCTGGCCGACCTGGTCGCCCCGCTCTATGGGATGCGGCCGGCGGAGGGCCGCACCCGGGCGGAGGAGGTGCTCCGCGAGGTTGGCCTGGAGGAGGCGGCCGGCCGGCGTATCGGGGGCTTTTCCCGGGGGATGCGCCAGCGCCTGGGGCTGGCCCAGGCCCTCCTCCACCGTCCCGAGGTGCTCCTCCTGGACGAACCGGTGAGCGCGCTGGACCCGGCCGGCCGACACGAAGTTCTGGAACACATCGGCCGTCTGCGCGGCCAGGCCACCGTCTTTATGTCCAGCCATATCCTGGCCGACGTGGAGCGCATCTGCGACGCCGTGGCCATCATCGACCGCGGCCGGCTGGTGGTGGCTGCCGGGCGCGAGGAACTCCTCGCCCGCTATGCCCTTCCCCTCCTGGAGGTGGAATTCGATGCCCCCATGGAGGAGGTGGAGCGCTGGATGCGTACCCTGGAGGGCAATGCCCTGGTGACCGGGGCGCAGGCGGCCGGCCGGGTGGTGCGCCTAAGGGTCGGAGAGGTGGAACGGGCGAAAGCCGAACTGCCCGCCCTGGTGGCCGCATCCGGGCTGACCGTGCAGCGTTACGAGTGGGCCCGGCCCACCCTGGAGGACGTTTTCCTGCAACTGGTGAGGGAATGATGGGCACGCTGCTGCGGAAGGAATTCCGGGAACAATGGCGGACCTACCGTCTGCTGATCGTGGCCGTGGTGCTGGCCTTTTTCGGCTGGAGCAGCCCCCCGATAGCCCGCTATACGCCCCTGTTGCTCAAGAGCATACCCGGAGTACCTCCAGAAGTAAGCCTGCTCATCCCCCCTCCCACCATCGCCGACGCGGTGGGCCAGTACGTCAAGAACGTCGCCCAGTTCGGCCTCCTTCTGGCCCTCCTGGTGCCGATGGGAGCGGTCGCCCTGGAGAAGGAGCGCGGCACGGCGGCCATGTTGCTCTCCAAGCCGGTTTCCCGGGGGGCCTTTCTCCTGGCCAAATTCATCGCCCTGGGGACAACCTTTTTCTCCGGCCTCTTCCTGGCGGCGCTCGGCGGCTACTATTACGCCCGATTGCTCTTTCCCGAACCTCTGGAGGCGGGGCGCTTTGCCCTGCTCAACCTCCTCCTCTTCCTGGAACTCCTGGTCTATGTGGCCCTGACCCTTCTGGCCAGCACCCTGGCCCGCTCCCAGGCAACGGCAGCCGGCCTGGCCGCCGCCTTCTTCGCCGTTCTGCTCATCCCCGGAGCCTTTCCCCAGGTGGGCCGCCACCTGCCGGGGGAACTGGCCTCCTGGGGAAGCCGTCTGCTTCTGGAAGGGCCGGCCGAGCCGGCCTGGAGCGCCCTGGGCATCAGCCTGGGCCTCATCGCCCTGGCCCTGCTGGGGGCCTGGGCCGCCCTGCGCCGGCAGGAGATCTAGGCCGGCTATAGATAAGGCCTGATCCGGCGGGCGGCCCGCCGGCAGGCCTCCCCCAGGAAGGCGATGTCCTCCTCCGTATGGGCCGTGCTGAGCGCCCCACCTCCGTGGACGGTGTGCACATCCTCCAGGAGCAAAGCCAGCCGCAGCGCCTTTTCGGCCAGCACGTCGTCGCAGAGGTCCGGGTTGTGCACCTGGTCAGGGCTTTCCAGGGGCATGTCCTCCCGGTAGGGAAAGTGGACCTTCACCAGGGAACTGCCGGGGATGTCCGGGGAGGCTCCGCTGCAACGGGCGTAGATGCCCTCCCCGGCAAAGGCCGCCTCCACCGTCCGCCGGGCCTTATCCCCCAGTTCGGCCAGGCGGGGGTAGACCTCGGCCTCGTGCTCCACCAGGTAGGTCATCATCACCCTGGCCGCCAGCATGGAGGCCGGGTGGGCGCTGTAGGTGCCGCCGGAGAAGCGCACCCGGCCGCTTCCCCGGCCGGCCAGTTCCAGGATGTCGGCCCGGCCGGCCACGGCGGCAACCGGCATCCCTCCCCCCATGACCTTGCCGAAGGTGGCCAGGTCCGGCCGGATGCCGTAGAGCGCCCCGGCATCGCCGGCCCGGAAGCGAAAGCCGGAGATGATCTCGTCGAAGATGAGCACGGCCCCATAGCGCTCGGTGAGGCGGCGAGCCTCCTGCAGGTATTCACGCCGGGCCGGGATAAAGCCGCCGGCCCCGATAAAAGGCTCGACGATGAAACAGGCGATGCGCTCCCCGTGGAGACGAAAAACCTCCCGAAGCGCCTCCGTATCGTTGAAACGGGTGACCAGGATATCCCCCAGCGTATCGGGCGAAAGCCCCTCGCTGTCCGGTTGTTCATAGCCCTGACGGAACTCCACCCCCTTGAGTCCCCAGGGCTGGGCCCCATGCCAGCCGCCGCCCACCTTGAGCACCAGGTTCCGCCCGGTGAAGGCGCGCGCCAGCAGGATGGCGTACATCGTGGCCAGGGAGCCGCTGGTGGTGAAGCGGACCCGCTCGCTCCCGGTCTGTCGGGCAAGGATCTCCGCCACCTCGACCTGCAGAACATCGGCCATGCCGCTCAAGAGCCCCCATCCAGAGCGCAAGGCCTCGGCCAGGGCCGTGGTGACGACCTCCGGGTTGTGGCCCAGGACGTTGGCAAAATGCCCCTGCCAGAGGTCGAGGATGTTGTGTCCATCCTCGTCCTGCAGCCAGGCCCCCCTGGCGCGGACGATGCGTGGGGGAAAGGGCCAGATCAGGCGAACGTTGTGGCTGCCGCCATCCACCATCACCCGTTGGGCCCGTTCCTGGAAGGCGGCCGAACGGGGGGAATGGCGGGCATAGGCCTCGGCCAGCATCTCCATCAGGCGGGTATGATCTCTTTTCATCGGACCTCCTCTTTACGACCGTCCTTCGTCGTCGCATTTGCATTTTAGCCGGTTTTGTGGTAGAATACAAATAGAACCCTGCCGTGCCCGTAATTGCCGGCAAAAGTTCTGAGCCAACACTTGCGACATTGGGAGACAGTCCCTGACGGGGCTGCGTAGACTGGGCAGGCGGGGCCTGACTCAGGAACGCAAAACCGTCATACCGACTCCCACCTGGGTGAGAACTCAGGTTTAGAACTCAACCGGCATACGGCATGGTGGGGTTTTCGTATGCCCGCAGAGCAAAAGGATGGCCGGTATGCTCTACCTCTTCCACGGCGAGGACATCCTGGCCGCCAGGGAGGCGTTGGACCTCCTGTTGCGAGAAAAGATTCCCCCAGAAGTTTGGGATCTGGCCGTCAGCCGCCTGGAAGGGGAGTCCCTGACCCCGGCCGCCCTGATCGAGCACTGCCAGGCCCTGCCCTTTCTTTCCCCCTGCCGGGCGGTGATCGTGGAGGGGTTGGGAAAACGCCTGGAGCAAAAGGGGGAGGGGGAGGCGTTCCTGGCCCGTCTGCGCGACCTGCTTCCGCGCCTGCCCTCCAGTACGCTCCTCATCTTCTGGGAACGGGCCCGTCTGGCCGCCACGCACCCGCTGGTCGGCCTGGTTCGGCCGCTGGGTGAGGTGCGAGAGTTTACGCCTCCCCGGGGACAGGACCTGGCCCGCTGGATCGCCCAGGAGGTACGGCGGCAGGGAGCCGAGATCACCCCCGCCGCCTGCGACCTGCTGGCCGCAACCGTGGGAACGGATACCTGGGCGCTGCGCCACGAGGTGGAGAAACTGGTCACCTATGTGGGTCCCGGGGGAAGGATCGACGAGCGCCTGGTGGACGAACTGGCCAGCGAAGCCCGTCTGAGCGACATCTTCGCCCTGGTGGACGCCATCGGCCAGCAACGGCGGGCCCGGGCCATGCTCGAACTGCGCCGCCTGCTTCAGGCCGGCCACCATCCCCTCTACATCCTGAGCATGATCGTGCGCCAGTTCCGCCTCCTCCTGGAAGTCAAGGGGCTTCCGGCCGGAGAGCGCCGGCCCGAAGCGGTGGCCCGCACCCTGGGCCTTCACCCCTTTGTGGCCGAAAAGGTGGTGAACCAGGCCCAGCGCTTCTCCCGGGAGGAGTTGCAGCGGATTTACAGCCGCCTGGTCGAGGTGGACCGGGAGATCAAGACCGGCCGGCGCGACGGTGAGGTGGCCCTGGAACTGGCCGTGGTGGAAGTGGCCGGCCGGCAGTAGGGGCGATTCCCGGGCCGGGTACGCCCGACAGAAAAAGACCTCCCCGGGAGGGAGGCCGGTGGTGGAAAAACCGAAAAGGGCTCAGGCGGCCGGAGGGGCGGAGCGAAAGGCGTTGTTGTAGCGCCGGACCAGGCGGGACTTGCGTCGGGCGGCGTTGTTGCGGTGCAGGACGCCCTTTTCCGCCGCCTTATCCAGGGCGCTCACGGCGTTGCCGACGGCCAGGCCGGCCTGCTCCAGACGGCCGGCCTCGATCAGGGCCCGGGCCTTTTTGATGAGCGTCTTGACCCGGGAACGAATCATCTGGTTGCGCCGGCGGCGGCGCTCGGCCTGGCGAATCTTTTTCAAAGCAGAACGCGTATGTGCCATCAGGTCTGTATCCTCCTCGAGCGTGGTCCGATGAAAAAGCAAAGCGAATTATACCAGGAAACGGCAAAAAGCGCAAATCGGCGTCGATGGCTGGGGGTCGGGCTGGGAATCCTCCTGCTTCTGGCCGCCGGCCTCCTCTACTTCTTCCTCCTGCGGCCCGCCCCGCCGCCCTTCGTCCGGGTCCGTCGGGGGTCCATCCGGGGCACGGTGAGCGCCTATGGGGAGGTGGTCTCGGCCCGGCAGGCGATCATCGCCGGCCGAATGAGCGGGCTGGTGGCGGAGGTGCCGGTGAAGGTGGGACAGGAGGTGGTCACCGGGACCGTCCTGGTCCGTCTGGCCTCCGAAGGCCTGGACTATCGGGTCGAGGAGGCCCGCCTGCGGCTGGAAGTGGCCCAACTGCGTCTGGAGGAAGCCCGGAAGGGGGCATCCCCGGAAGAGATCGCCGTGGCCCAGGCCGAGTTGGAGGTGGCTGAGGCCCGGCTGGCCCGCCTCCAGGCCGGCGCCCGGGCCGAGGATGTGGCCGTGGCCCGGCAGGAGGTGGTGCAGGCCGAGGCCGCCCTGAAGCAGGCCCAGGAGTCCTCGGCCATCGCCGTGGAGAGCGCCCGGTTGAACTGGGAGGTCGCGGCCAACGCCCTGCGCAACGCCCAGGACGCCTACAGCCGCATCTACTGGGAGAACGAGCGCCTGCGGCAACTGGGCATCCCCCTTTCCCAGGGGCAGCAGGATGCCGAGACTCTGGCCTGGCGACAGGTGGAGGATGCCGAAGACGCCATGGAGCAGGCCCGGCTGGCCTATGAACAGGCCCGACAGGAGCAGGAGACGTCGGTGACCTCGGCCCAGGCCCGCCTGGCCGCCGCCCGGGCCCGTCTACAGGCGTTGCTCGCCGGACCGGAGCAGGCCGAACTGGCCGAGGCCCAGGCCCAGGTGGCGCGGGCCCGGGCCAGTCTGGAGCGGCTTCAGGCCGGCCCCGATTCCACCCAGGTCCAGATTCTGGAGCGGGAACTCCTCCTGGCCCAACTGGCCCTGGAGGAGGCCCGTTCCGAACTGGACAGGACCTACATCCGGGCCCCCTTCGCCGGAACGGTGGTTGAAATGGGGGCAAGGGAAGGGGAGATGGCGGGGGCCTATTCCGCCCTGGCCCGCCTGGCCGACCTCCGCCAACTCCAGATTCGCGCCCGCATTGACGAGATCGATGTGGGCTGGGTGGCCCCGGGCCAGGCGGTGACCGTCACGCTGGACGCTTTCCCCGGCCGGCCGCTGCGAGGGACGGTGCAGGAGATCGCCCCGGCGGTGACCATCGACCGGGGCACCCCCTATTACCTGGCGACCATCGCCCTGCAACCGCCCATCCCGGTCACCCTGCGTCTGGGCATGGCCGCCAGCCTGACCATCGTTACCGTGGAGAAAAGCGATGCCCTGCTCCTCCCCCGCCAGGCGGTGGAGCGCGTCGGCGAGGGCTATTACGTGACGGTACTGCGGGAAGGAAAAAGCGAACGGGTACGGGTCACCCTGGGGGTGGCCGACCCGCAGTATTACGAGATTCTCTCCGGCCTGGCCGAGGGGGAGCCGGTGTTGCTTCGGCAGTAGGCCTTCGGTCAGCCCTCCATCAGGAAGCGGTGGATATCGGCGGCGGCGCGCTTTCCGGCCCCCATGGCGCTGATGACGGTGGCCGCCCCGGTGACGATGTCCCCGCCGGCCCAGACGCGCTCCTTGGTGGTCTTCCCGGTGACCTCGTCGGCCACCACGGTGCCGTGGCGGGTGCGCTCCAGCCCCGCCACTCCCTGGAAGATGAGCGGGTTCGGGCTGGTGCCGATGGCGATGACGATGAGGTCGAACTCCAGGGTAAACTCGGAGCCGGGGATGGGCACCGGCCGGCGGCGCCCCGAGGCATCCGGTTCGCCCAGTTCCATGCGGATGCACTCCATCGCCCGCACCCAGTTGTGCTCATCGCCCAGGATGCGCACCGGGTTGGTCAGCAGGTCGAAGACGATGCCCTCCTCTTCGGCGTTCTCCACCTCTTCCGCCCGGGCCGGGAGTTCGGCCCGCGAGCGGCGGTAGACGATGTGCACCTCCGCCGCTCCCAGGCGCAGGGCGCAGCGGGCCGCATCCATGGCCACGTTTCCCCCACCGACCACGGCCACCCGGGGACGGCGCTTGATCGGCGTGGCATACTCCGGGAAGAGGTAGGCCTTCATCAGATTGATGCGGGTGAGAAACTCGTTGGCCGAATAGACCCCGTTCAGGTTCTCCCCGGGGATGCCCAGGAACTGGGGCAGGCCGGCCCCGGTGCCCAGGAAGACGGCGTCGTAATGCGCCAGGAGTTCGTCCAGGGAATAGAGTTTGCCGATGACCGAATTCAGGCGAATCTCCACCCCCAATTTCCTGACGTAATCCACCTCGGCCTGGACGATGCGCTTGGGCAGACGGAACTCGGGGATGCCGTACATCAGGACGCCGCCGGGGGCGTGGAGCGATTCAAAGATGGTGACGGCGTGCCCCAGCCGGGCCAGGTCGGCGGCGCAGGTCAGGCCGGCCGGCCCGCACCCCACCACGGCCACCTTCTTCCCCGTCGGCGGGGGGATTTCGGGAATCGTCACCCCGTGGGCCAGTTCCCAGTCGGCCACAAAGCGCTCCAGCCGGCCGATGGCCACCGGTTCCTGTTTCTTCCCCAGCACACAGGTCATCTCACACTGCGTCTCCTGGGGACAGACCCGCCCACAGATGGCCGGCAGGTTGTTCTTTTCCTTGAGTTCGCGCACCGCCCGGGGCAGGTCCCCTTCCCGCAGGGCCAGGATAAACTCCGGAATCTTGACCTCGACCGGGCAGCCCTGCACACAGAGCGGTTTCTTGCACTGCAGACAGCGTTCGGCTTCGGCCAGGGCCAACTCCATCGTATAGCCCAGGGCCACTTCGTCAAAGTTACGCGCCCGCACCTGAGGGTCCTGGCGGGGCATTTCCTGACGTTCGCGTTTCACCGCCATGAGGAATGCCTCCTGCTCGATTATCGTGGAATGCCCAGCAGTTGGGTGAGGGGCGAGAGAAGGTCCTTCAGATGGGCGGCAAAGGCGCCCACCTGGGTATCCTTCAGCGGAATGGCCACGGGGATGGACAGGCGCACCGGGATGGTGGTGCTCATAACCACATCCTCGGTGAAGGTGATGGGCAGTTCCATGCCTTCCGGCAGGACGATGTCGGCGCTGCCGCTGATGTAGCCGCCCTGCAGATACATGGTGACCGCTGCCCGGGAGACCGGCGCGCCCGAGGTGGTGCGGACCTGAATCGGCCCCCGGAGATGGATGGACACCCCCCGCACGGCCATGGCCTGGTCCACCGGGACGACCGTCTCGATGACGGCGTTCTCCAGGCCGTCCAGTTCGGCCATGACCTGCCCCAGGATGGGGCGCAGGAGGAAAGGCAGGGCGATCAAGACGGCGATGGTGACCAGGTTGAAGAGAAGGGAGAAGATGACGGCGATGCGGTAGAAGAGCGGCATGGCGGACCTGTTCATCCCGGCCTCCTTTCGGCCAACGCCGTCAGGAAACGGCGCAGGCGTTCTCGCGTTCCCACTTTTCCAGGGCGAGTTTTTCCTCTTCCAGATATTGCCGCTGCCGCTCCAGGAGGAGGTCCCAGTCCACCAGGTGGCCGTCGAAGTCGGGGCCGTCCACGCAGGCGAAGCGGGTCTTGCCGTCCACGGAGATGCGGCAGGCGCCGCACATGCCGGTGCCGTCCACCATGATGGAGTTGATGCTGACGATGGTTTTGACCCCAAAGGGGCGGGTGGTCAGGCTGGCAAACTTCATCATGATGGCCGGCCCGATGGCAAAGACCAGATCGATGGGCCGGCCGCTTTCCAGAATCTCCTTGAGCGGAGCGGTCACCAGGGCATAGCGGCCATAGGAGCCGTCGTCGGTGCAGACGATCAGTTCATCGCTTACGGCGCGCATCTTCTCCTCCCAGAAGAGGAGGTTCTGACTGCGGGCGCCGATGATGGAGATCACCGTGTTCCCGGCCTCGCGGAGGGCGCGGGCGATGGGATAGATGGGGGCGATGCCCACCCCGCCGCCGACGCAGATGACGGTGCCGTAATGCTCGATCTCGGAGGGCCGGCCGAGCGGCCCCACCAGGTCCAGGATGCTCTCCCCGGCCTGCAACCTCCCCATCTGCTTCGTCGAGGCTCCGACCTCCTGGACGACCAGGGTGATCGTCCCCCTTTCCCGGTCGTAGTCGGCGATGGTCAGGGGAATCCGTTCCCCGCGTTCGTCCAGGCGGACGATAACAAATTGCCCCGGCTGGGCCTTGCGGGCGATCTCGGGGGCATCCATCACAAAGAGTCGCAGGACCGGGGTCAGGTCCTCCTTGTGCAGAATTTTGAACATCTTCACCTCCTCTTTGAGCGTCCTTCCGCCGTCCCTCCGTTGGGCCGGCGTCCTACGGCGGTTATCATAACACAGGGCGGGGGAAAAGACAAATTGCCCTCCGGCCGGCCCCGTGGTACAATACGTTCCATCGAGCACCCAGGAGGACGGTATGGATGCCCTGATCTCCCTTGGCGGGGGGATGTTTCTGGCCGCGCCGGCCGGCCTGAACCCCTACCTGCCTCTGCTCTTCCTGGCCGTGATGTCCCGGCCGGGAGGCGCCCTTCGTCCGGTCTCCCCCTTCGAGTTCCTGGGCGAAAGTTGGTGCATCGCCCTGCTGGCCCTCCTCTTCCTCCTGCACACCTTCTCGGACAAGGTCTTTCTCCCCGGAGATGCGCTGCTTTCCCCCCTTCGGGGACGTAGCCGACGGATGTGGCTGGGCTTTTTCCACGACCTGGGGCAGATGGTCCTGGGGCCGTTGGGGGCGGCGCTGGTTATGCTGGCGACCAACCGCACCTTTCCTCCGTCCTGGTTCCTGATGGCTCCGATGCTGGGGGTGCTCCTGGCCGCCCTCCTCTACGCCGGCAAGCGGACGGTGCGGCATCGCCTGGCCGGCCGCTGGGGGCCCTTGACCAACATCCTGCTGAGCCTGGCCGAGGACGTCCTGGTCGTCCTCTCCTGCCTGGCCGGCCTGCTCCTCCTGCGCTAAAGGCCTCACCCCCATTCCCCTGCCCCCCGCGCCCTGTGCCCCGTACCCGGGTCCCTGTGCCCTGTCCCCTGTGTCCTGCCCCCCGCTCTCCGCTCCCTGCTCTCTGCTCTCTGTTCCCCCTGTGCCCTACGCCCTGTATCCTGTGCCCTGGCCCCTGTGTCCTGCCCTCCCGCTCTCCGCTCCCTGCTCTCTGCTCCCCGTTCCTCGCTCTCTGCTCTCTTCTCCCTGCTCTCTGCTTCCCGCTCCCTGCTCTCTGCTCCCCCTGTACCCTACGCCCTGTATCCTGTGCCCTGTGCCCTGCTCCCCAAGCCCTATTCTTCACCTTCCTGTAATCTTTCCGTCAGCGTCATCCGGGATCAAAAAGTATACTGAGATATGCGCTGGATTCCCTGGAAATCGGCCATGGAACCTTCCGATCTGGCAACCGAATTCGTCCTTTTCTGTCTGAAGCGGCGTCCGGCCCGCTGGCCCGAGATTTACGACGAGATGTGCTGGGTGGCCGGCCGGCGCCTCTTCCACGGTTTGGGGTACGAGGACCTTTCCCGCGCGGGCCTTTCCCTCAGCCTGGCCGGCCTCCCCCAACTCCGTCGCCTGGTGGAGGAAGTCTCGGCCCGCCTCAGCGCCTGAATTCCGGGGACCGGCGGCTTTCGCCGGAAAGGAAGCAGCAACAGGCGTCCGGGGAGACGGCAACCGTCAGCAATCCAGAGAGCGGACGAATTCCGGAAGTTGCAGCAGGCTGCCCTGAAAGTCCACCCCGTCCTGGCGGCCGGCCGTCTCGCCGACGAGCAGGGTATGCATCCCGGCCGCCTTCCCGGCCAGCAGGTTCCGCAGGTTATCCTCGATGAGCAGGCATTCGGGCCCCCGGGCCGGAAGGAGTTCCAGGAGGATGCGGTAGGCCTCCGGGTCCGGCTTGCAATGAAAGCGCAGGGAGTGGATGTCAAAGATGCGCCGGAAGTGGTGGTCCAGGCCCAGCGCCTGGAGCACCTGGCGGGCATGGGCCGTTGTGGCGTTGGTGAAGATGACCTTTTCCTGGGGCAGGGAAGCCAGGACGGCTTCCAGCGCCGGGTCGGGCCGCAGGTAGGCCGAAACATCCACGTCGTGGACGAAGGAGAGGTAGTCTTCGGGGTCTACCCGATGGTGAATCTGCAGGCCGCGCAGGGTGGTGCCGTAGCGTTCGTAGTAGGACTGGCGCAGTTGGGGAACCTGCTCGGGGGGGATGCCCAGGCGTTCCTGGAGGTACAGGTGGATGCGCCGGCCGATCTCGTGGAAGAGGCCGGCCTGGGCCGGATAGAGGGTCTCGTCCAGGTCGAACACCAGAAAGCGCACCATCGCTCTGCCTCTCCCAGGCATTATAGCACGGCATCCCTGTTCTTGCTAATGGAACGCTAACATTCCTCCGCACCTGCTCTAACAGGGGGAAAATAGGGTGAAAGCGCAAATCCTGAAACGATAAGAAGGAGGTGGACGATGCGTGGCATGATGCGCTGGAATCCGGCCCGGGAAATGGCCCGGATGCAGGACTGGATGGACCGCTTCTTCGAGGACTTTTTCCGCCCCTGGGGTTGGGTGCGTCGGGGCGAGGCCGTCGGCGTCATCCCGGTGGACATCTACGAGACGACCGATGAGTACATCATCAAGGCGCCTCTGCCCGGGGTCAAGCCGGAGAACCTGGACATCGCCTACGAGGCCGGCGTTCTGACCATCCGCGGCGAGGTGCCCGAGGAAAAAGAGGTCGAGGGCGAGTGCCTCTGCCAGGAACGCGCCTTCGGCAAGTTCTCCCGCTCCATCAACCTGCCGGGCAACGTCCAGGCGGACAAGATCGAGGCCCACCTGAAGGACGGCGTGCTGACGCTCCGTGTCCCCAAGGCGGAAGAGGTCAAGCCGAAGAAGATCAGCGTCAAGGTCGAATAACGCCGGGATTTTCCGGCCGATGGGGGCGGGGGGAACCCCCGGGGGGGGCGCGCCCCCTTCCCTTTTTTTCCCCCGCGGGGGGCGGGGGGGGGGGGGAAGGGGGGGGGGGGGGGGGG
>Ga0078972_1013918_pt1 | contig 13005 bp, 8 predicted proteins | sample YelNatPaOPGAMG01_FD_67568 | JGI IMG/M metagenome (GOLD analysis project Ga0078972, IMG submission 67568) | Hot spring thermophilic microbial communities from Obsidian Pool, Yellowstone National Park, USA - OP-RAMG-01 (SPADES assembly) (version 2) | ecosystem: Environmental > Aquatic > Thermal...
ATAGAGATAAAGAGACGAAGAGATTGACTATTGATGAAGCGGTAGAAGAGTTAGTTAAAAACAAAGGAACACAATTTAATCCTAAAATTGTTGATACATTTATTGACTCAATTAGAGAAACTCCTAATATTATCCACTTCCATTATTTTATATAAAACAATTCTGACATCCATGCCTAAAATATAAAAATTTGACTTAATACAAGAATTTTTGTAAAATTTTTATTACGATGAATAATATAGAAAATTTATTAGGTTTTTCTAATATAATTTGTGGACTAATAAGTATATTTTTAGCGTTATTAGTACTGATAAGAAAAAAATATAAACAAAAAATTCATATCGGAACAGGTATCCTTGCAATCAGTGCTGCAATATACTGTTTATTAACAGGTCTTATGTTCATTAATTTAAGTAATATTTCAGCACGACTCTTTTTTCATAAACTAACCTGGTTTGGCGCAACTTTATGTGCTTCATCTATAATTCTTTACAGTTATTTCATTTTTGAGAAGAATCTTTCTATTAAACAAATAATCTGTATTTATTTACCAACTGTTTTTTTCGGAATAATTGCTTTCACTGAATATGGTGTTAAAGAAGTTAGTAACTTAATACCGCTTATCCGTAAAGAAGGTATTTTCGCAAATATTCTACATATATATCTCCTAATTGTAATTTTAAGTTCGTATTTTATTGTTATAAAAAATTATAAAAACTTGAAAGGAATAAGGAGACTTCAAATTCAATATTCTATTATTGGGTTCTTTATAAGTGTTTTTTCAGCAGCAATATTAGGTGTTATTCTACCGTTAACTGGTATCAGTTATTTCATACCTTTAGCACCATCTATGTCAATTATATGGATATTCATGAGCACTTATTCATCAGTTTATGAAGACAGATTATCAGGAGTAGAGTTACTGAAATATGATATTTTTAAATTTCTAGTGCTAATTATAATTTTTCTTTCATTAAATTGTATACTATTGAAATTATTAAAACATTTTTTTAATTTTAACGAATTAGTCAGCTCTTCTTTATCTTTGATTATAATTGGATTTATTTGTTTCGTTGCTCCTTTGAGGAATACGATTGATAATACACTTAAAAATATATTTCTGGCAAAAAGAATAAGTTATACAAAATTATTAGAAGAATGCACATATGCGTTAACCAGTATACTTGATATAAATGAGTTACTGGAATACATAGTAAAGACAATCAACAAGGCATTAAACACGAATAAGATAGGGATATTTTTGAAGGAAGGGGATAGGTTCAGGTTAGTAGCATCACATGGATTAGAGAAAGTAGATACGATATATTTAGAGAATCAGCAATTGATTAGGTGGTTAAATAAGAATCGTGCACCATTTGTATTAGATACAGCGTGGCAGAAGTTTAGTAGTAGTGAATATGATAAGATAGTGAAAGATTTAGGTATGTTTGGAGCGATATTAGTTATACCGTTGATATACAAGGGAGAGGTCAAAGGGGTAATGACACTTGATCAGAAGAAGACAGATGGGATGATATTTGATATAGATGATATAGAGATATTGAATAATCTTGGGAACGAGTTAGCGATAGCGATAGAGAATGCGGAGTTATACAAGCGGTTAGATGATGCGTATATGAATATAACGCGAGCATTAAGTATAGCGGTTGAGCAGAAGGAGGGATACACAGTAGGTCATTCAGATAATGTTACGAAGTATGCGTTACTGATAGCGAAGAAGATGGGGTTATCGCAGAAAGAGATAATAGATATAACGCAGGCAGCGATGTTGCATGATATAGGGAAGATAGGGATAAAGGATTCGATATTGAGTAAGCCTGGTAAATTGAATGAAGAAGAGTGGAGAGAGATGAGGCAGCACAGTGAGAAAGGAGCGAAGATACTTTCTCCGTTACATATGATAAGTGTTTCAGAGATAGTGACGCATCACCATGAGCGATATGATGGTAAAGGGTATCCTGAGGGATTAAAAGGTGATGAGATACCGTTAGGAGCGCAGATACTGTGTGTAGCGGATTCGTTTGATGCTATGGTAACAGAGAGACCTTATAGAGATAAAGAGACGAAGAGATTGACTATTGATGAAGCGGTAGAAGAGTTAGTTAAAAACAAAGGAACACAATTTAATCCTAAAATTGTTGATACATTTATTGAAATAATTAAAGAAAATCCTAATATTTTCTCTAAAAAAGAGAAATAATATTGAAATAATTTTTCTATCTTAATTAATCGGAGGAAATTCTGCTTATGACAGCAAAAATTATTGATGGTGAAGCAATAGCAAAAAATATTAAACAATCTATCATTAGTGAAATAAGTGATTTAAAACAGAGATACGGTTCTGTACCAAAACTTGTTGCAATCCAGGTTGGTGAAAATCCGGCATCAAGAGTATATGTAAAAAATCAGCAACAGAGTTGTACAGAAGTAGGAATTGATTATTTACTAGAACAGTTACCAGAAAATATAACTGAACAGGAATTAGTCAACTGCATAAATAAATTCAATAATGACACAAAAGTAACAGGAATAATTATTCAAATGCCATTACCACAACATATTAATATAAAAAATGTACGAATGAATATTTCTTATAAAAAGGATGTTGAAGGAATAACACCAGCAAGTTTAGGTATGCTGGTTTATTCTGAAACAAAACCTGTTACAGCACCATGCACAGCATTAGCTGTTATAGAACTTCTTAAATCAATTAATATACCTCTTAAAGGAAAGGAAACAGTAGTAGTAGGTCATAGTGAAATTGTTGGTAAACCAATAACACTTATGCTTTTATCATCACTGTTAGAATCAGCAACAACAACAGTATGCCATATCGCTACACAGAATTTAAGTGAACATACTAAAAGAGCAGAAATATTAATTGTTGCTGTTGGTAAACCAGGACTAATTAAAGGAGATATGATAAAAGAAGGCGCTGTTGTTATTGATGTTGGTATAAACAGAGTAGCAATTAAAGATGAAAGCGGTAATCCTGTTATTGATGATAAAACAGGTAAACCGAAAATGAAAACAGTTGGCGATGTTGTCTACGAAGAATGTGTTCAGAAAGCGTCATATATAACACCTGTCCCAGGTGGTGTCGGTCCTGTTACAACATCAATATTATTACGGAACACATTACAGTTATGGAAAAATCAGATACAAGGGTAGGCATATACATAATTTATTTAGACATGAAATAAAAATTTGTCATTGTCATATTTTGAAAATATATGAGACCGATATTACAGGTAGCACTTGATTTTATTGATTTAAATCGTGCTGTTAAATTGGCTAAGGAGACAGTTGCTGGTGGTTGTGATTGGTTAGAAGTAGGAACACCTCTAATTAAATCAGAAGGATTAGGTTCTATACGGCAATTCCGACAACTTTTCCCAAAAATAACAATTGTTGCTGATATGAAAATAATGGATGCCGGTAGAACTGAAGTAGAAATTGCTGCTAAATCAGGTGCAGATATTGTAACAGTATTAGGACACGCAAGTAATGAAACAATCAAAGAATGTGTTAATGCTGCTAAAAATTATGGCGCAAAAATTATGGTTGATTTAATTGAAGTTGATAATTATATAGAGAGAGCAAAAGAAGTAGAATCTTTCGGAGTTGATTATATCGGATTACATATACCTATTGATGAACAGATGACAGGTAAAATATCATTTGATAAACTTAAAAAAGTCACAAAAACAGTAAAGATACCTGTCGCAATAGCAGGTGGAATAAATTCTGAAACTGCTGTTGATGCAGTAAACTCAGGTGCAAGCATAATAATTGTTGGTGGCGCTATAACAAAATCTGTTGACGCAAAAAAATCAACACAACAGATTAAAAATTCAATTATAAAAAAACTTAAAGTAAAAACAGAATTATACCGCAGAGTAACAGAAAATAATGTTAAAGAAATACTTTTGAAAGTATCAACAGCAAATTTATCTGATGCATTGCATCGCGGATTACCATTGAAAGGACTTATACCAATAATAAATAATAAAAAAATGGTTGGACAGGCAGTAACAGTTAGAACATATCCTGGTGACTGGGCAAAACCTGTTGAGGCAATAGATGTTGCTAAAAAAGGTGATGTTATAGTAATAGATGCTGGTGGCGTCCCTCCTGCTGTTTGGGGCGAATTAGCAACTAATTCCGCTAACCAAAAAAAATTAGCAGGTGTCGTTATAAATGGTGCTGTAAGAGATGTTCGGGAAATAAGAAAATTATCTTTCCCTGTGTTTGCTAAACTGATTACACCACAAGCAGGTGAGCCGAAAGGATTTGGTGAGATAAATGTTCCTATAGTAATAGAAGGAATAAGAATTTTTGCTGGCGACTGGATTGTTGGTGATGATGATGGTGTAATTGTTATCCCACAAAAAAATATAACAGAAATAACAAATCGTGCAATGGATGTATTAGAAAAAGAGAATAGAATCAGAGGCGAAATACTTAAAAATAAAACTACTCTCGGAAATGTAACAGAATTATTAAAATGGGAAAAAAAATGAATTACAGATTTATTACTACAATCGGGAGTTTACCATGTACTGACCCTAAAAATGCTTTTGATTTATTGCTAAAATATACTCCTGAACTTATTACTTGGCCACAACTACCAAAACGCAGTTTTAAAGAGAATATGTATGTTCAATTCACTGAGAAATTACCCGGTGTAATAATTGACGAAAACAAACAAAAAATTTATATTGATACAAAAACTGCATATAACGAACTGGAAAAATTTTATGAACATTATTTAACTAACGATTTCGATTATTTTTCTATTTCACGCGAATATGCATCTGGATTCTATCAGTTATTGAATTATCTTAATATTAAATCAACCCTGCCTGTTAATCTGGTTTCAAAATCGTATATAGGGGAAAATAACAACATAGTAAAATGTCAACTAACAGGACCAATAACACTCGGATTATCTCTTAAGACAGAAACAGATGCTTCTGTGTTTTATGATACTCAATTAAAGGATGTGATATTAAAACTTATTATTATGAAATCATTATGGCAGATGAAGCAGATAATAAAAACAAATTCTGAAATATCAACAATTGTATTATTTTTAGATGAGCCATACTTAGCATCATACGGTAGTGCATATACACCTATAACAAAAGAAGATATCATAAGTTCATTAAATGAAGTAATCAGTATAATAAAAAATTCTAAAGATTTAGTTAAAAAATCTAATAATCAGAATTTAAATATTCTCGTCGGAATACATTGCTGTGCTAATACAGATTGGTCAATCATTTTAGAAACCGGACTTGATATACTTTCCTTTGATGCATACGAATATTTTGATAATCTTATGTTATATATTGATAAACTAAAACATTTTATTAATAGCGATGGTATTCTCGCATGGGGAATTGTACCAAGTTCTAATAAAATAGAAATGGAAACAAAAGAATCTCTTATAAAAAAATTAGAAGCACAATTTGAACAATTATCTAATAAAGGAATTGATAAAACAAAAATACTAAATAAAATCATTATTACTCCATCATGCGGTTTAGGCACATTATCTGAAGAATTGGCACAGAAAATATTGTTTTTAACTCGAGAACTGTTTATTTATCTAAATAATAAACAATAATAAAATATTATGAAAATTGCTATTACAGGAAAAGGTGGAACAGGTAAAACAACTATTACTGCGCTTTTAGCATATCTTTTTACACAAGAGAATAAGAAAGTATTCGTTTTAGATGTTGACCCAGATGGTAATCTCGGATTAACATTGGGATTCACCAAACAGGAATTAGCGGTTCTTAAACCTGTAATAGAACTTAAAGAAATTATTAATGAAAGAACAGAATCTTATGGCTCAGGTTTTTATAAACTCAATCCTAAGGTAGATGATATCCCTGATAGATTTTCTATTTCTAAAGATAATATAAAATTATTGGTTCTGGGAACTATTAAAAAAGGCGGTAGCGGATGCTATTGTCCAGAAAATACATTTCTAAAATCGTTATTAAACCATATTTTAATACAACGTGATGAAATAGTTATACTTGATATGCCAGCAGGTATAGAACATCTCAGTCGTGGAACAGCACAGAATGTCGATATATTACTGATTGTTGTTGAACCGAGTTCAAAAAGTATCCAAACAGCACAGAGAATAGAACAACTTGCTTTGGACCTGAATTTGAAACGATATTATTTTATCGGTAATAAAATTTCTAATAATGATGATAAAAAATTTATTAACGAAAATATTAACAGTAACTATATTTTAGGACATCTGTCTTATAATAACGAAATAGTCGATTCTGATAAGAGAAATATACCATTATATAAAACAGCAGAAAAAAGTTTGAATGAATTAATAGCTATAAAAAATAAATTAGATATGATAAAAAATAATTAAGAACAGGAGAGTAAATTTATGACAGAAAAAAAATCTATTGACAAAGCAAGTTTGGAAATGATTGAACAATGTAAACAATGCGGTCTTATAACAGCATGGGATAGATATGAAAATATGTTACCACAATGTGGATTCGGACAACTCGGTATATGTTGTAGAGTATGTGCTATGGGTCCATGCAGAATTGACCCATTTAGTGAAAATGGACAGACCGGAATATGCGGCGCAACAGCAGATACAATCATTGCCAGAAATCTTGTTAGAATGATTGCTGCTGGCGCAAGTGCACATTCTGACCATGGACGTGATATTGCACATACTTTGATGTTAACAGCACAGGATAAAGTTTCAGGATATTCTGTTAAAGATGAAAAAAAACTTATTAGATTAGCAGAAGAATTGAAAATAAAAACTGATAATCGAAGTATTAAAGAAATAGCATATGATGTTGCTGAAAAATTATTGTCACAATTCGGACAGCAGCACGGTGAATTGGTACTCTGTAATCGTGCGCCTATTAAAAGACAAGAACTATGGCGTAAATTACAAATAATGCCACGCGGTGTTGACCGAGAAATAGTTGAAATTATGCATAGAACAAATATCGGAGTTGATAATGATTATGAAAATATTATTAATCAAGGACTGCGCGCTGCATTAGCTGATGGTTGGGGCGGAAGCATGATTGCAACAGATTTATCTGATGTCCTTTTTGGTGAACCTAAACCAATACGCTCACAGTCAAATCTGGGTGTATTAAAAGAAGATGAAGTGAACATTGTTGTTCACGGACATGAACCAACATTGTCAGATGTAATTGTTACTGCTGCTATGGATAAAGAATTAATTGAACTCACAAAACAGAATGGTGCTAACGGTATTAATCTTGCTGGTATATGTTGTACTGCTAATGAAATACTTATGAGGCACGGTATACCAATTGCTGGTAATTTCTTACAACAAGAACTAGCTATTGCTACAGGTGCTGTGGATGTAATGATAGTAGATGTTCAATGTATTATGCCTGCTTTAACTACAATGTCAAGTTGTTTCCATACAAAAATAATTTCAACTTCACCAAAAGCGAAATTTCCGTTTGCTGAACATATTGAATTTAATGAAGAAGATGCATTGAATATAGCAAAAAGAATTATCAAAATAGGTATTGAAAACTATAAAAATCGTGATAGAACAAAAATTAAAATACCGAAAGAAAAAATGGAGTTAGTTGCTGGGTTCACTTCTGATTATGTCTTCAATATGCTCGGAGGTAAATATCGTGCTACATATAGACCATTGAATGATGCTATCATTTCTGGCAGGTTACGTGGTGCTGTCGGTATCGTTGGCTGTAATAATCCAAAATTAACTCATGATTATGGGCATATAACATTAACTAAAGAATTAATTAAAAAAGATGTGCTCGTCGTTGTTACCGGTTGTGCTGCTATTGCTGATGCGAAAGCAGGATTACTTAAAGCAGAAGCCGGCTACCGATATGCAGGAAAAGGTTTAAAAGAAATCTGTGAAGCAGTAGGTTGCCCACCTGTTTTACATATGGGGTCCTGTGTTGATATAAGTAGAATTTTGACAACATTATGTAATGTGGTCTCAGAAGGTGGTTTAGGTGAAGATATATCAGATTTGCCTGTTGCTGGTGTTGCACCAGAATGGATGAGTGAAAAAGCTGTATCAATCGGCTTCTACGTTATAGCATCAGGTATATTTACCGTCCTCGGTGTTCCGTTACCTGTTTTAGGTGGAAAAAATATTACAGATTTGATTACTAATAGATTGAAAAATACTATCGGTGGTAATTTTGTTTTTGAATCAGATCCAATAAAACAGGCACAACTTGTTATTGAACATCTGAATAAAAAACGTGAATTATTAAAACTTAAGCCGATGATGTATGAAGAATAATAACAAAAATTAAAATGCATGAACTCGGGATTGCAAAAGAATTATTTAATATAATTTTACAAACCGCAAAAGAAAATTCTATTAAATCTATATCAAAAATTGTAATTAAAGTAGGTGTAAATAGTGGTATAGACCCGAAATTTTTGGAACATAGTTTTAAAGACCATATTTTACCAGATAGTATTGCAAAAAATTCTGAATTGAAAATAGTAATTGAACCAATTAAATTAAAATGTAATAAATGTGGTAAAATAATGAATTATAATAATAAGAACAAATCAAATGAAATACATAACCTATCATCAAATTGCCCACATTGTAAAAGTTCAGACCTTCAAATTATATCCGGGAAAGATGTTTATGTAGATACTATAGAATCTGATGAATGATTATAAATTAGTTAGATATAAACTGAATATATACGGACAAGTACAAGGTGTCGGGTTTAGACCTACCGTATATAAATACGCAAAAAAATATAATCTTGCTGGTTGGGTTGCAAATAATCCTGAAGGTGTTGTTATAGAAATAGAAGGAACAAAAACTAATATTGATAATTTTATTAGTAAAATTAAATCATATGCTCCTGTATTATCTCATATCACAGAAATAAAAGTGAATATCATAGATCCAATAGGTGAAAAAGAATTCAGTATCAAACCAAGCATAATTGATGAATCAAGATCTGCTTTAATCCCACCTGATATATGTATATGCGAAAATTGTATAAACGAACTTTTTGATAAAAACAATAGACGCTATCTGTATCCATTCATAAACTGTGTAAATTGCGGTCCCAGATTCACTATTATAAAGGATGTACCATATGATAGAGCAAGAACAACAATGAGCGGATTCAAAATGTGCATAAAATGTGAATCAGAATATAATAACCCATTAAATAGAAGGTTCCACGCAGAACCAAACGCTTGTCCGGAATGCGGTCCTCAAATAGAATTAATCGGTAACCCTAAATTTATAGTAAAAAAACATGGGTCAGAAAAATCGGTTAAAGGTAAGAAAGCAATAGATGAAACTATTCGGTTATTAAGAGAAGGGAAAATTATTGCTATAAAAGGAATAGGGGGATTCCATCTTGCCTGCGATGCTACTAATAACAATGCAGTGTTAACTTTACGTTCAAGAAAATATCGTGAAGATAAACCATTTGCAATGATGGCAAAGGATATTGAAATAATAAGACAATATTGCGAAGTATCATCAGAAGAAGAAAAACTTTTGTTGTCTGAAGCAAGACCAATTGTTTTATTGAAAAGATTATCTTCTAAAATAGAACCCAATATATCAGAATTTGTTGCTCCTAATAATGGATATTTTGGGTTTATGTTGCCTTATACACCTCTACATTATCTGTTATTCTCGCAACAAACAGATACAAGATCACCTTTAATACTTGTTATGACAAGTGGTAATGTAAGTGATGAACCTATATGTTATACAAATGAATCAGCATATGATAGATTATCAAATATAGCTGACTATTTCCTTGTTCATAATAGAGATATTTATATTCGTTGTGACGATTCTGTTGTTCGCTGTTTTTTACTATCTTCAAAACAGACACAAGAATATAGAACAATATTCGTTAGACGAGCACGCGGATACACACCATTACCAATAATACTTAAATATAATTTAGAACATCATGTTCTTAGTTGCGGTGCAGAGTTAAAAAATACTTTCTGCTTAGCAAAAGATAAATATGTTTTCATAAGTCATCATATCGGAGATTTAGAAAATATTGAAACACTGACAGCATTTGAACAAGGTATTGAACATTATAAGAAATTATTTGATATTAAACCGGAAATAGTAGTATATGATATGCATCCTGAATATCTTTCTACAAAATATGCAATTGAGTTATTAAGAAAAAATGTTAATTTAATAGGAATACCAGTCCAACACCACCATGCACATGTAGCTAGTTGTATGGCTGATAATAATTTAGAAAACGAGTATGTTATAGGGGTCGCTTTTGATGGACTCGGTTATGGAGATGATGGTAATTTTTGGGGTGCAGAATTTTTTATTAATAATTATAAAGAATATAAAAGGATAGCACATTTAGAATATGTTCCATTACCAGGCGGAAATATTGCTGTTAAAGAACCATGGCGAATGGGATGTATTTATCTCTGGAAAACATTCGGAGATGATTTTCTTAATCTTAATATTGAATTCGTTAAGTCAATTAATCTTAAAAAATGGGAAATAATTAAAAAAATGGTATCTAATAACATTAACTCGCCATTGATTTCAAGTACAGGACGACTTTTTGATGCTGTTGGCGCTATATTGAATATAAGATATATAAATAATTATGAAGGAGAAACAGCAATTGAATTAGAACAGTATACACATAATTTAAATTTTAATGATTTTAACTATATTCATTACGAATTTGATATTAAAGAAGAACTTGAAGTTTACATTATTGATACATCTAAAATAATTAAAGGAATAGTTGAAGATATAACGAAAAATGTCCATAAATCAATTGTTTCTATGAAATTCCATTTGACGGTTGTTAGTATTATTCATGAATTGTGTTCTATTATTAGAACTAAAACTAAATTAAATAATGTCGTATTGAGTGGCGGCGTTTTTCAAAATATATTTATATTGAAAAAAGTATACGAAATTTTACAAAATTCTGGCTTTAATGTATATTTCCATAAAAAATTACCTACTAATGATGCTGGTATTTCCTTTGGACAAACAGTTATAACTTATTTTAAAGAAAAAAAGAATGGCTAAATATCTTAATAATAAATATTGGTTGTATCTTGTTTTTATATTTATCATAACATTTATTACTTATTCTGTTTCTTTGCATAGCCCATTTGTATATGACGATTTGCCAAATATAACTAGAAATCCAGCAATAAAACACTTGGAAAATTTATTAGTACAATTGAATTTGCTTATTAAACAGGGTAGACCACTAACATATTTTACTTTCAGCATTAATTATTATTTCAGTAAATTAGATACTTTGGGTTACCATCTAATTAATCTTATTATCCATATTATCAATATTATTCTTGTTTTTGTATTGACAAAAAAAATTGTTTCTTATTCTATAAAAAAATATACATTATTATTCCCGTTTATTGTATCTATCATATTCGCTATTCACCCAATAAACACAGAAGTTGTAACCTATATTTATAACCGTTCTTCAAGTTTATCAACATTATTTTATCTATTATCAATCTTGTTTTTTATTAAAACTTTTGAAAAAAACAGATATTACTATTTCTTATCACTAATTTCATTTATTCTTTCTTTCTTAGCAAAAGAAACAGCAGCAACTTTACCTTTAATTATAATCGTTTTTGATTATATATTTTTAAGTAATTACAGTTTAAAGAAAGTTATAAATAAAAAATTTTACCATATCCCATTCTGGATAATCCTGATTTTTTTATTCATATATAGTAGTTTTTATCAAATAGAACAATCAAATTTTACTTATGAACAGAAAACAATTTGGTTTCAAACTCAATTATGGGTTATAACAAAATTCTTTAAATTATTGATTATTCCACACGGACTTTCTATAGACCATTCATTTGAAGCAATAACGAATATTCTTGAGCCAAGAGCACTGATTTCTACATTTATAATAATGCTGATAATAATTTTTACATGGAAAATTTATTCTAAAAGAACAGAATTTTCAAAAATTATACTTTTTTCTATCTTATCGTTCTTTATTACATTATTACCTACTCTTATTTTTATTGTTCATATTGGAGAAAGACATTTATATTTACCTGCAATAGGGTTCTATTTAGTGATCGGATGTATATTTATTTCATTAAATGAAAATTTATTTTATAATTACAGAGCAGTTTTTTATACCTTAGTTGCATTATATATACTAATTTTATCCATATTGACAGTAAAAAGAAACCAATTATACAATAATCCAGTGTTATTATGGCAGGATGTAATTAACCAGTATCCTAATAATATCTGTGCACATAATAATTTGGGAACGATATATTTAGAGAATAAGGACTATGAAAATGCAAAATCGGAATTTGAGAAAGTATTAGAACTTAATCCTAATGACAAAGAAGCACTTAATAATTTGGGTACTATTTATTCCGAATTGGAACAACATGAGAATGCAATAATAGCATTTAAGAAAATTATTGAAACAAATCCTGAATATGCTGAAGCACATAATAATCTTGGAACATTATTTAGAGAAAAAAAGGAATATGATAAAGCATTAAATGAATACTATATAGCAATAAAACTTAAGCCAGATTATGTATCTGCATATAATAATATTGGGATATTATATTACTTGCAGAAGGAATATAATAAAGCAGAAAATATGTTCAAAAAAGCAATTGAAATCAATCCTGATTACATAGAAGCACATAATAATCTCGGTAATTTATATAGTTTAACAGGACAATATGATAAATCAATATCTGAATTTAAAAAAACAATTGAAATAGATACTAATTATTTTTTGGGATATATTAATCTCGGAACAGTATATATCGCAATCAAAGATTACGATAACGCATTAAAAATATTTATGAAATCAATAAAAATTAACCCTAAATCAAATATTCCACATTATCATCTCGGTAATATTTTTT
>Ga0078972_1013920_pt1 | contig 13004 bp, 5 predicted proteins | sample YelNatPaOPGAMG01_FD_67568 | JGI IMG/M metagenome (GOLD analysis project Ga0078972, IMG submission 67568) | Hot spring thermophilic microbial communities from Obsidian Pool, Yellowstone National Park, USA - OP-RAMG-01 (SPADES assembly) (version 2) | ecosystem: Environmental > Aquatic > Thermal...
GCCCCGGGGAGAGGCTCCCCCTCGGTCATTGCGAAGCCTCCCCCCTTCGTCATTGCTAGGTCCCTCGCCTTTCGTCATTACTAAGCCTTCCCCCCTCTGTCATTGCGAAACCTTCCCCCCTTTCCTCATTGCGAGGCCTCCCCCTTTCGTCATTGCGAGGGCTTCGGCCCTCCGTCATTGCGAGGAGCGTAGCGACGAAGCAATCTCCGGGTTTATCAGTATGCTCATATTGATTTGGTCAAAGCCAGGCAAAGCAAATCTCCCTCTCCCCTTGGAAAGAGGATCGAGGTGAGGGAGCAATTTCAAAGGAGCACCCTCACCCCAACCCTTTCCCGCCAAGGCGGGAGAGGGGGATGTCTGTCATTTCTATTTTGAGAAGATTAACAAGGCCGTGGGGTTGTCTCAATCGTTTGTTCCCTTTTTCTTTAGAAGTCGAGATTGCTTCGGCACTTCGTGCCTCGCAATGACGAGGAGGGGGGTGCCTCGCAATGACGAGGAGGAGGTGCCTCGCAATGACAGGGAAGGGGGCCTCGCAACCTCATCCCATTTCCTCCAGGGCATCAGATCCCCAAACGATCCTGATTTTCACCGGGGCGCGTGGGTTCAGGACGACAGATCGTGGAAATTTCATCTATTTTTGGTTAAAATTTCGTAAGATTTTTGAGAGGTTTTCATGAATCAGGGAAAGGTAAGGAGCGGCTTTTCGAACCCCATTGGAAAAGGGAGCCTCCTCGACTCGGAGGAAACGATCCGTAAGGCCCTTCAAGAAAACCCCGACGATCTTTCCCTCAAAATCCGTCTGGCCGATTTTTACCTCCGAAAACATCTCCTCACAGAGACGAGAATCCTTGTGGAGGAGGTTTTATCCATCGATCCCCAGCATCACGAAGCCCTATCCTTGCTGGGCGATCTTTTCATGAAAGACCGCATTTTCGAGAGGGCGATCGACTGCTACCGACAGGCCTATGGGAAGGCTCCGAATGATTATTTGGTTTTAAAGACGGCTCGGGCCTTCAAGGAGATGAAACGCTACGACGATGCCCTTCAGGAGCTTGAGAAGGTCCTTGTGGTGAAGCCGAGGCATTTCACCTTTCTGCGGGAAAAGGCCCTCCTCCTTCTTCGGATGAACCGACAGACTGAGGCCCTGGAGACCTTCGAAAAAGCGAGGATGATCCGTCCGGATGACGCGTATGTTCAAAAGGAGATCTTGCGATTGCGAAGCGTTGACAAATCGAATGAACAGACCATCGCAGAGATTCGGAGGATGACCTCCATGCCCTCCAAAAAAGATGATCCTCAGCTTCATGGCCTCCTTGCGGATAAGCTTGAGAACGCGGGCCAGATCAGGGAGGCAGCCGCAGAGTACAAGATCGCTTCCGATCTTCAGCCCGATAATGTCTTCTTCTTGAAGAAGCAGGGGTACTGCTATTACCACGAGAAGGATTACGATCAAGCCCTTCGTTGCCTCGCGGAGGCCTTCCGGAGGAACCCGTCTGATTTCTATGTCCGGGGCACCGTCAAGAAGATCTACGAAATCCGCGGTGATTTAGGTGGGTTTCTGAGGCTTCTCGAAGAAGTCCTGAAACGGCATCCTCACGAGAAGACCCTTTATGGAGCGATAAAAAAGGTTCGAAAAGAACTGGAGGTCCTTTCTTCAGTCCCTCAGGAGCCGTAAGTCCCTGAGGGGTTCGACACAGAATGGCATCGACATAGGGAATTCATCGGTGCAAATCTTACCTTCCCAAACCGATTCATATCTTCTCCAGGCTCGAGGGCTGATGGAGAAGGTCTTCGGCTTTCGTGAGTTTCGACCCGGGCAGGAGGCGATCCTCGAGGCCATCTTCTCGGGCGAAGAGGTCCTGGTCGTCATGCCCACCGGAGGAGGAAAGTCTCTTTGCTACCAGCTCCCAGGCCTCGTTTTTCCAGGTGTCACGCTGGTTATCTCTCCCCTGATCGCCCTGATGAAGGATCAGGTGGACTCCCTGAGGGTTTTTGACGTTCCAGCCGTTTCAGTCCATAGCCTGATGAGCACCGGAGAACAGGAAGAGGCCTTAAGAAGGATCGAGGAGGGCGCCTACAAGCTCATCTACGCCTCCCCTGAACGGCTACGAAACAGCGCCTTTTTGAGAGCCCTGAGGAAGAGGCCGATCTCTCTGGTCGCAGTCGACGAGGCCCACTGTATCTCGGTCTGGGGCCATGATTTCCGGCCCGACTACCTCAAGATCAACCAGGTGCTGGAATCCATAGGAAGGCCTCAAACCATTGCCCTCACCGCAACGGCGACGGATCGGGTCCGACAGGATATCGTGACGCACCTGAAACTTCGGGCTCCGAAGCTCTTCATCACCGGCTTTGACCGGAAGAACCTCTTCTTCGAGGTTCTTTCCGTGAAGGGATCGAAAGAAAAATTTTCTCACCTCGTGAGCCGCTTGGAAAGACTTCGGGGCGGTGCCATCGTTTACGCCGGAACCCGAAAGGCGGTCGAATCGATTGTGAGAGACCTTGGCCGTGCGGATATCGAAGCCTTGGGGTATCACGCCGGGCTGGAGGAAGAGGAGCGAAGCGAGATCCAGGAGGCCTTTCTCGAAGGAAGGGCGGACCTCGTCGTGGCCACCAACGCCTTTGGGATGGGCATCGATCGCTCGGATATCCGCTTGATCCTTCATTATCACTTTCCAGGCTCCATCGAATCGTACTATCAGGAATGTGGCCGAGCAGGCCGTGACGGCGCTCCCTCGCGGTGTGTTCTCCTTTTCTCGCCTGCGGACAGAAGGCTCCAGGAGTTCTTCATCGAGATGAGCTACCCGGAGCCGGAGGTGGTCCACGGCATCTATCGAATTCTGGTCCAAAGATCGGAAGACCCGATCTGGCTCACCTATCGGGAGATCGGCCAACTCTGTGATCCTGCGGTTCCGGAAATGGCGGTCTCCTCTTCTCTTAAAATCCTCGAGGAGGCGGGTGTGGTTCATCGCCTCCATCGTTCGGAAAACTTGGCTGAGCTCTACCTCCACAGGAGCCCCAAGGAAATCCTCCAAAGGCTGTCCAAACGTTCTCCTTCTAAGATCGCTTTGATGGAGATGCTGGCCAGTCGCTACAAGGACGAAGAGCTTTTGGAGGGGATTGAGTTTCTTCCCGAAGAGCTGATCAAAAAGGCTCAGCTCTCAAAGGAGACTTTTCGAAATCTGATGGCAGAGCTCGAAGTGGAAGGCGAAGGAACCTATATCCCTCCCTTTCGTGGAAGGGGGGTTCGCCTCCTTTCACGGATCGATCCTTCGGAGCTTCCCATTGATTTCGAAACCCTTCGTCTCCGCAAGGCCTATCAGCTCGAGAAATTGAACCGAATGATGGATTATGGTACGTTAAGGCAATGCCGTAGGGCCTTCTTGCTGGAATACTTTGGAGAATACCGGTCTTCCGATCGCTGCGGAGGATGCGACCAGTGCGAAAGCCTCACGAAGAGGAAGGACTCGAAGGAAACGATATCCGATCCCCTTCTGGCCACGAAGATCTTGAGCGGGGTCGCACGGATGAAGGGCCGCTTTGGAATCGGCATGGCCGTCAAGATGCTGACGGGCTCGAAGGAGAAGGCCATGGAGAAGTACCGGTTAAACCGCCTTTCCACTTACGGGCTTTTGTCTTCGTTCACCCAGGATCAGGTGGAAGGCTGGGTCCATGAACTTCTTTCGAAAGGCTACCTCCGACAGGAAGAGGTGAAGTTAGGAGAGCGGGAATACAAGGTTCTTTTCGTCTCCTCTCGGGGATGGGAGGCGATGAGGCGAAAGGAGGAGATTCCTCTGCAACCCCCTCCCTCTCCTCCGGAGAAGGAAGAGATCAAGCCCGACGAAGGTCTTTTTGAGGAGCTGAGAAGGCTGCGGTTGGAGCTGGCCCGTTCCGAGGGCCTTCCTGCCTACTGTATTTTTCAGGATCGAACCCTTCGGGAGATGGCCCAGAAGCTTCCCGACCGCCGCGAGGCCATGATGGCGATCGTCGGCGTGGGAGAGGTGACGTTTCGAAAGTACGGGAAGGCTTTCCTCGATTTGATCTCGAAATGGAAGCGGAAAGAGGCGTAGGAGAAAGGGCGGATCACAAAGAATGAACAACGGAAGGGATTGGACATGGTGAGAGTGGGAGACCTGATCGAGGTTCCCGAAATCAAGACGGTCATCCAACTGGGCGACATCGAAGAGTCGAGCCTCAGGCAGATGATCCTCGAATCCTTTGTCGTGACCTCCGAGGTGATGAAGAACCTCGAGATGATCCTCACAGCCCTTTCGAGGAGAGAAGGGAAGGGCGCTTTTCTCAAAGGCCATTTTGGCTCGGGCAAATCCCATTTTCTGAGCATCCTCAGTCTGCTTCTTCGCGCTCCCGATGCCTGGCGAGGCGTGATCTCTCAGGAGCCTCGCCTTGAATCCTATCGAACAGAACTTCAGGGAAGAAGGTTCTTTGTCGTCGAGATCTCCTTGGTTCAGTATCGGGCCACGGAATTTCTCGAGGATATCTTCCTCAAAGCGATCTTTCGAAAACTCTCCCTCGAATTGGGAAAACCCTTCGAAGGTGCCGAATCGAGGCACGAAACCTTTCGGGAGATTCAGCAAGCCTTGAGGGCTTTGGGCTATCAAGGCCTGGTCTTGTTGGTCGACGAACTTTCGGAGTTCCTCCGCTCCAAGACCGATGCCCATGCCTATCGAGAGGATATCCGGTTTCTTCAGTATCTCGGAGAAGAAAGCACTTCCTTTCCTCTCTGGGTGGTCGCCTCTCTTCAGGAGTGGATCGAGGAGACAGGGGAGATCCATCAGGAGACGTTCAACAAGATCAAAGACCGCTATCCCCTACGGATCAGCCTCGGCCGAGCCCACATGGAAGAGCTGATCTCCCAGCGGCTGATCCGTCATCGGCCGGGAGCGGAGGAGGAGATCCGGAATCTCTATCATTCGCTCAGGCGTTATTTTCCATCTTTTCCCGTGGATGAGGCGAGGTTCCTGAGGCTCTATCCCGTCCATCCGGCCACGGTGACCCTTCTCGATCGTCTGAGACCCCTCTTCTCCGAACACCGCGGCGTCGTCGATTTCATCCATTACCGCCTCAAAGGCGATCCGGACCGCGAAATCTCCACCTTTCTGGAAAGGCCTGCCCACGAGCTTTTGAGGCCTTCGGCGATCTTCGACCATTTTTTTCATCGCCTTCGCGAAACAGCCGAAACGCTGCCCTTCGTCGAGAAGGGGTTTGACTATTATCGCGATGAAATTCCCCGCCTTTTTCACGACGAGGATCAGCAGCGGGTGGCCCTGGAGGCGATCAAGCTTCTCATCCTTTTCGCCATTTCTCCGGTCAAGGTCCGCTATTCGGTCCGCCACCTGGCCGAGATGATCCTTTTCAGGGTGACCGACCTCGAGGCGGAGATCAACTACCAGTTCGTGAAAGATATCCTCGATCGTCTGGCGAAGGAGACGGCCCACCTTTCTGTGACTCAAGGGAAAGAGCCCTTCGACGACCAGTTTTCGATCACCCTCCGAGCGGATGTCACGGCCATTCTTCGAAGAAAGATGGAGCAAGGGGCTCGGGAGATTTTCTCGGACGATCGGCGCCTTTTCGAGCGTCTCCTCCCTTTTGCCGAATCGCCCCACCTGCCTTTCGTCGGGTGGGCAGCACAACGGGAGCAACGGGTTTCCATCCTCTGGGAGTATACACGACGAAGTGGTATCATCCTTCTTCGTCAGATCGACGAGTTTCTGCTCGAAGAGGCAGAGGCCCTTGCCGAGCAATGGAAAAGGATCGAAGAAGATTACTTCTTGATCATCGGAACGACCCATCAGGTCGAAAGGCAATACGAGCACCTTCACACGCTCCTTCCTCGCTTGAAGGAACGATACCCAGGCCTCTTTCTCTTCTGGATACCGGCAAAGATCGAGGAGGAAGAGGAGGCATGGATGAAACGCTATCTCTCCGCCCTTCTTCTTTCGGAGGGAGGCCGAGAGGGGGCTCCCGAATCGGCGCCCCAGGGACGGGAGTTTCTCCAGACCTTTTTACAAACCGGGAAGAAACGATTGGGAGAGATTCTAACCCATGCCTACTTCAACGGCCTCTTGCTCTGGGACGATCGCCAGGTTAGCCTTGCCCCATACGGTTACCTTTCCCAGGAGAAATTTCTCGAGGAGTTCGTTCCTCCCCTCTTGACCCGGAGGTTCCCACGACACCAGAGAATCCATCCTTACCTCGAGGCCCTCTCCCCTACGACCATCCCGACCCTTCTCAGGGATTTCTTTGCCACGGGGGTATTGGAGGTGGACGATCGAACGAAATTCGGGCTTCGGGCGGTCGTGGAGGGGCTTCTCAAGCCGATGGGCCTGATCAAGAAGAAGGGGAACCAGTATCTCCTTCAGATCGATCCGAAGAACAACGAGCTGACCAGCCACTTTCTCACGTTTCTCGAAAAGGGTCCTTCGACCCCCGAGGCCCTTTACTGGTCCTTTCGAAAGGGCGACTACGGTCTGCTGCGGCATCAGTTTGAAGTGCTTCTCTTCGCCCTCCTTTTCACCGGAAATATCGTGGCCCTTCAGGGTCAGAGAAGGAAGGGGCTCGACGATATTCTTAGGACCGGTCTTCAGGGGATCACGGCGATCACGAAGGGAGAGATCCTGGGAGAGGAATCTCAGGAGCTCCTTCGCCATCACCCCCTCATCGCCGAGAAGTTCCGAAAGGCTCCGTTCACGCCCTCCACGCAGGAGGCCCTTTGGGAAGAATTGCGATCAAGGAAGGAGAAAGAGGTCGAATCCCTCCGGGGCCTTCTGGGCAAGGTCCGGTGGGCCTCTCCTTTCCAAGCCTTCAAGAACCTACCCTGGGAGTCTTTCCGCCGTGACATAGAAGACGTCCTTTCTCAGTGGGAAGAGCTGAAGGTCAGTTTCCCGGCAAGGGAGGGGCTCGAGCGTTTCCTTTCAGCCTGTGCCAAGGAGCCTTTCCTTTCGGAAAAGCTCGGCCGGCTCGAGGAGCTCGAGGGTTTTTTCAATCATGCTGAAAAGCTTCTCTTCGTCTATCAGTACGTCAGCGATTCCCGCCTATCCCTTCCCGACAAACCCGCTTATCGACCCCTTCGGGAAGAAAGAGAGGGGCTTCTTCGCTTTTTCGAGGCGAAGCCCTTTCCTCTCGACCTCGAAGCCATCGAGAGGTGCCTCGAGGACTTCCAGAGGTTTCGGGAGAGATATATCGGTGTCTATATGGAGGGACATCGACAGGCCCGCTCGGGAGATCTTTTCGAACCCTACAAGAAGATTCGTCAAAGCCGACGTTACCTTCTTCTTGCACGTCTGGATCAGCTTGAGATGATCTCCGTTCACCACAACCGGGGGCTTGTGGATCGCCGCCTCTCAGAAGTTCTCTTGTCGGAGTGTCGTGCCGCCACGATCGAGATCCTGCAGGGGAGTCCGGTTTGCTCCTGCGGATTCGTTCTGGGTACGGTTCCCCAGTTTCCGCCCCTTCGGGAGATGGAGGAGGCCCTCGACCTCGGTATTCGGGAGACGATCGAGGCTTTGAAGACCCCGACCTATCAGGAGAAGCTCCTTCCCTATTTGAAGGGCCTGGAAGAGGTTGGAGAGACCGAAAAGGCTCAGGCGGTGAGAAGATTCCTCGATCTCTCCTGTGATGGGGGAGAGGCCTTTCTTTCGAAGCTCGAGGAGGCTCTGACCCCGATGGTGATCCGGGCGATCAACGAAGCCTTCAAGGGAAGGGTCGTCATCGTGCGCCGCGATCTGGACCAGCTCTATAATGCTCTGATTCGGCGCAAGTACACTCTTTCCCAGACCCAGAAGATCTTTCGTGAGTGGCTCAAGGAGGAGGAGGTGAGCGAAGGGACTTTTGTCCACTTCGTGGGGAAGGGAGAGGCGGGCCCTCATGCCCAGGATCAGGAGAAGTTTCTCGGATTTCTCCAGGTCGAATCGCCCCACCTGCTCTCCTTTGTTGAGGAAGAGGGCCTCTTGGCCTTCAAGAAAGCCCTCCTTCTTTCCCTCTGGATCGAAGGGTACGGAATTTCGCCTTCGAAACTGATCCCGCTCGTTCCGTCCTTGAAGAAGGCGGGGGAGGAGAAGGGCGAGCTCTTGGTAAGGGAGCTTTCTTCCATGGGCCGCCTCCTTGCTCAAAGGGAACCCGATCTTTTTGAAAGCATTGTCGGAGAGGTCGAGGAGGGAGGAGGTGTCCTCCCAGAGGTCTTAAAACTTGTTGAAGACCGGAGGCCGATCGACCTCTTTTGTCGGGAGGCGGTTTTCCCGTCCCTACTTCGGGAAAGCTTTGAGAAGCTTCTGGCCGCTTCGGGAGAGGAGAGAAAGGAGGGAGCCTTCGGCGCCATAGAAGAACCGTCCCTTCCTCCAAGGACTTCGGGGTTCATGGCCAGACGGACCGAGATGGTCGAGGTCCTCAAAGATGTCGAGGCCTTTCGTCAAAGGCTTCTCGCCCTGAGAAGGAGAGAGCCCAATCCCCCTCAGGACTTCGAAAAGTGGGAGCAGTTCTATATCCGCCATCTAAGCCCGTTCTCCTTCTTGCTTGCGACGATGCCCTCTCGCTTGGACCGAATGGAGGCGAGCCCTCCTCCGCCGGTGAAGGAACGATTTGAGGAGGGCGTGGCTTTGGAGCAGCGTTTCGCGGAGCTCTTTTCCCAATTTTATCGCGATGCCCTTTCTCGATGGGAGGCAGGAGAGGAGAAAAAACCCCGGATGATCGAAGACCTCGAAAGGCTGAAACCTGCCGAGGAGGCTCAAAGAGTGATGGTGCTCATGGATGGGATGCGCTGGGATCTCTGGGAGTATCTCAAGGAGCATTTGTTCTCTTCCCTCAGCCACCAGCTTCGGATCGTGCGGGAGGGAGCTCTCTGGGCCCACCTTCCCACAACGACCCCAAGACAACTGGAGTTTCTCACGGGGGAGGCGAAGCTCCTCAAGATCGCCGGTATCGATGAGAGGGTTCATACGGAAAAGGGCAACCTCGAATATCTCTTTCGAAACATTCTTCAATTTTTGCAGCTTGAGCTCTCGGCTCGCCTAAGGGAGCTTCCCTCGGGAAGTCCGATCCTCCTCTTTTCAGACCACGGCTTTGTCGAAAACCCCCATTTCGAAAAGTCGGACAAATATCGCATGTCCCGCTACATGCACGGAGAGGCTTCCCCCTTCGAGGTGATTGTTCCCTGGGCCGAGATAGTCAAAATCCGATGATCCTATACCTGAAAGCCATCGGGGCAGTTAATAGTATGCTCCTATTAGTCCGGACAAACAAAGGGAAAATAAATCTTCCCCTTCGGGAGAGGCCCTCCCCCCTCCGTCATTGCGAGACCTCCTTCCTCCGTCATTGCGAGGAGCGCAGCGACGAAGCAATCTCCGGGTTTACAAGTATGCTCATATTAATTTGGTCAAAGCCAGGCAAAGTAAATTCTCCTCTCCCCTTGGGGGGACGGGGACTTCCCCCTCTGTCATTGCGAGGCCTTCTCTCCTTCGTCATTGCGAAGTCTTCCCCGCTCTGTCATTGCGAACTCTCCCCCCTTTGGTCATTGCGAGACCTTCCCTCTTTACATTATTGCGGGGTCTCCCCCGTCCGTCATTGCGAGGAGCGTAGCGACGAAGCAATCTCGGGGTTTATCAGTATGCTCATATTAATTTGGTCAAAGCCAGGCAAAGTAAATCATGCTCTCCCCTTGGGGGCCAGCCACTCCCCCTCCGTCATTGCGAGGCACGGCGTGCCGAAGCAATCTGGGTTTAGCAGGATTTGGGTGAGGGGTGCGGTTCTACCTTCTATGGGGGAGATCACTCAAAGGGAAAAAATACCGGAAAGGAAGATATCCAATGGTTACGCTGAAAGAAAGGCTTTCCCATTTGACCTATCGGGAGGCCCAAAAATTGCTTGGTCCGGAAGGGGAACGATTGATCCGTGCAGGAGGCAGGTTTCCCATCGAAATGGACGAACAGATCGCCTGGGAGGACGGAGGTCTAAGGTTCGACTTGGGCGATGCCCGGGTTAAGATTTTCCTCGATCCAGAAAGTCCTAAATCCCTTCGCTTCACCTGCAGCGCATGCGAGCCTCCCTGCGAGCATGTGGGTGCTGCGTTCTCCTTCATCCTCGAGGAGAAGCTTGCCCTCGGGCTTTCCCTCCCGCCGCCCGAACGATTGCCCGTTGAAAGCCTGAGCGAAGAGGAGTTGATCCGGCGGGCTATCGAGGAAAGGAGGGAGCGAGCCGCAACAGAGCGGATGACGCTCCGCTCCATGAACCCCAGTGAATTGTGGACCGACTATACGGTTACGAATCATGCCTCCGGGAAAAGCTATCGTGTGGCCCTGAGGGGATGGGAAAGAGGGGATTCCTACTGTTCGTGTCCCGATTTCAAAAAGAACACCCTTGGCACCTGCAAACATATCATCCGTGTAATCGAGGAAGCGAAGAAACGATTCCCCCGAGCCGTAAGGGAGAGGCCCTATCAGGTGAAGGTGTTGAGCGTTCATCTGAAGTACGGCGAAAAAACGGAACTTCGAGTTCTCGTCCCGAAAGATCTCGATCGCGAGGCCCTGAGGATCATTCGGCCCGTTATGGATCGGCCGATCGAAGATGTGGGAGACCTTTTGGAAAGGATTCAAAAGGTCGAACAGCGTGGCCACGAGGTGATCCTCTATCCCGATGCAGAGGAGTATATCCAGAGGGTCCTCTATCTGGACCGAATAAAGAGTAAGGTGATGGAGATTCGGAGGGATCCGAAGAACCATCCTCTTCGTACGAGCCTTCTCAAAGGGGAGCTTCTGCCCTATCAACTCGACGGCATCGCCTTTGCGGTCGGGGCTGGAAGGGCTGTCCTTGCCGATGATATGGGATTGGGCAAAACCGTTCAGGGGATCGGGGTGGCGGAGATGCTTGCCCGCGAGGCGGGGATATCGAAGGTCTTGGTTGTTTGTCCGGCCTCGCTGAAGGCTCAGTGGCGGATCGAGATTTCGCGCTTCTCGGATCGGAGCTACCAGCTTGTCCTGGGATCGGTGAAGGAAAGGGCTTCGCAATATGAGAATTCTTCCTTTTTCACCATCTGTAACTACGAACAGGTTCTTCGGGACATCCTGGCGATCGAAAAGGTCAAGTGGGACCTGATCATCCTCGACGAGGGGCAGAGGATCAAGAACTGGGAGGCCAAAACCAGCCAGGTGATCAAGGCCTTGAAGTCGCCTTTTGCGTTGGTATTGAGCGGCACCCCTCTCGAAAACAGGCTCGACGAACTCTACTCCGTCGTCGAGTTCGTCGACGATCGGCGCTTGGGCCCCGCCTTTCGGTTTTACAATCGCTATCGAATGGTCGACGAAAAGGGCCGAGTCCTGGGTTACAAGAACCTCGATGAGTTGAGGGAGAGACTCAGGCCCATCCTTCTTCGACGAACGAGAAAGTTGGTCATGTCGGAGCTTCCGCCCCGAAGCACGGAAATTCGGCGGATTCCCCCTACGGAAGAGCAATTGGAGCTTCATAATACCCACTTGAGGATCGTTCAAAGGATCATCTGCAAGAAGTATCTTTCCGAGATGGATCTTCTTCGATTGCAAAAAGCCCTGCTGATCTGCAGGATGGCCGCGAACAGTACGTACCTGGTAAACAAAGTCCCCCCGGGGTATTCGAGCAAACTCGTGGAGTTTGAAAACCTGATCGATCAACTGATCGATGAGGAGGATCGAAAAATCGTGCTTTTCTCCGAGTGGACGACCATGCTCGGCTTGATCGAGCCTGTGCTGGAGAAGCGGCGGGTCCGATACGTTCGATTGGATGGGTCCATTCCCCAGAAGAAAAGACAGGCCTTGATCACCCATTTTCAAAAGGAACGGGACTGTAAATTTTTCATCACCACCAATGCGGGAGCCACCGGGCTCAACCTTCAGGCGGCCAACACGGTGATCAATGTCGATCTTCCCTGGAATCCGGCCGTCTTGGAGCAACGGATTTCCCGGGTGCATCGGATGGGCCAGAAAAGACCGGTTCAGGCCTATTTGCTGGTGACCGAGGAGACCTTGGAGGAGAAGCTGCTGGGGACCCTTTCCGCCAAGCACGATCTTGCCCTGGCCGCTCTCGATCCCGACTCTCGTGTCGAAACCGTCCACCTCGTCAGCGGGATGGAGGAGCTTAAGCGGCGCCTCGAGGTCCTTCTTGGCACGAAACCCGTTTCGCCGATCGACGAGAGTCGGAAGGCGGAGGCGGAGAGGGAGGCAGAACGGATCGCGATGAAGGAGAGGGTGGCCAGTGCAGGGGGTCAGCTTCTTGGAGCCGCTTTTGCGCTGGTAAGCGCCATGTTACCCACAGCCACGGAGACAGAAGAGACCCGACAGGTGGCCCAAACCCTGAAGAGCAGGCTTTCGGAGTGTGTCGAGAAGGATGAACGAGGCCAACTGCGCATGACGATCACCCTCCCCGAAGAATCGATTCTCGACCAGATGGCCCGCTCCCTCGCCCAAATTCTCGGCCAAGGCCTAAAGACCTGAAGGTGGATTGCGAAACCTCCCCCTGCCTCACTGCGGGGCCTTCCCTCTTTCATCATTGCGAGGCCTCCCCCCCTGCGTCACTGCGGGGCCTTCCCCCTTCCGTCATTGCGAAGCCTTCCCTCACTACGTCATTGCGTGGCCTTCCCCTCTCCGTCATTGCGAGGAGCGTAGCGACGAAGCAATCTCCGGGTTTATCAGTATGCTCACATCAGTTTGGTCAAAGCCACGCAAAATAAATCCTTCTTCCTCCCGGGGAGAGGCACCCGTCCGTCATTGCGAAACCTCTTCCCTGCGTCACTGCGGGGCCTTCCCCCTCGGTCATTGCGAGGTCTTCCCCCTTTCGTTATTGCGGGCCTTCCCTCTTTCATCATTGCGAGGCTTTCCCCCTTCCGTCATTGCGAGGAGCGTAGCGACGAAGCAATCTCCGGGCTTATCAATATGCTCATATTAGTCGGACAACCGAAGGGAGAACAAATCTTCCTCTTCCCCCGGGGAGAGGATTGAGGGGAGGGGGCAACCCCAAGGAAACAC
>Ga0078972_1013921_pt1 | contig 13003 bp, 6 predicted proteins | sample YelNatPaOPGAMG01_FD_67568 | JGI IMG/M metagenome (GOLD analysis project Ga0078972, IMG submission 67568) | Hot spring thermophilic microbial communities from Obsidian Pool, Yellowstone National Park, USA - OP-RAMG-01 (SPADES assembly) (version 2) | ecosystem: Environmental > Aquatic > Thermal...
GCTTCAGGCTATTGCAAGAATTAATAGGCCTTATGAATATCAAGGTATAAAAAAGAAATATGGTCTTGTAATTGATTTTGTAGGAATTTTTGGGTATTTGAAAAAGGCATTATTATTTGATACGCAAGATTTTAATGATATTATGTTTGCAATACAAAATATAGATTTATTGAAAAATAGATTTAAAGAATTAATAGAAAAAATGGACAATAGTTATTTAAGTAAATTAAGAGGATTATCTCATGATAAAATGATAGATGAAGTTATTAATATGCTCAAGGAATCTGAAAGTAAAAGAAATGAATTTTATAGGGAGTACAATGAATTAAAAGATCTATATGAGATATTATCACCTGATCCTTTTTTAAGGCCATACTTAGATAATTTTAAAGATCTTACATCTATATATACGATTCTTCAAAAACTCTTTGGAAATAAAAATATGCCTTATTATGAACTTTCAAAGAAAACAGCAGAATTAGTGAGAAACAATGCCATTCCTGCTAATATACCAAATGTTACAAAGAGTTATGAATTAACACCTGAAACAATTACTAAAATTACATCTAAGAAAGGAAATAATAATGAACAAGTATTCAATTTAATAATTTCAATAAGGGAATTTATAGAAAAGAATATAAATGAATTACCATTTTTAATCCCAATTGGAGAAAGAGCAGAAAAGATTGCTAAAGATTTTATTAATAATCAGATTAATTCTGAAATTACTATAGAAGAATTGAAAAAGATTGCAGAGGAAATATTTAAAGAAAAAGAAGAACAATCTAAAAGTGGTTTTAGTAAAGAGGTTTTTGCTTTTTATTATTTCTTAAAAATAAATAATATTGAGGAATCAGAAAAATTGGCAAATATTTTTGGAGAATTAACAAAAAAATATCCAAAATGGTATAAAAATATAAATCAGGAAAGAGAAATAAAAAAAATACTTATTAATGAATTAAAACAACATTATAATTTTACTAGGGAAAATGCAACATTATTTATAAAAAATATAATCGAAAAAATTAAGCAGGGGATAAAAAATGGATCGAAATGATTTTTTAAATGAAGTAAAAAAATATGCTGATATGATTGGTGTAAAACCTAAAGAAATACATATAAAAGAAATGAAAAGAAAATGGGGAAGCTGTTCAAAAAAAGGGAGACTTACATTTAATTCGTTATTATTAGAAAAAGATTATAAGACAGTTAAGGAGGTAATAATCCATGAATTACTTCATTTAAAATATTCTAGGCACGATAAAATTTTTAAAGAAATGCTTAAAATTTATATAAATATGAAATGACCATAAAAAATTATTTTTAAAAAATTTAAGGAAGAAGAAAACCTCTTAATATCTCGCCGATAAAGCGATTTAATAATACAAAAACTGGTTCTATTTCCACTATTTTATTACTTAGGTCATTTAACCGATTTATTCTCCTATTTCTTTGTTCTAATTTTCTCCTAAATTTTCTCCAAATTTCTTCAATGCTTTCATCTATTTTATTGCTATCATCTATTTTTTTTATAGATTCAATTATTTCACCCACTTCACTAAAAATTTTTTGAAATTTTTCTGTCATTTCCTTAGGAGAGAGATCATCTTTTAATTTGTAATATACAATTTCTTTAGATTTAAGACTGGGCAAAAAAACTATTGATGGAATATCCCGAGGAGGTATTTTAAATTCCTCCGCAATTCGATATATTTCACCTGGATCGTATGGTTTTGTTTTTTTAAATTCTCCTATAAATTCATTTTTTAAGCCACATTTATCCCAATATTCTTCGGCACTTTTTTCATCTATTGATTTTTCTCTATCAATGAAAAAAACAAGACAATTTCTTCCAGACATGGAGAATAATTCATCAAAATGTTCTCTTATATATTTTCCAATATTTTTATGTTCAGTAGAATATAGAAAAAAAGAATAAACTAAATATTTTCTTACAAATAAATCTTTATTTTCATTTGAATCTACAAATTTAAATAATTCTTCAAGAGAATAAATTGGCATCATAATAATCCCTTTATATAGATTAAGAATTTTTTGTATAAAAATTTTTTACCATTATTAAAATCTTAAAATTCTAAAATTCATTAATTTTTAATAATTATTTGATAATATTAAATATTTTAAAAAAATAATTAATAAATTATTTAAATAATGCATCCAAAAAATCGCTTATTCTTTGCTTATAAATAAGAGTATCGGGATCATTAAGGTTTTTAACTTCAAGTCTTATTTCAAATTTAGGATCATTAGGAGTTGTCTCGTCAAAAAGTACTAATCCGATGTCTAAATTGGCACATAGTGTTTCAATTTTTCTTTGATCCTCTCGACTGATACTTTTAGGAATTGCTAAATATGTTTTATGTGAAAATAATCTATAAGACACCGCCTGACCTAATCCTTGAATAATAGATCCCCAATCTGAATTAGTTTTTAATTCTCCACTTATAATTATATGTTTAGAATTATAGGCATTTTGTTTTTGATCTACCCCAATAACATCAGGATTTTCCCATTTATTTCCTTGTCTTGAGGAACCATAAGGCTTACATTGTGTACATATACCTTTTTTTATTAAAAAATCAGCAAATTTTTGATAAAAATCTTCTTCTCTTGCTTCTTTTAATTTGAAAATCCCTCTTTTAGGTTTACTTACCATATCAGGATAAATTTTATCTAAATTCCATATCGAGCCATGAATCGTGTTTACTTTTATTTGTGGATAAAATTTTTGTAATGTCTTTACTAAATCAGAGTACCTTATTCCATCTGGATATTTTTTTAGTATTTCTAAGGCTTTTTTTCTTATCATTCCACGTTTTGATTTTTCTTTTTTATCATCCACCATTTTTCTTCACCTCAATTCAACAATGTATTTAATTTAATATTAAAAATCAATTATTTATACTTTTAGAATTTTTTTAAAAAATTTTTATTTTATAAAGCTTTTTAATAAATACAAATAAAAAGAAATTTGCTAAAAATGCATCGAATTTAAAGTATTCACTTAATTTTATCAGCAAAAACCGCCAAGCCCTTTCCTTTTTGGTCAATAATGGTACCTTTTTCCTACTTTTTAAAAAATTGTTTAATTTGGTTAAGGAAATTTTTTTATTATATTTGTGATATCCCAAAATAATTTCCTATATATAGAAGAATATCATATACATTCTGATAATTCCCATCCTTCAATAGCTGAACTTATACCCCTCTACCGATCTTCTCCTTCCCCGCCTGAGTCCTCTGGTTTATCAAGTTTCTCTAAAATTCTGCAAAGGTTCCCAGGATCTGCAACAGCAGTTTTCCATTCGGGGAGGTGGTGTCAATGCCCGAATCCTGCAGGGATATAAAACCAATGCCCTTTTTCTTTAGAATCTGAATAGTATTCAAGAGATCAATCAAAGACCTTGCCATCCTGTCTATTTTTGTAATGACAACAATGTCCGCACCGTCTATCTCAAACATCATTTTATGAAAAGCAGGCCTATTCGTAGAACTACCCGATTTAGCCTGGTCCTTGTATATTTTCAAGTTGTAGCCCTTTTCCCTGCAGAACTTCTCAATCAGCTCCTCTGCCTTTCATTCCTAACCTGCCTTACCTTCTCAACAATTGATGTCCTTATATACCTCATACACCTTTGTCATTTTATTCACCTTTTAAAATCACGAATTTTTTCCATGTAAATAATTTCAAAGATAATATTAAATAATATTCTACAAAATAACTTTTATATTTTTGAACAAAAAATTTGACTGTCCATTTTTGTCCATTTTTATCAATGATGACCATGATACTCGATAAAAAGTTGAACGTAGACTGTCCAATTTTTTTCTAAAAAACCTACCCCATGGGGTAGCCTATATTGAGTGTCCAATTTTTTAAAAACTGGACAAATTGGACACATTTTTGGACACCTTTTTGGACACGTTTTTTGACAATAAAAATCCCAATATATATTGAAAAATCCTTTATTTTAAATAATCTATTTTAAAATTGGACAATTTGGACACCTTTTTGGACAAATTGGAGAAATTGGACACCTTTTTGGACACGTTTTTTGACAATAAAAATCTTAATATATATTTTGAAAACTTTTAATTTAAATAATTTTCTTGAAAATTTGACACTTTTTTGACAAATTAGACACTTTTTTTGACAATAAAAACTTCAATATATATTGCGAAAACATTTATTTTAAATTGTTTTCTTGAAAACTTTACACTTTTTTGACACTTTTTTGACAAATTGGACACTTTTTATTGGCCTGCAGATCCTTAGAAATAAAAAATAGACCATTATTAAATATAATCATAAATAGAATTCAATTTTAATCTATGCTGAAAATAGTGCATTTATATTATTCAGGGTTATTTCAATATTATATGTGCTAATTTCCATGGCTTGAGTATAACGGTTTTGCCATTGAAATACCCCTCAAATTTCCTCCACATCCTGAACTCCCAAATACTTGCCCAGAAGACAATGTATCTTACATTTCCACATCTTTTTATAAAATCGATGGCAGACTCGATTCTCTTTTTCAACCTCATTTCAGGATGGCATTCATCACCCTGTAATACCCAGAAGGATGGTTCTATAAATACAAGGAGGGTATCTGTGCACTCCCCCTCTCTCCCGTATGTAAAAGGTATGATGTTTATTTCACCTCCCTCCCCTAATCTTCTACGTACAGGGCCAAATATTGGAGGTAAATGATGCCTAAACCATGGATCATCCCAAAGACCATCATCATCGGGAAATGATTCATCGAAAATTCCTTCCATCTCATTTAATCCTTCAAGAAGAGCTTTTATCTTTTCAGGTAATTCCTCATCCTCCATAATAAACACCAATCAAAAAGATTAAAAATTTACATTTATATTTTTCCATCAATCTTTTTATTTAGGAAATAGAATATGAAAATTGGATTAAATAAAAGACAAAATTTCATAGAAACATTATATATTTTGCTATAAATTTTAGAAAATATTATCTTTTAGAACATAAGGCAATTAAGCAAATATGTAATGGGATGTAATAAGAATCTGGAATTTACTATACCTGATATAAATCAAAAGAAATGATAATTCCCAGATTAGGAATAAAATCTTGTCAATTGATCCTGAGAAAGGGAAAGAATTAAAAATAAACAAGTTAACTATGATACTAAAACAAAAAGATTAAAAAAGAAAGATTTTGAAGGTTTAAAAGAAGTCGTTGCTAAAATTATATAATTATATATATAGTTGAAATCCTGTAGATAATTTTAATTAAAAGTAAAAAATAAAAAAATTTAGATAATAGAATAGATTATTTCTTCTTTCTTCTCATTGCCACCGCCACACCTATTGTTACTGTTATCATTACTAGGGCTATTATTATGTAAATAAGATAATTATTTGTTGTTGTAAAAGATGTTGAAATTATACTAACAGAACCTGAATCCCAATTAGTCACATAGATATAACCATTAGCAGAGTCATAGGCTACTCCCAGAGGACCTGATCCAACACTTATATTTGCAATGACCTTGTTAATTGTTCCATTGATCACTGAAACATTATTTGAACCAGAATTGGTCACATAGATATAACCATTAGCAGAGTCATAGGCTACTCCAAATGGACCTGTTCCAACCCTTATATTTGTAATGACCTTGTTAATTGCTCCATCAATCACTGAAACATTATTTGAATCATGGTTATTCACATAGATATATCCGTTGGCAGAGTCATATGTTACTCCAAATGGACCTGTTCCAACACCTATATTTGCAATGACTTTATTGGTTGTTCCATCGATCACTGAAACATTATTTGAAACATCATTGGTCACATAGATATAACCATTAGCAGAATCATAGGCTACTCCAAATGGACCTGTTCCAACCCTTATATTTGCAATGACCTTGTTAATTGCTCCATCAATCACTGAAACATTATTTGAACCAGCATTGGTCACATAGATATAACCATTAGCAGAGTCATATGTTACTCCAAATGGACCTGTTCCAACACCTATATTTGCAATGACTTTATTGGTTGATCCATCAATCACTGAAACATTATTTGAATATAAGTTGACCACATAAATATAACCATTAGCAGAGTCATAGGCTACTCCCAGAGGGCCTGATCCAACACCTACATTTGCAATGACTTTATTGGTTGCCCCGTTAATCACTAAGACCTCATTTGAATTCCAATTAGTCACATAGATATACCCGTTGGCTGAGTCAAAGGCTACTCCTACTGGATGATATTCTAAACTTATACTTCCTACGATCCTATTGGTCGCTCCATTGATCACTAAAACATTATTTGAATTGGAATTGGTCACATAGATATATCCATTGGCAGAGTCATAGGCTACTCCATGCAGACCATATCCAACACTTATATTTGTAATGATCCTATTGGTCGATCCATCGATCACTGAAACATTATTTGAATTGGAATTGATCACATAGATATATCCATTGGCAGAGTCATAAGCTACTCCAATATATCCAGGCTGCCATAATCCAACACTTATATTTGCAATGACTTTATTGGTTGCTCCATCAATCACTGAAACATTATTTGAATGAGCATTGACCACATAGATATGCTCGTTGGCAGAGTCAAAAACTACTCCAGCTGGCCATATTCCAACACCTATATTTGCTATGACCTTATTGGTTGCTCCATCGATGACTGAAACATTATTTGAACCAAAATTGGCAACATAGATATATTTGTTTGCAGAATCAAAGGCTATTCCAGTTGGCCATATTCCAACACCTACATTTGCAATGACCCTATTGGTTGCTCCATCAATCACTGAAACATTATTTGAATCATGGTTAATCACATAGATATATCCGTTTGCAGAATCAAAGGCTACTCCATCCGGACCATTTCCAACACCTATATTTGCAATGACCCTATTGGTTGCTCCATCAATCACTGAAACATTATTTGAACCATGGTTAATCACATAGATATATCCGTTTGCAGAATCAAAGGCTACTCCATCCGGACCATTTCCAACACCTATATTTGCAATGACCCTATTGGTTGCTCCATTGATTACTGTAACACTATTTGAATCATGATTAGTCACATAGATATACCCGTTGGCTGAGTCAAAGGCTACTCCAAATGGCGATTCTCCATTATGGGTATTCACAAAATTTCCATATATAAGAGTGTTGTTTATAAGATCAAGAGTGTATTTCACATAACCTGCTGAATTGTTTTGACTACTGTTCTGAGCGAATGGCATAATATTTGAGTTGGATATATTTTTAGATATACTGCCTGGAAAACGAGATTTTTCTAGTCCGTATCCATGTGCAATAACTGAAAATCCAGAGAACAGTAATAAGAACACTATTGAAATAACAACCATTTTCATTAATTCACTTTTTTTAGCCATTGTTCTCCCCCTCAGAACCTGTGGATATTTAATTTTATGAATTTTCGATATTTAAATATTATGGAGCAATAAAGTATGAGCGAAAACTAGTGAAAATCAACTAAATGTCATAACTTATTATCAAAATTCATAAAGTGTGGGCCCTTTATTATTGCAGAACAAAAGCCACATGAAGATTAATAAATAATTCATAATATAAATTTCTAGAAATATTAAAGAATGAATTAAAAAGAATAATAAAATCAAATGGAAAGATCGCTATTGAGAAAATTCAATTTATTAAAAGGGAGGATATTATCAATTCCATGGAGAATATTTTTCATTCGAAAAAAATTATAAAAATATACTGGTATTTAAAAAAATGAAATAAAAAATTTAGTTTTGTTTAGGATGTTCTTTCCATTCTTTTACACCTCGCTTATTTTTGACTTTCCTTAGTAATATTATTCCTATTGTTAATGCAATAATTATAACTACTGCAATTATTAATATCCATAGGTAATTCATTATACCCTGTGCCTTAATTGTTAATGTTGCTGAGTTTCCAGATACATTTATTGATCCTTTAGTATTGCTCCCCTGATAACCTGATGGAAGATGTATTGTATATGCATATGTCCCATTTGGTTCATAGAATGTTATTGTATTATTTCTTGAACTCAATGTAACATTTATGGATTGGCCGTTGAATGTTGTTCCTGTTAATGTTGCATACCATGAGGTTCCATTTGGTATTCCGTTCTCTGTTATCGTTATTGGGTACGTTATTATTGTCCAATTTATAGAATTACCTACTGAATTTCCATTAACATTTATTGTTCCTGAATAGGCATTTGCCCTATATCCAGATATACCCTTTATTGAATATGTATATGTTCCATTTGGCTCATTGAATGTTATTGTTGCATTCGTGGATGTTTTTGTAATGTTATTCAATGTGACTGACCATAATGTCCCTGAAGGCAGTCCATTCTCTGTGAATGTTATTGTATATGTTATCAGAATAAATGTAATTGCCACATTCACATTTGCTCCATTTACTGTGAATGTTCCTGATGATGGACTTGGAGCATAAATCTTGTTCACTGTTGTTATCGTGTATGAGTATGTTCCATTTGGCTCATTGAATGTAATTGTTGTGCCCGTTCCTGAATAGGATTGTCCATTGCTCAAGTTAACATACCACATAGTTCCTGTGGGTAATCCACTTTCTGTGAATGTGACTGTGTATGTTACCAGATTAAATGTTATTACTACATTCACATTTGCCCCACTTACTTTAAATGTTCCTGATGATGGACTTGGAGCATAACTCTTGTTCACTGTTGCTATTGTGTATGAATATGTTCCATTTGGTTCGTAGAATGTTATTGTTGTGCCTTTTCCTGAATATGATTGTCCATTGCTTAAATTAACGTACCACATCGTTCCTGAAGGCAATCCATTCTCTGTGAATGTTATTGTATATGTTACTAGATTAAATGTAATTGCTACATTCACATTTGCCCCACTTACTTTAAATGTTCCTGATGATGGATTTGGAGCATAATTCTTGTTCACTGTTGCTATCCTGTATGAGTATGTTCCATTTGGTAAATCAAATGTTATTGTTGTACCTGTTCCTGAATATGATTGACCATTGCTTAAATTAACATACCACATTGTTCCTGATGGTAGACCGGACTCGATAAATGTGACATTAGCACTTAAATTTATAAAATATATCCCCATTGGATTAACGTTTATAGTTCTCGACTCGAAAAAATTGTTACCTTTTAGATCAAAAGTATAATTTCCAGGTTTTAAGAATAATCTAAAATGACCCTCATAATTATTTACTGGTGTTCCATTTACTGATACATTAATGTTGCTTAAAACATTTCCTATTACAGTTCCCGGTAGAGTATAAACAGAGAAGTTTGGTATATACAATATTCCGTTACCGTATGTTGAGATATATAAGCTGTTATTGGCAAGAACAGCACCTGTGACGAATCCAGAATTTATATTATATCCAATTGAATTCCAAGAATTTCCTAAATCTAAGGAAATGTAAATACCATCGGAAGAAGTTAAGATAAGTGGATTACCTGTGATGTTTAAAAAGAATAACATCGGAGGATTAAAAATACCATAATTCTCGAAAACTACACTTGGAAGATTATTAGGATTTAAATTAACAAAACTGTTTCCACCATCCTTTGAAATAAATAAACCATTGGAAGAGCTAATTACTACATTACTTATGTTTTGTGGATCAACTGCTATTGAATATATAAAATAATTCCCCAAATACTGATTTTTTGTTAAGTTTCCATTAATTAAATTGTAAAGACCCTGTGAAGTTCCTATGAGGTAATTATTTGGGGACTTTACAGAAATTGTAGAAGTATTTTTGGGCGAATTTGGCAATAATTTCCATATTTTGCCAAAATATTCACCAACGTAAACACCATTTGTAGTCGCAACATAAACCAAGGTATGATTAAATGGGTCTGCATAAAAAAGAGTATCTGGTGCTAAATAATAATTACCTTCAGAAACATTGAAAATAGGTGTAAAATTAAACCCAGAATTATTGGATACCATTAACTGACCCCCAATGTGAATTCCATAAACCCAAGATGAATTATATGGATTGACATATACATAAGTTCCTTCATTACCTAGAGGTATTGGTGGAGTATTTCCACCCAACCATACTTTTCCACCATCATGGGAAATCCATGCACTGTAATCTTGCATGTCCGCAATAATTAATTTGCCATCTGAACTAACACCAAGACCGTACAAAAGCATATCAGATAGATCACCATTTATAGAATACCAAGTTTTTCCCAAATCATTTGTTTCATATACACCCTGATCTGAGCCCATAATAATTATACTATCATTTAATTTGTCTATCTGGAAACCCATATTGTCTGTAACCTGTGGACCAGAAACAAATGTTTTTCCACCATCATAAGAATAGCCTATATATCCTGGACCATATGCAAAAACAACAGATTTATTCAATATATCATAAACAATCTCCTTAGAATAAGAAACATTTGTAAATTGTTGAAAATTTATTCCACCATCATATGAAACCCAGACATTGGACAGATTAGGATTCAGATTTCCAACACAAACAAATATATTAGATGAATTCCAGGGAGATGCTGTTATGCTCCATACATCATAAGAGATATTTGAAAAATCATATACTGCCTGCCATGAGTTTCCTAAGTCTAGGCTCCTATAAAGTTCCATGTTATAAGTAGAAAATGCATATATTACATTCTTGGAAATTGAAATGGCATGTATATTCGGAATATTTAATATTACTTTCCAGGAATTTAATGAGCCATTACTTTCTATTACTCCTTGATCAGATCCTGCAAAAATATTACCATTTACATAAATAAAATCCTTAGTAAAAGTATAGTTTCCAACCTCATACCAATAATTGCCTCCATCATTGGTTTCATATATCCCAGAATTCCAAAATCCAACAAGTAATTGATCTGGATTTGTTTGATTCATATAAAATGAAGTAATTATACCATATGGTAAACCAAAATTTTTTGGTACCCAATGTAAACCACCATCTAATGTTTCATATACACCTCCTGCCCCATAAGGCCCTGAATCCCCAGGACCTGATGTTCCAGAGGCTATATAAATTATTTTTGGATTAAATGGATTTATTTGAATTAGTCCTATATGCCCTGAAGAAAATTGAAAAACACCGTCTGACTGTGGATTTGGTGTAAAAGCAGGACCTATTTCCTTCCAAGGATAGTTTAATGAATTATTTAATTCAAGAGGCTCTGATAAAGTAATATTCACATAAGTTATAGGGTTAGTTATATTTATTGTTTGAAAATAAAATTGATAATAAGGATTTGTAATTAAAATATTTGAAATTCCTCCATTCATATTATTAATAGATGCAAATCCGTTATAACTCACCACTTGATTATTTAAAATTATTGTAGAGTATTTTTGAGGTGTTACATTAATTATAATTTTATATGGCATAAATAAACCATTTTCATAAATCAATGAATTCTGTTTGATTCCATCTATATAAACTATTGGAGTGTAGTTATTTGGTTGCACATAACGTATCCTTGCCCACTGAATATTCAAGGAATTTCCATTGAAACCAGCATTTAAAGGATATGTTGCATTATTTCTATTTATGGGCTGATGAGTACCCCAAAGTAAACCATCATAATATTGAATTGATGAATTATTGCTAATTAAACTCACCGTGAATATTCCACTTATAAACTCCTTATTGACAAAATATCCGTAATTATTGCCACATCCATTTGCTTCTCCAGAAAAATTCCATTGATCGGGATAAGTATTGCCACAAGCTTCCCTTATGAAAGATCCAGATAACCCTGTATTAGAGTTTACCTTTTCTGAAATATTAAAAAAACCTATATTACTTGTATCACTGGTACTCAATGCATAGGCATCAAATGCATAACCTGTCCTAAAGTGTTGTTTCGTTACCAAATATCCATTATTATTAAATCCTAATTTAATTCCATTATTTACTGTAAATGAGGCATTCTCAACTATCCATTTAGAACTATTTAATTGATTTCCAGAAAAATTTTCATAAAAATAAAAGACGTTTTTTCCGTCATCATATTTACCATATGGTATTGAGAATTGTGGAGCTTCCCCTATATTTATTCCATTAAAATAATTTTCAGATTTATTCCCAAAATTCATGTAGATTGTCAAATTTGAATGAGGTAATAATGATACATTTATTTTAAGCCAGTATACAGATAAATTAGAGTATTCACTTGCACCACTTTCTAACCAGCTAGGTATAATTGTTCCGTTAGTATAGGTAAAATAAATATTTTGAAGATTTTGCGCTTCATATGTTTGAAACAAAGAGTTATTTATTTCAATTATCTGTTGATATGGTGCATTAAGAGTAAAATTTGCAGTATTTGATATGTTTATATAAACTCTTTTAATTATAACGTTAGGACTGGACAGTTTAATTCCATTATGATCTGAGCTTGGAGTTCTATAAGCCATAACTGAAAATCCAGAGATCAAAAATAATAGTACTATTAAAACAGCCACTATCTTCATAAATTCATTTCTTTTAGCCATTTTTCATTCATCCCATAATTTGTCGATATTTATTTTTATGAGTTTCCAATATTTAAATATTGTTGACAATAATCCGGTAAATATTTAATTTATATATGTAATTTTATTTTAATATTTTATGGATAAGCGATTTAAAAATATTTTAATATACTAATCCAGTAAAACTTTAAAAGTTATTTAAATCAAAACTTTTCATTGTATTTATGTAAAAGATGATATTTATTAAAAAGGAGGATATTATCAATTCAGTTTTTCATTTGAAAAATCTTATAAAAATATACCGTATTTAAAAAAATAAAAAATTTCTGGGAAAATTTATCCTATTTGATTGTATCCGTTTTCAGCACTTCCGTAATAGGTTAATGACCATGTTATCGGAGCATTCAATTCGAAGGGAAGCATATACGAATTGCTCAATGGAACCTGTGT
>Ga0078972_1013922_pt1 | contig 13003 bp, 7 predicted proteins | sample YelNatPaOPGAMG01_FD_67568 | JGI IMG/M metagenome (GOLD analysis project Ga0078972, IMG submission 67568) | Hot spring thermophilic microbial communities from Obsidian Pool, Yellowstone National Park, USA - OP-RAMG-01 (SPADES assembly) (version 2) | ecosystem: Environmental > Aquatic > Thermal...
GAAGAATATTACTTAAGAGCATATCCTGATGTAAGAAAAGCAGATATTGACCCTCTCTGGCATTTTGTAAAATATGGCTGGAGGGAGGGGAGAAACCCATCGAAAGATTTTGATTTAAACTACTATTTAACTATTTATCCGGATGTAAAAGAAGCTGGGATAAATCCTGTGGTGCATTATGTGAAATGGGGAATAAAGGAAGGAAGAAAAACGAATAAATATGATAAAAAACCACATTTAACTTTTAAGAAAATAATAAAATATGATTTATTTGACTTTTTGGAAAATAATTTTATATTGATTAAGAAAATTATATCATATATCAAAAAATATGGCTTTAAAAAGTTTGTTAATAAAGTTTTCCAGAAAATGTCAATTGTCAATTTGTCAAACAAAATAGGATATGAGTTATGGATCAAGAAAAATGAACCTGATTTAATAGAATTGAAACGGCAGAAAAAAGAGAATTTCCAGTATAAACCACTCATAAGCATTGTGACTCCTGTCTGGAATACCCCTGAAAGGTTTCTTAAAGATATGATTGAATCTGTTTTAAATCAGACTTATTCTAACTGGGAATTATGTATTGCAGATGGGAATAGCACGGGAAATGTAAAAAAGATATTGAAAAATTATGCAAATATTGATAAAAGAATAAAGATAAAGTTCCTTGATGAAAATAAAGGTATTTCTGAGAATTCTAATGAAGCTATAATGTTAGCTAAAGGAGAATATGTGACTTTTCTTGATCATGATGATATGCTTGCACCTTTTGCCCTATATGAGGTTGCGAGAGTTATAAATAATAACCCTGATGCTGATCTAATTTATTCGGATGAAGATATACTTTCAGAGGATGGTAAGAGGAGGAAAGATCCTCATTTTAAACCTGATTGGAGCCCGGATCTACTAAGGTGTCATAACTATATTACGCACATGATGATAATCAAAAAAAAATTACTTGACGAAATAGGGTATTTCAGAAAAGAATTTGATGGGGTACAGGATTATGATCTGATTTTGAGAGCTTCGGAAAAAGCAAGAAAAATTCTGCATATCCCAAAGATTCTATACCACTGGAGAGAGAGTAAATTTTCTGTTGCAGCCAACGCAGATTCAAAAAATTATGCACATGAACGGGGGAAAAATGTCTTAAGAGAACACTTATCAAGGATGGGAATTGAAGGAAATGTAATTGATGGTCCTTTTTTATTTGGCTATAAGGTTAATTATAAAATTAAATTCAAACCCAAGGTTTCAATAATTATTCCAAATAGAGATCATTGCCAGGATTTAATGAGATGTGTAACTTCAATTTTGAAAAGTAGTTATGAAAATTTTGAGATAATTGTTGTAGAAAATTTTAGCAAAGAACAACAAACCTTTAAACTATATGACGAATTAATAGAAAAGGATAAAAGAATTAAAATAATAAAATGGGAAGACAAAAATTTTAACTTTTCCAAAATAAATAACTTTGCTGTTGATCAATCATCTGGTGAAGTTATAATTTTCTTAAATAATGATACAGAAGTAATAAATAAAAACTGGATTGAAGAAATGCTTGAACACTGCCAGAGAAAAGAAGTTGGAGCTGTAGGTGCAAAGCTTTATTATCCCGATGAAACTATTCAGCATGCAGGGGTTATTTTAGGAATAAAGGGTGTAGCCGGGCATTCTCATAAGTATTTTCATAGAAATGAGCAGGGTTTTATGAGAAGACTCATTCTAATACAGAATCTTTCCGCCGTTACTGCTGCTTGCATGATGGTAAGAAAAGAAGTTTTCAAAGAGGTGGGGGGGTTTGATGAGAGCTATTTATTAGCTTTTGGTGATGTTGATTTATGTGTTAAGATAAGGGAAAAAGGATACTTTATAGTATGGACGCCTTATGCTGAACTTTATCATTATGAGTCAAAAACAAGAGGTTATGAGGATACGCAAGAAAAACAAAAAAGATTTCAGAGAGAAATTGAATATTTCCTGAAAAAATGGAAACACATACTGGAAAAAGGAGATCCATACTACAGCCCTAATTTAACACTGGATAGTGAGGATTTTTCTATAAAAATAGATTGAATTAAGATGAAAAAGTTTACTATTGATAAATCACCAAACTTCAATTAATAAAAAAATATATAGGTAAAAAAATATCAGACAGGAGGAGGAGAAAGTGAATCAGAAGTTTTTTAATTTTATAAATCAGAAGACTTTTACTCTTAATATTTCAAAAATTTTTATTTTAGCCCTCTTAATTTTAATTTTTTACATTACTGTAACTAATAATCCTTTATATGATACAAAAATTAACATAGAATTTATGTCTCAAAAATCCAGCACATTAGAGTTGTATTACAATACTGGAATTGGTTATAATGAAAGGGATGTTTTAAGGCAAGGTTTTGGTTCTTTAAAAGATGAAAAACTTTCTTTTTTTATTAAAAATAAAATCATAGATTTCAGAATAGACCCTGGTTCAGTTCAAAATAATACAGTATTTATAAAAGAAATAAACTTAAATTGTAGAAATGTGAAATTGCAATGGAAAAGTGAGAAATTATTAGAGTATTTTACGCCTTTGAATGATATAAAGACATTTAAAATATCCAACGAGATTCTGGTTATAGAAACCTCAGGAAAAGACCCATATTTTGGATTTAAAGGGGACTTAAGTAGTTTATACCTTTTAAGGAATGATAAAAGTAGATTAATTTTTGGATTTATTTTATTAATGTTACTATGTTTGTTTGCAGGGTATTATGTATTTTTAACTATTTTAAACTTTATTATATACTTTTTTGATATCAAAAGGTTCAATGATAGGAAAAATTTTGAGTTTCTACTTAAAAAAATTTCCTTTCTTCTTTCTTTTTCAGGTTTGATATTTTTAATTTCGCTTATCACTATTTTTAAATCCAGCCCAAATCTATTAGTTTTTGGTTATTCATCAAGCGAAAATTTTTTACAGGGGGATTCAAAAATTAATTTTATTGTTAATAAAGGTGGTAAAGAAGAAACAATAAAAGCAAAACCTTTTTATGAAGAAAAAGATTCTTTCTATTTATTAGAAAACTTAAAAGACTCAAAGGATATTAAAATTGCTATAGATAAGTATCCAGCTATATTTTCTGTCAAATCTATAAAATTTATGCATTACTTTGGAAAATTTAAAATTGCCTTAAAGCTTTTTGAGTTAACTGAGAAAAGTTTAAAAAGTGTGGTTTTAAAAGATGGAAATCAAACGATTTCAAGTTTCACAGGAGAGAAAGTTTTTATTCAAATTGATAAAGGTAAAATTGATAAAATATGGATGAATAAGCTTATCTGGTTTATTTTCGTTCAGGTTCTAGTATTGATATTTGGACTAGTGTTTTTTAGTTTTTTGTTGTTTAAAACGAAGATAGTGGAAATTATGTTTTTTTATTTCCACAAAGGTATTGGTTTAATAAATAAGATTCTTATACATAGTTTTAACTCTGTTTTAGAATTACTAGATAAAATATCTAGTTTTTTAAATAACTACCTAGGCATAGATAGAATAATAAGGTTTAATAAAAAAACTGTGGGATTTTTATTTCTGCTTCTCTTATTATTCATTATTCTTTGTTGTTTCAAAGTCCATTATTCTTCTATAAATGCGTGGGATAGTTACGTTCCTCCTGAAAAAGATGATAGGACGAGTAAAATTATCTTTGGAAATATAAAATATATTAGAAGTGATGAGTGGTTTGCTACCACACCTTTTTTTCTTAATGGGGTTTCTAAAATAAAGGAATTAAATTTTCTTTCCCATATTTTAAATATATTTTCTCCTGATATGTGGGGTTTTTATTTTTTAGATATTGATAGAGGATTTTCCTTTTATTGGAATTATTGGCTTTTTGGTTCTATTATTGGTTTCTTTTTGTTACTTTTTATAGTTACTAAAAATAATTTTTGTTTATCAATTTTTGGAACTCTTTTCTTTTTATTTTCAAGTTACAATAGATGGTGGGGGATATATGATTTTGTTGCAAAGTTTAGTTTCATTTTTGTTTTTTTTATTTTATTTTTATACAGCAAAAGAGCAATTTCAATATTGATAAGTTTTTATTTTCTAATGGTTTTTCTAAAAGGATTTGTTTTTACTTTTTATCCTCCTTGGCAGGTTAATCTTGGATATTTATTACTTTTTTTAATATTGGGTTATATATTACAAAATCATAGCAAAGAAAGCTTTTTTTCGAATTTTAACTTAAAGTTAATCCTTTTTATCTTTGCTTTTGCTATTGGAATAACTTATACAGCATATTACATATTTAAAAATTTAAATTATTTTGAGAGAGTCTTAAATACAGTGTATCCTGGGAAAAGGGTTTCAACGGGTGGAAATCTCTCATTTTTTTGGTTTTTGTTTTCAGGATACTTTGATATATATATGAATCAAGACAATTATTTTTTTGGTAATATTTGTGCTTCAAGTAATTTTATAATGTTTTATCCCTTTATTATTCCAATTGTTTTTAAGAAAATTTTAACAGAAAGAAAAGTGGACTTTGTTAAATTATTTTTATCTTTATATCTTTTATTTTTTTCATATTATTCACTTTTTAATATACCAGAATTTGTTGCAAAAATTTCTTTATTGTCATATGTTCCTTATAATAGAGCATTAATAGGAATAGGAATGGCAAATATTATTCTTATCATTACTTACTTAACCGAAAATAACATGGGAAAAATCCTTAATATTTTTAAATCAGTAAAGAGTTTGATTTTTGATGTGTTTCTTTATCTAATACTTTTTTTTATATTTTTTCTTTTTTCTATGTATTTCAAACAGAATATTTGGTTTTACATAGATTTTTCAAAAGCTTTGTTTGTTAGCATAAGTTTTTCTTTTCTTTCTTTTCTTTTAATAAAAAAATACAAATTTTTGTTTTCTATACTTCTTTTACCATTTTTGATCCTTCCTTCATGGGGAAAAAATCCAGTTGTTATTGGTTTAGATTCAATATACAGTAAATCCATAGTAAGATTTGTGAAAAGTATTGTGTCAAAAGATCCAGAAAATAAGTGGATAGTTTATGATAATTTTCTGTTACCTAATTTACTAAGTGTGACTGACGCGAAAGTATTTAATAAAACAACTTTTCCACCTGACATTGATAGTATGACCATACTTGATAGTAAACAACAATATAAAGATATATGGAATAGATATGCACACGTAGTAATTTATAATTCTTTAAGCAATACAAATTCAATAGATTTTAAATTGATACAAACAGATGTTTATTCAATTTACATAAGCCCCTTTAATATTAAACTTAAAGAGCTTGGCATAAAATATTTTGTTTTTCCATCATACTGGGATAAAAAGTTTCTTGAAAAAGGTGGAATAATTTTGTTAACCAATGTCCCTTTAAATGGTTATTGGGTGTGTATGTCCACTAATTTTTGATCCTTTTTGTATAACTTTTTGAGTAATATAGATGGACCGAATCTTCTTTTTGACAATTTTTTAGCCTTCTACTTTATAATTTTTTTTAGGTTAAAGTTTAGTAAGTGAAGTTAATGGCAAAAATTTTTTATGTTGTTGTAGTGATGCCTTTTTAAATTTTTCAGGTTAAAAGACTGACTTTAGTTAAGGATTTGACTTATTTTTATTGACTGTTAAGGTTAAGGTTTATTTTGAATAGCCACAATTTGAACTTAAATAATGAAGGGATAAGGCTTAAAAATTTGAAACAATAGTGAAAATTGGCTATAATTAGGAATACGTTATTCATTTTAAAAATAACTACTAGAAAATTTGTAAGGTTATGCAACTGTTTTTGTACATTGATAAAAAATAATTTGGTGGGAAAAATATAAGGTATATAAATGGAGAAATTTTTTCTTTCCTTGCCTTTTATGGGCAAAAAGATTTCAGATAGACCAATGTTGCTTAAGGTTATGTCGAATGTATGCTGGCTTTCTATAGATAAAATTATACGAATGGGTGTCAGTTTTTTTGTCGGAGTATGGGTGGCGAGGTATTTGACACCAGAAGGCTATGGTTTGCTTAATTATGCTATTGCTTTTACAACTTTATTTGGTAGTTTTGCATCTTTAGGACTACAAGAAATTGTCGTACGTGAAATAGTGAAATTTCCCGAAAAGGCTTTTGATATAGTAGGAACAGCCTTTTTTCTTAGACTTATATCAGGTTTAATAACTGTCATCCTTACAATCGGTGTAGGCTTTATCTTTCATAAAGGAAACTTTCAAACACTTTTAATGCTTGGACTCATTTCTCTCGGATATGTTTTTCAATCCTTTTTTGTGATTGATTACTATTTTCAGAGTAAGATTCTGTCAAAATATACGGTAATAGCTCAAAACATAGCCTTTTTCATTACGACGGCCTTAAAAATCTTTCTCCTTCTCATTCAGGCACAAGTTATATGGTTTGCCTTTGCCTACACTTTTGAAATATTTTTGGGGGGAGTTTTTCTTGCTTTTATCTATCAGCGTCAGGGGCTTCATGTCAAAAAATGGAGATTCGATAGTGTGTTGGCCCGGGAACTTCTCTCATATAGCTGGCCACTCATGCTTTCAAATGTAGCAATAATGATATATATGCGTACTGATCAGGTGATGCTGAAAGCTATGATAGGGGAAAAAGCAGTTGGTCTATATTCAGCAGCGGTAAGTTTAAGTGAAGTATGGTATATGATACCTATGGTAGTAAGCACTTCTGTTTTTCCGGCAACTATTGAAGCAAAAAAGGTAAGCGAAGAACTTTACTATCGACGGCTGGGGCAGTTTTTTGCTCTGATGGGATGGGCGGCTATTGCCATTGCTTTGCCTGTTTCGCTTCTCAGTGGTTTCATTGTGAATCTTCTCTTTGGGCAGGCATATATTGAGTCGGCAAAGGTGCTGACAATCCATATATGGGCGGGAGTGTTTGTGTTTCTGGGGGTAGCAAGGGGACAATGGATTATGGCTGAAAATTTACAGAAATACGCTTTTTATTTTACATTTATGGCAACATTATTGAATATATGTCTAAACGGAATTCTGATTCCATTTCTGGGTATTGTTGGGGCTGCGTGGGCTACACTGATAAGCCAGTTTTTTTCTGTTATTGTTTTTCCAGCTTTTTTTTCACTAACAAGGAGAAGCAGTTTCTTGCTTATTAAAAGTTTGATTATGAAAGATGAAATTTCTCTTTTATTTAAGGGGGAGCATAAATGAAACGAAATATTGCTTTTTTTCTTTCTTCTAATAATGAAACTAATGGTGGTTTTATAAAGGCCAAAGAACATTTTGAAAATTTAGCAAATCATTATGGCTTTAAAGTTTTCTTCCTGAATTTACATCATATAAATCATATAAAACTGTACATAATATATGAAGAAGCTGTAACTATATCATATGAAAAAGAAAGGATAGAATTTCCTGTTGGGAACCTGGGAGACAAACCTCTGCATTATGATCGATTTTTAAAAGTAATTATCCAGGGAAAAGAAGTTATTATAACAAATGATTATGCGGGAAGTATTCCTGTTTTTTATTCTACGAGGAAATATCTTTCCCTGTCAAATATTGAACCTGTTGTTGTATTTGATAGTGAAACATCATTAAATGACCTTTCTTTTGAAAATATTTATGGATTTTTAAGATACTCTCATTTTATCTGGGATGAAACCGCATATCAACATATCTATTCTATGTTACCTGATTCCGAATACAGATTTGATATCACTGGTCTCAAAGTTCATTCAAGATACTTGCAAACGGTGAAAGCAAGTTACGATAATATTTCACTGAGTGACAAAGAGATTGCCAATAAGCTGAATGAATTAAATGATATGTTAGTATATCGATCATTATCACATTATGCTCAGATTATTCTCCCTTTATCCGCTGGATATGATTCCAGAATGATTTTCGCTTCAATATCAAAAAATGAAAACTTGAAGAAAAAACTCAAATGTTTCACCTATGGTTCTTTAGGTTCTGTAGAAGTGGAAGCTGCCAGAGAACTCACAAAATTTTACAATATTGACTGGCAATTCATAGATTTGCCATGTCAGTTTTTAACAAAAGAGTATCTCGTTTCTATTCATAATATCTTTGGTAGTTCACTGCATATGCATGGGATGTATCAATTAGAATTTTTCCACGAAATAAAAAAGTCTATAAAATTCACAGAAAACCCCTGTTTAACATCAGGATTTATGACAGGGGTTCCTGCGGGCCAGCATAATGGAAAACTTAATATAAAAAGCAATGAGATTCGTTTAACTGAAGCGATGAATCGATTTAGCCAGAGTCAGTACTGGACAGATGAAGACTTGAACCGATTTGATGTTTTTAAGGGGAAAGACTATATAGAAAAAGCAGAGGAAAGATTTAGAAAAGCCTTTGAACGTTTTGAAGGTGAGATTTATCAAAAATCTGTAATGTTTGATGTTTGGACAAGACAGAGAAATTTTATTAGCTATTATCCTCGTACATTAGAGTGGTGTACCCCGGTAGTGAGCCCACATATGAATGCCGAGTATGCTAATTTCTTTATGTCACTCTCTGAAAGGCATCTTCATAATAGATATGCAGTTGAATTGATGTTTGCCTACCATTACCCTGAAATTGCAAGGGTAATTTCTAATAGTAATGCTCTCAAAGCTATTACCAACCCGTGGGATACCTTTCTTTTCAGATTATCTGATTTGTTAAGAATACTCAAAGTCAACTGGATCCTTCCAGAAAAATATAGAAATAATCCATTTGATTTTGATATAAAAGCGCTTCAAAATTGTAAAGAAGAAGGAATATTCCCTTTACTTGAAAATAAGTCTGGTGTTAGAGATGTGATATATACAATAATAAACAAGAATGAAATTGCAGTCCTTTATGATAGAGCATCTAAGGGTTCAACACTGTCTTATAATAAGCTTGTTACTCTTCAATCGTTGGCTTTATCCTTGCTACAGATGGAGAGTTAAATATGATGTTAAAGGCATTTTTCTGTGGTGATATAGTCAACTTTACAAACAATTCAGAATTCATCGATAACCAACTTAAATATATTATAAGAGAATGTGATTTTTCCATAGGAAATTTCGAAGCTCCGATTAAAACTGAACAAATGATTCCAATTAAAAAAGCTGGCCCACATGTATTTCAAGCAAAGGAAACTATTCAATATCTCAAGAATGCTGGATTTACTATAGTTTCTCTGGCAAACAATCATATTTATGATTATGGAGAAAGAGGGCTAAAGTCTACAATAGAAGAACTTGGAAGAAATAACATTCAATTTGTTGGAGCGGGGATGAATTTTGAAGAAGCCTATACCCCGAGGATAATTGAAAAGAATGGAATAAAAATAGGGATTATTGCAGCCTGTGAAAATGAATTCGGTTGCTTGTATGAAAAACAAAATAGAGGGGGGTATGCTTGGATACTACACAGGATTATTGAAGATATCATAAGAGATTTAAAGAAACAAGTTGACTATATAGTTTTGATTATTCATGCTGGAGTAGAAGATATACAAATTCCAATAAAAGAGTGGAGAGAACTTTACAGAAGATTTTGTGAAATAGGAGTTGATGTAATAATAGGGCATCATCCTCATGTCCCTCAAGGGTATGAACAATATCACGATAGTTTTATTTTTTACAGCCTGGGCAATTTCTATTTTGATACCCCTGATTTTATAAGATCTTCCAATGATAGTTATAGTGTGGTTTTAGAATTTTACAAACCAAAAAATTTAAAATTTGATATTGTATATCACAAGACAATAGATGGAAAAACACGTATGGTAGATAAGAAAGAAGTTTCTTTCGATCTTAACATATTGAATTCTCTCCTTGAAAAAGATTACGAAGAAAGAAATAATAGCATCTGTCTTCAGCTTTTTCAAAGGTATTACTACAGCTATTACAAAACAGCTACAAAATTTTCCTTTCTTCAGTTAGTAAGAAGATTACTTTTCAAAAAAAGCTTGTATAGTTATCTTCTCTTGCTTCATAACATAAAAATAGATTCTCACAGGTTTGTAGTTCAAAGAGCTTTAACTTTATTAACGGAGGCACCATGATAAATCTAGCACCAATAGTCCTTTTCACCTACAACCGTCTTTGGCATACACAGCAAACCGTAGAAGCCTTGCAAAGGAATCAGCTTGCGGGAGAGAGTAAACTTTTTATTTTCAGTGATAGCCCAAAAACAGAAAAGGATGAAGCAAAGGTAAAAGAAGTAAGAGAATATCTTAAAGATATAAAGGGCTTCAAAAAAATAGAAATTATAGAAAGGGACAGAAATTTGGGTCTGGCAGCTAATATTATTGATGGAGTTACAAGGATCGTGAATGAATATGGAACGATTATCGTGCTTGAAGATGATTTAGTCACGAGCCCGTATTTTTTAACCTATATGAATAAAGCTCTTGAGATGTATCGGGATGAAGAAAAGGTGGCCTCCATTCATGGTTATGTATATCCTCTTCCCAATCCCGAAAAACTTCCTGAGACATTCTTTATCCGTGGAGCGGATTGCTGGGGTTGGGCTACATGGAAGAGAGCATGGCAATATTTTGAACCAGATGGAAGAAAGCTTCTTGCACTTCTAAAAGAAAGAAAAGAAAGTAGTCTTTTTGACTTCAATGGGAGCTACCCCTATACTCGAATGCTCAAGAATCAGGTTAAAGGGAAAAATAACTCCTGGGCCATTCGATGGTACGCCAGTGCTTTTGTAAACAATATGCTTACCCTTTATCCACGGAAAAGTTTAGTGAGAAATATTGGATTTGATAATAGTGGCACGCATTGCAGTACCACCGATGTTTTTGATGTAGAGCTTGTTAATGAAGTTATCTTAGAAAAAATACCTGTAGAGGAAAATAAAGAGGCACGAAAGCAGTTTGAAGTGTATTTAAGAAATACTTCGCCCTTTTCATTAAGATTTATTTGGAATGTGATCAGGAGAAGATTTTTATGAATGTGGTAAGTTTCTTTAAATTGTTTTTGCCTCCCATTGTAACACTTTTTTTGAGGAAGGTAGTTCATTCCAAGTACGGTTGGCATGGGGATTATTCTTCTTGGGAAGAAGCAAAGAAGCATTGCAGTGGATATGATGATGAAGCCATTCTCGAAAAGGTGAAAGAATCGCTCTTGAAGGTGAAAAATGGGGAGGCTGTCTATGAGAGAGATAGTGTTCTTTTTGATAAAATTGAATATTCCTGGCCCCTTCTTTCAGGAATTCTTTTAGCTGCAAGTATTAATAAAGGACAGTTATCTGTAGTGGATTTTGGGGGAAGTTTAGGGAGTACCTATTTTCAAAATCGTAAGTTTATAAACCTATTAGAGAATGTTAGATGGAATATTATTGAACAACCCCATTTTGTAAAAGAAGAAAAGCTCCACTTTCAAGATGAAAGACTTCATTTTTATGGAGATATAGAAAGCTGTGTAAAAAAAGAAAAACCTAATGTGCTTATTTTGTCAAGTGTTCTCTGTTATCTTGAAAAACCCTACGAAATACTTGAAAACTTATTATCATATAATTTACCTTTTGTTATCGTTGATCGTACACCATTTCATACAAAAGGCTATGATAGAATTACGATTCAAAGAGTACCTCCATGGATTTACAGGGCAAGCTACCCATGCTGGATATTTGATAAAGGAAAGTTTCTAACTTTTTTTAATGAGAAAGGATATATTCTCATTGAAGAATTTGATGCTCTTGCTGGTAAGATGGACATTTACGAAGATAAGGGGTTTATATGGCTGAAAAAATAATCAAAGAAATTTTAAGACAGGAATGCTTTCAAGAAAAACCGCCAGTCCTAGTTGATGTAGGAGCTTCGGGTGAGTTAAGAAAAATATGGAAAGAACTTGCTCCTTTTTCCATATACATCGGTTTTGATGCAGATACAAGGGATTTAGCAATTGTAGAAGAATCTAAAGGTGTATATAAAAAATCTTTTGTAATAAATAGAATAGTAAGTGATCGGGAAGAAATAAAAAATTTTTATTTAACAAAAAGCCCACATTGTTCCAGCACTTTGAAACCTGATTTGGAAAGTCTTAAACCATATCATATTAAAAGCTTTTTTGAAATTGAAAGTATCCAGGAATTACCCTCTGTTTCTTTAAGAAGTATTTTTCATAAATTAGATATTTCTTATGTTGACTGGTTTAAAACTGATTCGCAAGGGACGGATTTAAGAATATTTAAAGGTATGGGCGAAGAATACATAAAAAAAGTTCTAGTTGCAGAATTTGAACCTGGAATTCTTGATGCATATAAAGGAGAAGATAAGTTACACACAATTATGGCTTTTTTTGACACAAGAAAAGATTTCTGGTGTGACGAATGCCTTGTAAGAGGGATGGCAAGAATTTCTGAAGAAACTTATAAAAAACTAAATAGATTTGAGCAGAGGTTTTTTTATTGCTTTCAAAAACCTGCTGCATTCTGGGCGGAAATTTCATACATGAACATAATGAAAGGAACTTACTGGACAAAGCGGGATTTTCTTCTTATGATTGTTTTTGCCATTTTGAAGAAACAATATGGCTTTGCTTTAGAAATTGCAGAAAAAGGAAAAGAAGTACTTAGCGATCAAATTTTTGAGAAACTCAAACAAGATACTTTAAAAATTATGAAAATCAATGGGTATCGAAGCTTTCCACTTTATATACTCAAGAGGATAGGAGAAGTATTTTTATGAATGTAACTTATAATTACTGTACCCTTTTTGATAGCAAATATTTGATTCGCGGATTAGCAATGTATGAGTCTCTAAAACTCCATAGCAAAAGTTTTCATCTGTATGTTTTTGCTTTTGATGACTTAACAGAAAAGATACTTAAAGAAATAAATTTGCCACAGATTACAGTTATTTCGCTTGGTGAATTCGAAAATGAAGAGCTTTTGGCTTTAAAACCAACGAGAACAAAAGGGGAGTATTGCTGGACATGTACTCCCTCCACAATCAAATATTGTATAGAAAAATTTA
>Ga0078972_1013923_pt1 | contig 13003 bp, 10 predicted proteins | sample YelNatPaOPGAMG01_FD_67568 | JGI IMG/M metagenome (GOLD analysis project Ga0078972, IMG submission 67568) | Hot spring thermophilic microbial communities from Obsidian Pool, Yellowstone National Park, USA - OP-RAMG-01 (SPADES assembly) (version 2) | ecosystem: Environmental > Aquatic > Thermal...
CGTCTTGTCCGGTCTTAGGGCCGTTTACGTCCTTGCGCAGTTCGTCCTGTCCGGTCTTCAGGCCGTTTACGTCCTTGCGGAGTTCGTCCTGTCCGGTCTTCAAGCCGTTTACGTCCTTGCGGAGTTCGTCCTGTCCGGTCTTCAGGCCACTGATATCCATCCGCAAATCCTGGACAATCGAGTTGGTATGACCGACAATCTGGATAAGGCTGGAAACCATGTTGTACACCTGGTCCAAACGATCCTCGGGCACCGTACAACCCCCTTCGCCCCGGCGATGCGACCATTGTACAACAAAAAACAGTTCGAAGCAATAGCCGGATTTTCCAAACATATGTTTGGTTTTGCGGGCCCGAACACCGGTTTTGCCGACGTGATATCCCCGGTGGAAGGGTGTTCCAACCCGCCGCGACGAATTGCGGACCCCCGCGGGGGTCCGTCGACGGCTCGTTGCCGGTGAGGTTTTCGTTCAGTACGCCACCCGGGAGGTGCCGACCGCGTCCCGGGCGTCGATCAGGCCGTGGCCCTGGGCCGTTGGGGCGAAATGAAGGTCCCGGCAACTGTGGACGATCGCCCCCTTCACCTGGTCCGGGGTCAGGCCGGGCGAGGCCTGGAGGATCAGGGCCGCCAGTCCGGCGCACATCGGTGTGGCCATGGAGGTGCCGGAAAGGGTGAAATAGTGACGGCCGACCCGTTGGGCGGGGCTGCGCCGGTCCAACGCGGAACCGGGCGAGCGCAGGGAAACGATGCCCACGCCGGGGGCCACCACGTCCGGCTTGGGTACCCCGTCCGCGGTGGGTCCCCGGCTCGAAAAGGAAGCGACCGTATCGTCCCCGACCGGTATCGTCCGGTGGTCGTCCGACGCTCCCACCGTGATTACCGCGGGCGTGCAGCCCGGCGATTCCACGGTGCGCGGCGCCGGACCGGCGTTGCCCGCGGCCGTCACCACCACCAGTCCGCCGCGCCAGGCCGCCTCCGCGGCGGCGGCCACGGGGTCGTCGCGGTAGGAACCGGTGGCGGGGCTGCCCAGGGAAAGGGAAATGACGCGGATTTTCAGGGCGTCTCTTTGAGCCAGGCACCAGTCGATGCCGGCGATTACGGTGGAGAGACGGCCGCCGCCTTCCCGGTCGAGGACTTTTACGCCGGCCAGGCGTGCCTCCGGCGCCAGACCGCGGTAACGACCCCGCAGGCTGTAGCCGTTTCCGGCGACGATCCCGGCGCAGTGGGTGCCATGACCGTTGTCGTCATAGGGCGCCCGCCTGCGGCCGACCAGGTCGTGGAAGGCCACGATCCGGTTGGCCGGCCGGACCAGGTCCGGGTGGGGATGGATACCGGTGTCCAAAACGGCCACCACCACGCCGCGCCCGGTGTGTCCGTCCTGCCAGGCCGCGGTTCCTTCCACCGCGGGCACGGCCACGTCCAGGTTGGCGTGCACCGGCCGGTCCAGCCAGAGCCGTCGCACGGACCGGTGGCCGTCCAGCTGTTTCAGGGCTTCCAGGCCCGCCTGGGCGCTGAAGGATCTGATGAGGGGCAGGTGGTGGTCGAAAACGAGATCCCTGTGTTTGGCCGTTTCCCGGGCCTCCTCCGGGTTGTATGTGTCCCCTTCCATCTGCACGATGACGGGGGCGCGCCAGGCGCCGCGCGGGAGCAGTCCCGCCAGCGCGGGCCTGCCGTTGTGGCAGTGGTCGCAGATGTGTTTTTTCAGGGCCGCGGACATTTTGCGACTTTCGCTCACCCAGGCCAAATGTTGCGGATACATGGTGACGGTCCCACCTTTTGGTTTCCTTCTCCAGGGTATGCCAGGGCGGGGTCGGGGGTTACGATAACGGCCCGCCGGGGTGAATGGTCGATTTTGACCCCCCAATGGTGCTTTGGGCCGGCCGGAGGGAATTGACAGGGGTCCGGCGAGGGGGTAAGGTATATATGAATGAATGCTCATTCACAGGTGAACGCCCCGAACTGCCGGTTTGGGGCGGAAGAGGAGGTGTTTCGTGGCTTGGATCATCCCTATCCCTGGCTGAAGTCCTATCCCCCGGGCATGCCCGCCCGCCTGGAGTACCCGCCGCAGGTGCTGCCGGACCTCCTGCAGGCGGCCGCCCGCGACCACGCCGAGGCCCAGGCTTTCGCCTTCTACGACCATCCCCTGACCTACGGTGTTTTCTACGGCTACGCCGGTCGTCTGGCCGCCGCCCTGGTCGGCCTGGGCATACACAAGGGGGACCGGGTGGCCATCATGGGGCCCAACTGCCCGCAGTGGGAAATCGCCTTTTTCGGTACCCTCATGGCGGGAGCGGTGGTGGTGCAGACCAACCCCATGTACCGGGACCGGGAACTGACCTTCCTGTTGCAGGATTCCGGGGCCAGGGCCGTGTTCGTGTACAAGCCCCTTTTGCCGCTCGTCCTGGCCGTCCGCCCCGCGACCGCCGTGGAGCGGGTGGTGTGCTTCGATTTCGTGCCCGCCTTCGAGCCCGCCGGTGAAGGGGTGGAGGTTTTCGAGTCCCTCGTCGCCCAAAGCGGGGCGTGCGCGTGCCCCCCGGTCGATCCGGAGGACCCGGCCGTTTTGCAGTACACCGGGGGCACCACCGGCGACCCCAAGGGGGCCGTGCTCACCCACCGGAACCTGGTGGCCAACACCCGGCAGGCCCTGGCGGCCATGGCTCCCCTCGGCGTCCGTCCGGGGGAGGAGGTCGTGCTGACCGTCCTGCCCCTGTTTCACGTCTACGGCATGACCGCCGCCATGAACGTGGCGGTGGCCCTGGCCGCCAAACAGGTAGTCCTGCCCCGCTTCGACGCCGGCGAGGTGATGGCGGCCATCGCCAGACACCGGGTGACCTTCTTTCCCGGGGCGCCCACCATGTACGTGGCGGTCAACAACCACCCGGACGTGGAAAAGGCCGATCTCGGCTCGGTCAAGGGCTGCATCTCCGGTTCGGCCCCCCTGCCGCCCGAGGTGCAGCGCCGCTTCGAGGACCTGACCGGGGCCGTCCTGGTGGAAGGTTACGGCCTGTCCGAGGCCTCGCCGATCACCCATGTCAACCCCATGGCCGGCGAAAGGCGGCCGGGCAAGATCGGGCTGCCGGTGCCGGATACCGTGGCGAGAATCGTGGACGCCGCCACGGGCACCCGGGAGTTGCCGCCCGGGGAGATCGGCGAGTTGGTGGTGCGGGGCCCGCAGGTGATGAAAGGCTACTGGAACAAGCCCCGCGAGACGGCCGAAGTGCTGCGGGACGGCTGGCTCCATACCGGCGACCTGGCCGTCATGGACGGGGACGGCTATTTCGCGGTGGTGGACCGCAAGAAGGACATCATCATCGCCGGCGGCTTCAACATCTACCCGCGGGAAGTGGAGGACGTCATCTACGAGCACCCGGCGGTGCGGGAAGCGGCGGTGGTGGGCATACCCGACGCCTACCGGGGGGAGACGGTCAAGGCCTTTGTCGTGCTGAAGGACAACGCCGCCCTGACCGCCGACGAACTGGTCGCCTTTTTGCGGCGGCATCTGGCCGCCTACAAGGTGCCCCGCCAGGTGGAGTTCCGCGAACAACTGCCCAAAACCATGGTGGGCAAGGCCCTGCGCCGGGTTCTGCGGCAGGAGACAACCGGAAAGAAAGAGGAGGTGTAAGGATGACCGTGAGACCTGTCAAGAAGGCGGCGGTGCTGGGCGCCGGCGTGATGGGGAGCGCCATTGCCGCCCATCTGGCCAACGTGGGCATCCCCACCCTTTTGTTGGACATCGTGCCCGAAGGGAGCGCCGAGCGCAACCGGCTGGCCGCCGGGGCGATCGAGCGCCTGAAGAAGACCAGGCCGTCGCCGCTGTACCTTACCGAACGGGCGGCCCTGATCACGCCCGGGAACCTGGAGGACGACCTGCCGCGCCTGGCCGATGTGGACTGGGTGATCGAGGCCGTGGTGGAGAACCTGGCCCTGAAGAAGGAACTGCTGTCCCGGGTGGCCGGCCATTGCCGGCCGGACGCCGTCATCAGCACCAACACTTCGGGGCTGCCGGTCAACGCCATCGCCGAGGGACTGCCTTCCGGCCGGTATTTCCTGGGCACCCATTTCTTCAATCCGCCCCGCTACATGCGTCTTCTGGAAATAATCCCGGGTGCGCACACCGATCCCGAAGTCGTCGCCTACATGAAGGATTTCGCCTACAACGTCCTGGGCAAGGGCGTGGTCATCGCCAAGGATACGCCCAACTTCATCGCCAACCGGATCGGTACCTACGGCATGATCGCCACCTTCGCGGCCACCCTGGAGGAAGGGTTCACCGTCGAGGAGGTGGACGCCCTGACCGGCCCGGTCCTGGGCCGGCCCAAGAGCGCCTCCTACCGCACCCTGGACATGGTGGGTCTCGACATCATGTACCACGTGGCCAGGAACACCTACGAGGCTCTGCCCGAGGGTCCGGAGCGGGAGCATTTCCGTCCGCCGGAGGTCGTGGAACGGATGGTGGCCCAAAAACTCCTGGGCGACAAGACCGGCGGCGGTTTCTACCGCAAGGAAAAAGGCGGCGTTTTGGCGCTCGACCTCCAGACCCTGGAATACCGGGCCAAACGGCCGGTGAAGCTGCCCGCCCTGGAGGCGGCCCGCCAACTGCCGGATCCCGTGTCCCGCCTCCGGGCCCTCATCGATGCCAAGGACCGGGCCGGGCGCTTCGTCTGGCGCATTACCCGGGACACCCTTCTCTACACCCTGGAGAAATGGGAGGAACTGGCCCACGACATCGTGTCCGTGGACCGGGCCATGCGCTGGGGCTTCAACTGGGAGATGGGCCCCTTCGAGTTGTGGGACGCGCTGGGCGTCGAATACACGGCCAGGCGTCTGGCCGCGGAAGGGCGGGAGGTGCCGCCGGCCCTCTCCCGGATGCTGGAGAAGGGGATCAAGTCGTTCTACCGCCCGGAGGGAGGCACCAAGTGGTTCTATAACCCCTCCACCGGGGCGGAGGAGGCGCTGCCGGGCCGGGCGGACCTCATCTTCCTGCCCGATCTGAAAACGCAAGGCAAGACGGTTTTCGAAAACCGGGGCGCCTCCCTGGTGGACCTGGGCGACGGCGTCGCCGGCCTGGAGTTCCACGCCAAGGAGAACGCCATCGGCGAGGATATCGTCCGGGCGATCTTCCGGGCCGTGCCGGAAGTGGAGGAGAACTTCGACGCCCTGGTGCTGGCCAACCACGGGCGCAACTTCTCCGTGGGGGCCAACCTGGTCCTGGTCCTCATGGAGGCCGAGGACGACAACTGGGACGTGCTGGAGACGGCGGTCCGGCGGTTCCAGGAAGCCAACATGGCCCTGAAGTATTGCCAGCGGCCGGTGGTGGCCGCTCCCCACCAGATGGCCCTGGGCGGCGGGCTGGAGGTCTGCCTGGCGGCCGACCGGGTGCAGGCCCTGGCCGAAAGCTATCTCGGCCTGGTGGAGGTGGGCGTGGGTCTCCTGCCGGCCGGCGGCGGGGTGAAGGAACTGCTGTTCCGGGCCATGGAGCACGTGCCCGAGCCGATGCCCGGCGCCAGCGTGGATCCCATTCCCTTCGTGGCCCGCGCTTTCGAGAACATCGCCACCGCCCGCGTGGCCACCAGCGGGCCGGAAGCCGTGAAACTGGGTTACCTCCGGACCTGCGACCGGATCACCACCAATCCCGACCGCCTCATCTTCGAGGCCAAGGCCGTCGCCCTGGGGCTGGCCCGGGCCGGCTACCGGCCGCCCGTGCCGGTACGGGTGCGGGCGACGGGCACCGCCGGCATCGCCGCCCTGAAGACGGCCCTGTACGGCATGCGGGAAGGCGGTTTCATCAGCGCATACGACTTCCACGTCGGCTCCCGGGTGGCCAACGTCATCTGCGGCGGTCCGGTGACGCCGGGCACGGAGGTCACCGAGCAGTACATCCTCGACCTGGAGCGGGAGGGCTTCCTCAGCCTCCTGGGCGAACCGAAGACGCAGGCCCGTATCAGGCACATGCTGAAGACGGGCAAGCCGCTTAGGAATTAAGGGGGGAGCACGACATGCGCGAAGCTTACGTGGTGAGTGCGGTGCGCACGCCGGTGGGCAAGGCGCCCCGCGGGCGATTGAAGAATACGCGGCCGGACGAGCTGGCGGCCCTGGTGGTCAGGGAGGCGGTGGCCCGCGTACCGGGTCTGGATCCCGGGGCGGTGGAGGACCTGGTTTTGGGCTGCGCCTTTCCGGAGGCGGAGCAGGGCATGAACGCCGGCCGGATCGTGGCCCTGCGGGCCGGTCTGCCGGTCACCGTGCCGGGGGCGACGGTCAACCGGTTCTGCGCCTCCGGCCTGGAGGCCATCGCCATGGCCGCGACCCGGGTCAGGGCGGGCATGGCCGGGATCCAGGCGGCCGGCGGGATGGAGAGCATGAGCCTGGTGCCCATGGGGGGCAACAAGCCGGTCCCCAACCCCTACCTGGTGGAGCATTTCCCCGCCGTCTACATGTCCATGGGACTGACCGCCGAGCGGGTGGCCGCCCGCTACGGGGTTTCCCGCGAAGACCAGGACGCCTTCGCCCTGGCCAGCCACCAAAAAGCGGCCGCGGCGCAGGACGCCGGGTTCTTCGACCGGGAGATCGTGCCCGTCACCATCGAGGAAGCCGTGCCGGGCGAAAAGGGCGTTGAGGTCAAAAGTTCCGTCTTTGCCGCCGACGAGGGGGTGCGGCGCGACACCTCCCTGGAGGGTCTGGCCGCCCTCAAACCGGCCTTTGCCGCCGGCGGGACCGTCACGGCCGGCAACTCCTCCCAGACTTCCGACGGGGCCGCGGCCGTGGTGATCATGGGCGAGGAACAGGTCCGGGCCCTGGGTGTCAAGCCCCTGGCGGCTTTCCGTTCCTACGCCGTGGGGGGCGTGGAACCGGAGGTCATGGGCATCGGGCCCACGGTCGCCATTCCCAGGGCCCTGCAAATGGCCGGGATCGAGTGTGCCGACCTGGACCTGGTGGAGTTGAACGAGGCCTTTGCCTCCCAGGCCCTGGCCGTCATCCGGGAGGTGGGCCTGGATCCCTCCCGCGTCAACGTCTCGGGCGGCGCCATCGCCCTGGGCCATCCCCTGGGGTGCACCGGGGCCAAGCTGACCGCCACCCTGTTGCACGGCCTGGCCCGCACCGGCGGGCGCTGGGGCCTGGTGAGCATGTGCATCGGCGGCGGCATGGGCGCGGCCGCGGTTTTCGAAAGGGTAGACTAGGCAAACCAGAACAATTGTGCAGGAAAGGGGCGTTTACAACATGCCGGGAGGCGGTTCCTACCTGATCACTCCCACCGATCCGGCGTCGGTCTTCACCCCGGAGGACTTTTCCGAGGAGGACCGGATGGTCGCCGGCATGGTGGCCGACTTTGTCAACAACGAGGTCGTGCCGGTCACCGACGACGTCGAGGCCCAGAAGGAGGGCCTCATGAAGAGCCTGTTGGAGAAAGCCGGCGAACTGGGCCTCCTGTCCGCCGACATCCCCGAGGAATACGGCGGGGGCGGCATGAGCAAGATCGTCACCACCATCATCACCGAGAACATCTCCATGGCCGGCTCCTTTGCCGTGGCCCACGGGGCCCACACCGGCATCGGCACCCTCCCCATCGTCTTCTTCGGCAACGAGGAGCAAAAGAAGCGTTACCTGCCCGACCTGGCCACGGGCAAAAAACTGGCCGCCTACGCCCTGACCGAGCCCGGGGCCGGTTCGGACGCCCTGGCCGCCCGCACCCGGGCCGTCCTGAGTCCCGACGGCAGGCACTACCTCCTGACCGGGGAGAAGATGTTCATCACCAACGGCGGCACGGCCGACGTGTTCGTCACCTACGCCAAGATCGACGGCGACAAGTTCACCGCCTTCATCGTGGACCGCGACACGCCCGGTTTTTCCACCGGGGCCGAGGAACACAAGATGGGCATCAAGGGTTCCTCCACCCGCAGCCTGGTCTTCGAGGAGGCGCCGGTGCCGGTGGAGAACCTGCTCCACGAGCCGGGCCGCGGCCACGTGGTGGCCTTCAACATCCTGAACATCGGCCGTTTCAAGCTGGCGGCGGGGGCCATGGGTTCCTGCAAGGCGGCCCTGGGGGTGGCGGCGCGCTACGCCCAGACCCGGGAACAGTTCAAGACGCCCATCATCAGGTTCGGCCTGATCCGGGAAAAGCTGGCCCAGATGGCCGCCCGGACGTACGCCGCCGAGAGCATGGTCTACCGCACGGCCGGCCTCATCGAGGAGGGCCTGGCCGGGAAGAAGGGGGCCACGGGCGCGGAGGTGGCCGCGGCCATCGAGGAATACGCCGTGGAATGCTCGATCAACAAGGTCTTCGCCTCGGAGGCCCTGGACTACGTGGTGGACGAGGCGGTGCAGATCCACGGCGGCTACGGCTACATCGGCGAGTACGGCGTGGAGCGGGCCTACCGCGACGCCCGCATCAACCGCATCTTCGAGGGCACCAACGAAGTCAACCGCCTGCTCATCCCCGGCACGCTGCTGCGGCGGGCGGCCAAGGGACAACTGGGACTGCTGGCCGCGGCCCAGGCCCTGACCCGCGACATCTTCGACCTCGGGGCCGGGCCCGGCGAGGGACTCCTGGCCGAAGAGGCGCGGATGGTGGAGATGGCCAGGAAGATGTTCCTCCTGGCGGGCGGGGCGGCCGCCCAGAAGTATCTGGACAAGATCGCCCATCAGCAGGAGGTTCTGGGCGTCCTGGCCGACATGGCCATGGAGGTCTTCGCCATGGACTCCGCCGTGGCCCGCGCCCTGAAGGCTTCGGACTTCAAGGCCTCCCTGGCCAGGGCGTACGTGCACACGGCCTTCCCCCGCCTCGAACTGATGGGCCGCAAGGTGCTGGCCCACCTGGCGGAAGGGGACGAACTGCGCACCCAGCTTTCCGTCCTCAAGCGGCTGGGCCGTTACGAGCCCTGCGACCTGATCGCCCTGAACGGGGAAATCGCCGACCGGGTGAGCGAGGCCGGCGGCTACGTGGTGTAGGCGGTGTAGCATGGATACGGCGGGAGCGCCCCTGGCGCGGAAGAACAGCGACAAGTACCGGGCCATCATCGAGGCGGCCATCCGCGTCTTCGGCGAATTCGGCTACCACCAGGCCCGGGTGGCCCAGGTGGCCCGGGAGGCCGGGGTGGCCGAGGGGACGGTGTACCTGTACTTCCGGAACAAGGAGGACCTCCTGGTTTCCGCCTTCCGCGAGGTGATGGAACACTTCACCGCCTCGGTGGAACGGGAGCTGGCGTCCGTGCGGGGCCCGGTGGCCGCCCGCCTGCGACGGGTGGTGGAGATGCACTTCGCTTCCCTGGGCGAGGATTACACCCTGGCGCTTTTCCTCCAGATCCACCTGCGCCAGCCGGAGAACCGCATCCGGGAGGCCATCGCCCCGCCGCTGGCCCGGTACGCCCGTATCATCCAGGACCTGTTGCGGGAAGGGATGGCCTCCGGCGAGTTCCTGCCCGGCCAGGACGTGCGCCTGCTGCGACAGATGGTTTTCGGAGCCATGGACGAGGTGGTGTCCAACTGGGTGCGGGCCGGGGGCAAGTACTCGCTGCCGCAGCAGGTCCCCGCGGTGTTCACCTTCCTGTTGCGGGCCTTGACCGGCAAACCCTGAGAAATCCGGGCCGGTTTTACCGGCCCTCTTTTTTTGCGCACAAAATGTGCACCTTTCCCTTGTATTCGGGACCCTTTTAGGATAGAATGTTGGCAACTACCGGATATGGAAACGGTGGGGGTATACCTTGAAAAAAGTGGTAAGCGTTTCCCTGGGGTCTTCGCGGCGGGACCACGCGGTGGAGATCGATTTCCTGGGCCAGCGGTGCCGGATCGAACGCCGGGGCACGGACGGGGATTTCGAGCGGGCCCTGGGCCTCCTGCGGGAACTGGACGGGCGGGTCGACGCCATCGGCCTGGGCGGCATCGACATCTACCTGCGGGTACGGGACAGGCGTTTTGCCATCAAGGACGGCCTGAGGCTGGCGGAAGCCGTGCAGAAGACCCCGGTGGTGGACGGCAGCGGCCTGAAGGACACCCTGGAGCGGGAGGCGGTGTATTACCTCCGCGAAGCCGGGCTCCTGACCCCGGGTCTACCCGTGCTGATGGTGTGCGCCGCGGACCGTTTCGGCATGGCCGAGGCCCTGGTGGAGTGCGGCTGCGACGTCACCTTCGGGGACCTGATCTTCGCCGCGGGCATGTCCTACCCGGTCAAGTCCCTGGCCGAACTGGAGGACCTGGCGGTCAAGCTGTTGCCCCGCATGGCCGAACTGCCCTTTCACATGCTCTATCCCACCGGATCGGCGCAGGAGTCGGTGGACGAAAAGAAGGCCGCCCTGTTCGCCCCTTACTACCGGGCGGCCCGGGTTTTGGCGGGGGACTTCCACCTCATCCGCCGTTTCCTGCCCCCCGGGCTCGACGGCCAGTTGGTGCTCACCAACACCACCACCCGCGAAGACGTGGAACTGCTGCGCGAGCGGGGGGCGGGAAGTCTTGGCACCACCACCCCGGAGTTGGAAGGCCGTTCTTTCGGCACCAACGTCATGGAGGCGCTTTTCCTGGCCTACCTGGGCAAAACCTGGGAAGAGGCGACCCGGGAGGACTACCTGGACCTGATGCGCCGGCTGGATTACCGGCCGCGCCTGACCTACTTCCGAGGGAGATGACGCGCTTGGCGACCGGCGAGGAAATTGCGGAGAGCCTCAAGGCTTTCTGCGAGGGTTACAACAACAACCAGCGGCTGAAGGAAATGAACCGGGACTGGCAGCGGGTGGTTCTGGTCCAGGCCACGGATTCCCAGGACGCCTTTACCCTGGACGTGGCCGGACCGGAGTTGTCCTTCCGCCCCGGGGCCCCGGAGCATCCCGATCTGAAGGTGGTGGCCGCAAGCGACATTCTGGCCGACCTCTTTTGGGGCGACCTGAATCCCACCGGCCCCTACATGGACGGTACGCTGAAGCTTTTCGGCTCCGAGGAGGACATCGTCCGCCTGGACATCATTTCGCTGCTGATCTGGGGTAGCTGACATGCCTGAGTTGAAACGGGTACTCACCCTGCGCACCGTGGTCGCCACCAGCGCCGGCCTCACCCTGGCCACCTCCACCTTCGTGGCGGCGGCCCAGGTGGCTTATCTGACGGCCGGCGATTCGGCCTGGCTGGCCATCCTCATCGGCGGTCTGATGTGCCTGGCCGCCGCGGCCTGCTTTTCCGAGTTGAACGGCCTCTACCCTTCGGCGGCCGGCATCCGCCTCTACTTCGCCAGGGCTTTTTCCGACCGTTTCGGTCTGACCGGCGCCCTTTACTACAACGTCATGATGCTGAGTGTCTACGGGCTGGAGAGCTACGCCCTGGCCGCGGCCCTGTCCCAGGTGCTGCCGGGCGTGCCGCCGCTTTTGTGGATCGTGGCCATGCTGGCCGTGGTCGGCGTCCTCAACGTGCGGGGCGTCAAACTGGCCGGCGGTTTCCAGGACCTGGTCACCTACCTGCTCATGACCTCCGTGGCCGTGCTGGGGGTGCTCGCCCTGGCCAAGGGCGGCTTCCGCCTGCACACGCCGCTTTCGCCCGGCCCCGTCGGCAATGTCGCCCAGGCCGTGGCGACGGGTATCTTCCTTTTTATAGGGTTCGAGTGGGTGACGCCCCTGGCCGAGGAGGTCACCCAGATCCCGCAGATTTCCCGGGGCATGATGCTGGCCCTGGGGATCCTGGCCGTGGTCTACGCCCTGTTTACCATGGGCATGTCCAACGTTTTGCCGCACAGCCTGCTGGTGCACAACGCGGCGCCGCAGGTGGTCTTCGCCCGCCGGGCCTTCGGCTGGGGCGGGGCCCTGTTCATGGCGGCCCTGTGCGTCGGGGCTTCCATCACCACCTTCAACGCCGGGTTGATGGGCCTCTCCCGCTTCACCTACGCCTTCGCCCGCGAACTGGCCCTGCCGCCTTTCCTGGCCCGCGTCAACCGCTGGTTCACCCCCTGGGCGGCGATTGTCACCCTGCTGGTCGTCGGTTTGGCCGTGGCCGTGGCCGTGCTCCTTTCCGGGCACTACCTGGTGCTGGTGGACCTGGGGGCGGGCGTGGAGTCCATCGTCTACGCCCTGACCGGAGTGGCGGTGTGGTCCCTGCGCCGGCGCGAGCCGGACAGGGAACGGCCCTACCGGGCCGGACGGGGTCTGATCGTTCCCCTTCTCACGGCGGTGATCTTTTTCGGCCTGGCGCTGGCCGTCTTCGTGAACGACCTGCCCGCACTCGCCTACCTGGCCGTCGGCCTTCTGGCCTGCTTCCTGTACGTGACCTACGCGGTGCCGGCGTTGCGCAAACGTTACGGGCGCCAGCCCGCCCGCTCCAGGCGTCGGGGCCAAACGCCGGTGCGGGAGGGGGCGGCGAAATGAGGCTGACCCAGGCCACCGACTACGCCATCCGGGCGGTGCTGCACCTGGCCCACCTGCCCAAAGGGACCACGGTGGAAGCCAACGAGATCGCCACCGCCCAGAGCATTCCGGTCCGCTTTCTCCTGAAGATCTTCCGTTCCCTGGCCGCCGCCGGCATCGTGGGTTCCCAACGCGGCCCCGGCGGCGGGTACGTCCTCCTGCGGGATCCCGCCCAGGTTACCCTCCTGGACATCCTGGAGGCGGTGGAAGGCCCCACGGCCATCAACCGCTGCCTGATCGACGCCGATTTCTGCAGCCGCCACGCCGCCGACTACTGTCCGGTCCGGCAGGCCATGGCCTCGGTGCAGAAAGTGCTGGCCGCCGAACTGGCCCGCTACGACATCGCCACTTTGGCCGCGCACGAGCACAAGGGGGAGGGATAGGGGGGGCGGTCGACGTTTCTCGCAAACCACACCTTCGACACCGGGCCCGGGCAGTGCCATGAGTCCCGGGTTCCAGCCGGGTGGCCAACGGCCGGTTGGACCCGGCAGGAAAATTGGGGCAGGCCGGAGAAATGGCGGGTGTAAGGAGGGGTTGGCATGGGGAATAATGAGCCGCGCAGTGAGCGGCTGAGGGATTTCGCCTTTATGCGGACGTATGTTTAGGCCTTTACAAGAACTGGGCGGGTGTGATAT
>Ga0078972_1013924_pt1 | contig 13002 bp, 7 predicted proteins | sample YelNatPaOPGAMG01_FD_67568 | JGI IMG/M metagenome (GOLD analysis project Ga0078972, IMG submission 67568) | Hot spring thermophilic microbial communities from Obsidian Pool, Yellowstone National Park, USA - OP-RAMG-01 (SPADES assembly) (version 2) | ecosystem: Environmental > Aquatic > Thermal...
TTCATTTAAATCTGTTGGCTTTATGTCAAGTATCTTTTTCCTGCTGAATGCAAGAATACTCTGTGTTAAATTTGCCGCCCTTTCTGTAAGTTCAAGTATCCTCTCAGGATAAATTCTTAAAGGGTCTTTTTCATTCATTCTTATTTTTAATATGTGAGCAAATCCTACCATTCCTGAAAGTATATTGTTGAAATCATGTGCAATTCCTCCTGCAAGCTGTCCGATTGCTTCCATCTTCTGCGCCTGTAAAAGCTGAGCCTCAAGTTTCTTGCGGTCTGAAATATCGTGAATAATTGAATGAAGTAATTCTTTTCCTTTCACTACAATTTTACTGCTATAAACTTCTACATCTTTTATTGAGCCGTCAGAAATTCTGTGTTTAAACTCAAAACGAATATTTTTCTGTGCTCTAACCTCTTCCATTTTATTTTTTACTTCCTCAGGAGGTAAAGTATTTATCTGCTGTATCTTCATTTTCTTTAATTCCTGACGACTCCAGCCATAAAATTTCTCTGCAGCTTCATTTGCGTCAACAATATTGCCTGTGTCAGGATCAATTGTAAGTTTAACCGCAGCATGTTCTTCAAATAGTTTTCTGAAGAGTTCCTCGCTTTCACGCAACTCCTCTTCTTTTTTCTTTCTATCGGTAATGTCTATTGTGGCAGCAAGAATTCTATCAACACCGTTTATATTTATTTTGCTCAATCTAACATCTTCCCAGAATATCTCTCCTGTTATCCTGCGATTACACCATTCAAAACGTTGAGGACCTTCTTTGTCTGCTTTATGAATCCATGCAAGAGCTTCTTTAAAGGAATAAGGCGGGTCAAGCCAGAATTCATTTTTCTTCAATTCTTCTAATGTTTTCATCCCATAACTTTTTACAGCATTCATATTTGCATCAATAATTTCTCCGGTATCTTTATCATGTATATATAGAGAAATCGGTGATTCTTCAAAGAGTTTCCTGAATTGCTCTTCACTTTGCTCTAAAGCTTTTTGATGGGCTCTTTCTTCTGTCTGATCCCTGAATACGAGAACAACACCAATTATTCCTTCTTTATCATGAATGGGAGCTCCACTGTCAGCAATGGGAATTTCCCTTCCGTCTTTTGAAACAAGCAGGGTATGATTAGCAATCCCTACAACAAGACCTTCTCTTAAAACCTTTTGAACGGGATTTTCTGCTTTCTTCCTTGTTTGTTCATTAATTATCTGAAAGACTTCTTCTATATTTCTTCCTTTCGCATCATCATATTTCCATCCTGTTAATTCTTCTGCAACAGGGTTAATAAATCTGACATTCCCTTTAGTATCTGTCGTAATAACAGCGTCTCCTACGGACTTTATTATTATTTGAAATTCTTCCTCGACTTCTCTTAAAGATTTTTCTTTTAAAAATAACTGGCGATAAAAATCTCTCTGCCTTGCATAATAAAACCATGAACTTGCAATTATTATCAGAAGAATAAATAAAAAAGTGACCGCAGAAATAATAATAGCTCTGTGTTTAACTTCTGAATAAATTTCCTTTTTGTCCATCTTTGCAACCATATACCATGGTGTATCTTTAATCTTTTTAATATCCGCAATGACATCAATTCCCCGATAGTCTTTTCCTTCAAAAATTCCTTCGTAACCTGAAACTGCCTGAACAGCAGGAACTTGTTTTTCAGTTAAAGGTATTCTTAATTTTAATGCAGTATCTTTTTTATAACGTAGCTCGTTAAGAAAAAGAACACTATCCCCTTCTTTTTCAACAAGCAAAGTTTCAGCTGTTTCACTTGGAACAGGCCATAATTGAATCAAAGGATAGATATAATCATGAGGATTGATGCGGAAAATAAGGAAAACAATATGTGTAGTATTATTTTTATCCAATACAGGAGCAATAATATCAATATGATTTCTGTTATGTTTTGAACAAAAATAGAAATCTGTGAACAGAACTTTGTGTTCTTTAAATGCCTGATTAATCTTTTTTATTGTTTCAGGACTGATTTCTTTACAGGATGGATCAAGGGAAAGTAAAACTTCATTTTTCGTAGAGACAACCAGAATATTTTCATATCCCCAGTTTTTTTTAGCCAGATTTAAACGGTTTGAAATATCATTCTTTAGTTCATTATTTTCAGGATTTTTAATAAATTGGCTGAAGGCTCTTTTCATAAAAGGAGAATTTGAAATTGTATGAGCATCGCCTATTCTTTCATGAAACCATTTTGTAATCTGGCTTGCTTTTAATTCAGAAATTGCCTTAAGGTCTTCGTGTTTATGTTTAATCAAACGGTCTGCTTCAAATTTAAAATAAAAAAATCCAGTTGCAATAAAAATAATGCTTAATATTGCTATAGCTATGATAATTTGTTGTTTCTTCATCTTTTATAACCGACTTTAAAAATTATATCAAAAAAAAAGTGATAATAAAAGAAATGTAATTGTTAACCTAACAGAAGCTTTTATCTTATGTTAAGATTAAAACTCTGGAGGGTCTCACCGCCGTGCCCATCGGAAACTGATACAGTAAAAGAAGCTCTCCCCTTAAAATCTGAAGGAACATCCCAGCGAATTAAGCCACTTGAAGAATTAATTGTCATTCCCTTAGGACTTGATTTAAGTGAATAAGTCAATGCATCACCATCAGGGTCAGTTGCATTGACTTGAAAGGTAAAAATTTTTCCATCGAAATTAAATTTTTTATTATCAGAAATTTTAGGCGGCATATTGCCTATTTCTCTTTGAATAAATACAGCCCTGCCTTTTTCTTCACCGTCAGAGGGAGTGATTGTTAATGTAATTTTGTCTCCTCTTTTTACTCTTCCTTCAATCGTTGAATTATTGCCAGCAGGCTCGCCATTGATTTTCCATTCATATTCATATGTGATTTCATCTCCGTCAGGGTCGTAACCTTCAACCTCAACACTTAGAGTATCACCCGGATGGATATTATCCGGGAGTAATTTTACTTTTTTCAACTCTGGAGGCGAGTTTCTAAGTTGAATAGTATTTGAAAATATTTCCTTATCATCAATAATTGCCTTAGCCTGAATATTGTCGCCTTTCTTATATTCTGAAGTATTAAACTGTTCGGTTCGTTGTGCTTCAACTATAACTCCATTAACAAGCCATTCAATCTTTGCATCTGAAATTTTAAAACCATGAGGTATAAGGTAAATAGGCATCTTCTTTGTAGCATTAATAGGAGCAATTTCGAGTGTTTTTGAAGTAGCTTGTTCAACAGAAGACATTTGCGTCTTCTGTTCAGCCAAATCCTTAGGTTTTTCAGAAGAACAGGAAAATAAAAACAATATTAATAAAATAGATGCGAACTTATTAATACTCATATAATATAGATAATTTTGCTCTTTCAGAAGGATTAGTGGCAGACTGAGCATCCATTTCAATTGTATAAAGATAAGGCACGCTAATTACCCGCACAACACTACCACCTGCAACAACAACTCCTTCGCCACCAAGTCCTCTGTCAGCAGCAGAATTTCCCTCAACTGTGTCAACAATTTTTGCATAGACAATATAGTTTGTTGGATTTCCAGGCACTTCAAATTTCATGTCATAACTGCAAGAGGAAGAATTGCAATTATTCGGGTCAATAGAAATAGAACTATCGCAATTAGTCCATGTAGAAGTAGGAGTTAATAATTTTGCTGATAATCCATAATGAGTAATTCCCGCGCCATCTACACCCTGACATCCACTGCTTCCATCAATTCCACCTGGAATTGTAATCTCTGGATTAAGAGATGACAAAACAGTATTTAGATTATTCGTATCATATTCTATACCTCTAAGTGATATATATTGATAAACTAATTCAGCGCCACCAAAACTTGCCTCAAGAGCTGTTTTATATCTTTTTTGCATGCCTGATATTTGAGTAGATGATGTAATCATAAAAAGCATTGCAGCTATTATCAACAAAGCAATTGCTGATAGGACTAAAATCATCACTAAGGCTATGCCATTTTCATTGAACAATATACTTTTTTTATTGCAGACTTTTTTATTATTATGCTTTGGATAATATTCTGGTATTATATTTTTTATATTTAGTATTTTTTTAGAATATAAGTAAAATTTAATTGCCATATTGTTACTCCAGATTTTTCGGGGAAGTTATTATTGTATATAATTTCCACCTGTAATATTTATATTCAGGATCTCCGATTTTCGAATCAAGATTAAAAGTTCGTCCCAATCCAATATCTGTACCAAGTTCCACAGTTTTTGATGGATATTCAAATGTGCTATCCTTTTGCCCTTCGTGAGCAAGAATATAAATTCTAACCTGTTTTAATTGGTTTCTGATCCCTTCTGCGTTCAAAACAGATATATCTTCTGTATAACTATCTCCTCCAGTTGGATCAAAAAACCCATCACCATCAGAATCCGTACCAAAAATCACCTGCATATCAGCAACACAATCAAGCAAAGGCTGATACTCAAATGTACCGTCATTTTGTTTAACAACAGCTTTTACAAGCACTCCTGTATTAGGAGCACATCTTTTTGGAACTATATCATTACTTCCCTGATATTTCAAAATGAAATAGTCAGCTCTATTAAAAGGCATCCTTAAATTATTTGCAGGATCAACACCATAAACTATGTCTATCTCACCCACTGAAGAATCCGGGGGTCTCCATTCAGTTGAGGTTACATCTTTGAATTTTGTTGAAAAACTCGTTCCATTAGTAACTAATTCTTTCAGATAACCATATCTTCCAGCAGGTGAAATTACCATTACTGTATCATTATTTTGAAGGTTTTCACTAATTGGAGTTGTTTCACCAGCAGATGACCATATCCTTATATATGGTGAGGTTGAACTCAATGTTGTCCATTTTTCAGATGTTCCATTTTTCGCAACAGTAACAGATTTTATGACAAGATAATCAGTACCATCAAAGATACTATTAGACCCGGAAAACGTAGCATTATTTTTGCTTATAATACCTCTTGGCGCACTTGACGGAGCATCATTAAGGCCGTAAGGATTTACGGATGTTTCTTTATAATTACCAAGCTGTTCCCAGTCATCGCCATCAATTAAAGCAATGTTAGATTTTCCGTCTATTTCAACATTCCACGGAAGTCCGTAACCAGCGCCTTCAACATCCTGTCTTAAAATCTCAAGCCCTATAATGCCTTCAATGTTTGTTTCACCTATTTTACTTTGCTGTTTGAATTGTGTTAATAGCGCAGTAAAAACATTTGACGCCGCAGTCATAAATAATAAAAAAACTACCATTGTAATCAATAGTTCAACTAATGAAAAACCTTTTTTATTTTTTATCATTATCTGTTCCTGATTGTTGAGATTACATGAGTATAATTATTGCCTTTCCATTTCCATCCAACTGTAATAGTAATCTGTTTATTGTCTGCATCATTTGTAGCACAATTTCCATCTCCGCTTAACTCAGTACAACTCAAATTTGTACAATAATTATAAGAAAGGCTTCTTACATTCCTTGATATACATTCACCAGAGGAATAGAATCCTGCTGGGCAATCACAGCTGCTGAGAGATGCTGAATCAGACACAATGCTTGTATATGTCATATCTCTTACATTATTCATACGCAATTGCGCAATATAGATTGCTTCATTTCTGAGTTCATTCAACATATTGGATTCAATTGCAATAAGCGCTGTCTGCATTAATGCAAAAAATACAAGTAACACTATTACTGAAGCGACTAAAACCTCAACAAGACTAAAACCATTATTATTTAATTTCACAGGCTGAATTTTGCTCATTTTTTTTACCCATATATATTTTGGTTGAAAAAAGCTTAATACAGTTATAATCAGAATTTTTTATTGATTCTTTTGCTGGATCATTTTCATCAATAAAAATGTCTCCTACTGGATTTATTATGCCTTTTTTATTAATTAAAATTGTAGTGCCTTCCCCACCAATTCCGTCCCAATCAAAATTATATTTAACTGTTTTAGGAAATGTTGGCAGCATTGTATCGCCCCCAGTACCGGTTTCAAGTGTTCCATTTCCATCAGGTGCAGGATTAGTATCTTCGTATATTGAATATGTTGAATTAGTATTTGCAATAAAATGTGTTCTGTTTCTTTCCATTGCTCTTGCCCTTGCATTCATTAAATCAGTGTACATTTCTTTAATCTGGCTCTCAACTCTATATTTACCGATCCAATTATTAAAACTAAATCCAAAAGCAACGACAATTATACCGATGATAGCTATAACCACTAATACTTCTATTAATGTAAATCCATTATTTTCATTTCTCAAATAAAGCATTTTAAAAATATTTTATCTTTCTCTTATATGCAATGGTCTTTTTAAAGGTTTTGGAGGTATAACCAAAGATAATCCCTGTTCAGTAGGAGGCACACCATCCATAGAACCTGTCCGTCTTCCTGTTTCTTCCTCGACCCCGTTGATTTTAGCTTTTTTATAAGTAAAAGCAGTCGAAAGGTCTACTTGTTCAATAACACCTGTTGATACTTGTAAAATAGCTTTTCCTTTCAGAGACTTTGCAATAGAACCTCCTGTATCATATTTAACAGCCCATAAATATGTTGAACCACCATACTGACATATATCTGGATTTGGCACAAATGTTGTGTAAAATACTGCTCCTATTGATGTTGTGAGTGTATTTGTTATGACTCTCTCACCCGGGTCAAGAGAAATATACCATCCATTATCAGCTTCTTCTAAAGATACTTCTGTTGTTGCATTATTAAGATCTGACAAACTTGTTCTATCGCCGCTCTCGCAAATAGGATCTGTCAAAGTTCTTATATTCAATATCTTTCCAAGACATTTTTCTTTAATACTATAAAGTTTTCTTGCATTCGTAATATCATCTTCTCTATAAAAGAATCTTCCAGTACCAAAAAACAGCCATGCTTTGTCTGGAATATTATTTGTATTTGAAGGAAAATGCTCAAGATGGGCTATTGACGATGTTACAGGTCCGATATCCTTTATAAGATATTCCCATACCCAGTTCTCAGGATTTAGAGCAGTGTTTCCAGTGGCAGATATATCCACCGCTTCAAGGTCTTCCCTTGTAAGAAGTCTTATAACACCACCCTCAGTCCATGCAGTTGAAGATGTTGGAGGATTGTGTTCAGCTTTTGTGTAGCCAAAATAGACAGCGTCATCTTGATAATCAAGGTCATAATCAATATTGCCATTAGTTAAAGAGCCAGCAAAAGCATTTGCTATTCCAGTATTAATTGTTCTCAGAAGTTCGCCTGTCTTTAAGTCAAGAATGAAAAGTTTCAAATTCTGGTCAGAAAAGCCTTTAAATTGAAGATTCTCAATCGGACCAGTTGGGCCTGAAGCTATTACAACAAACCATCTTCCATTTTTATTTTTATTTGCTACACTTGAACTAGAACCAGCATCTCTCGCATTTATTTTTATTATTGCTGGCCCTGTTGTTGAAAATCCCAGATTTTCATCAGTAAATTCCCAGAGCAACGAAGGAGAAGCAGGATCAGTAATATCAAGAGCAAAATAAGATGAATAGCCTAAGCCTATAGTATTGTTTGCAGGATCTAATATTGGTGTTTTAACACAATTACTGCATGATGCACCTGTCTTTCTGCATGCGCCTCCTAATCTCATGCTCCCTATCAGTATTGTTCTCCATGAATCAACAGTCTTATCCTGATTCCAGTAATTACCTATTACAGACGAATCGCCTATACTTGCATCAAAAACCACTGGCGACGCATCAATATAATAAAGGTGACAGTAATTTTTATCCATTAAATATTTAAGATATGGCAAAGTATTTTTAGGTATAAAAGCCCATGCTTCTTTTCCCATAACTGAAGTATTTTTAAGAGTAGCTTTTATAGATGAAGTTCTATCCTTGTTAATTTCAAAAGCTCCAAGATAAAATGCATGCAGCATTCCATCATTAGCGCCAGTAAAGACCATGCCATTCCCATACGTAACACCATAAATTACATTTCCCCTGTATTTATAATGATCTGAATTAATAAATGCTCTATAAGTACTATCCTTATATACATCATAATAATTGGCAAGATTAACCCATGACACAACTCTTGGAGTGGAGCTGATTATATCACCTAAACGCCAGATCCCTGTTGTTGTTACAGGTGTAGAGCCTGATGGAGGAATTTGTGTATATGTAACAATTCTGTCACGATAAAGATCTGAATCTATATCACTTTCACCAATAATATAATTAATTATATTTTTCGCTTCATCTATGCTTGATGCCTGAAGATAAGATTGCAAAGCGCTGGCATTTGCCACGCTGAAATCTATTAATGTACTGCCATTTAAAGAGGTCTTAATTGTTCTTGGTGAAGAAGATAGATTTCTGCTATGTAATAAGCCACCTGCTTCCCACAAAAATTTTAATTCTTCAATCGGCACAGTTGTTTGTTGCGCTCCTTTATTCCCGTTTAACAAACTTTCATAGCGTATTGCTTTTGTTTTCTGGTCAGCCTGATCAAAATACATATTCAATAAATAGTCTTCACCAAGAGTTAAGCGTTTATCCATTATAGTATCTTCTAATATTGAGCTTGAATAAAGATACGGATCAATAAAATACCATAAATTCTGCAATGAACCTGTCCATGCTATTTCTTTGCTTACAAAAAGCCTCTTAGGATAAAAAATTGCCTGCACAATATTAGCACCGCTTCCTTCTCCAGAGGCAAGAACAGAAGCTGCTGTTCCTGAAGAAGCTCTTCTTAAAATACTAAGCAAAGCGCTATTTAACTGTTCTTCTAATTTAAGAGGATTAACAACAAGATAATAATTATCAGGCACACCATCCCCGTCTTTATCCCATTCAGCACATTTGGGATTTGGTGAAGATGTCCCACATGTTGCGTCATTATAAGGTCTTTTATCTCCATCAAGGTCATCAAACCCGCCCCATTTTGCTGCATACCATAAAGGGTTCTTAAGAAAACCAGCGGCATTTCCTGTTGTCGTAAAAACTTTACTCCAGGTAAAAGGTAAATTAGCAACAAAATCAGGAGTATTACTATCAGCTCCACCAACATCCTTATCTTTCACAGGCAAATAAACACCATCTGCTGTTGTTCCTGAAATAACAAAACCAGCAATCTGGTCAATTGAACCTGCTGCATATTCAACATTAAGTTTTACCTCAATATTAGAACCCAAAGTCCCAGCACATGAACCATAATCTGCATCTATTGCAGCCTGAGTGCATATCTCATAATTAACTATAATATCCATATCATGGTCAGCTCCCTGCTCAACGTCTTCGTAATTTATTCTAAATAAAGCATAAATTACATTATTATTAGAATCATATTTTATTGAATCTGCATATACATCAACTATTTGATTCGATGGACAATAAGCATCTGAAGAACATGAACTTATAAATCTTTCCTCTGAGTCAGTTGAAAAAGTGCACTTTTGAGCGCAGCTTTCATATACACCATGAGTACCGCTTACTGATTTACCAATAGGCACAATAGTAACAATATTATTTCCAGCCTTTATTTTGAGGTCAGCAACAGGAGAAGATAAAGCTACTGCATAGGTATTAACATTAGGTTTACCAGTATTCTGATTCATTAAAGTCCTTCCATAGTAAGCAACAGCAGCAGTATAATATGTTCCTTTTTTGGTAGGTTCTTCAGGACATGTTCCTTTAATAGTGCTTAGATTTGATACATTCTTTGAGGAACATATAAAATCATTCGTGCTTCCGCTTTCACCTATGAACCAGTTATTACCTGCTATATTTTCATTAGTTCCTATTATATCGGCTAATTCAGATACATTAATATTAAGCTTTGGCGTTGCAGAATCTTCAGCAAATGAACTGAATGCAGAACCTGGTAGTTGATCATAATCATAACTTGTGTTAACATCGCTAAGCAGCAATATAAATGGTCTTGCGCAGGCGGGATACATTTGATACGGTTGATAAACATTGCTTCCTTTTTTAAATCCCCAATCAGGTTTTGAAAGACTAAGGCCTGAATCTTTTGTGTCAGAATAAGTAAAAGCAGCTGTAGGAGCCCCTTTGCCCGCAAAATATCGCAGGCTTTCATACATCATTTCTGCTATAGGATTACCCCACATACGACATTCACCTTCTGACAAAGGTCTGTTTGTTATCCATCCACAATTACCACCACTTGAATCTTGATAAGAATAATCTGAATATCGAAAACCAACTGTTTTAAGTCTATCTAAAGTAATAATAATATTTCCCTGAACATTTTCAGAAGTCTGAAAAATACCATTATTCAAATTAGTTTCATCTGTTATACTTGCAATATTTTTTCTTAAAACACCTCCGCTTAAATTCTTTGTGTAGGAAGTTGTCATCATTCCAAAGTACATTTGTGAACGATCGAGACACATTCCTTCAGTGTTTATATTGCAGTCAGAATCTGTGCTGCATGATTTAGTGAAGGTTTTTGAGCAAACTTTATCTCCTTCTCCTTCACCATATTTTTGTAAAAGACCTATTGGTTTATAAGTTCCGCTATAATTTTTACAATTTGGTTCAAGGCCAACTGATGAATTACAAACTTCAACTCTAATCGTATAATTTGTTGGAGTACCAACACTGCTGCCATCAGCAAAAGTGCTATCGCACACAGGTCTTTCTTTAGAAGCCCATTCCCATATTCTCTTAGAGCTGTTTTCAATTTTTCTCATTATTGGGGGATCAGTGAGAGAAAGGTTAGTGTTACAGAAAAGATGCTGTTTGCCCGGATTTCCGATAACAGGTTTTCCTTTTTCTATAAATAAAGCTGCCTGTAAAGTGCATTCAGCTCCTGAAACGATATCCCATGTTCTTGTAGTAAGCCTTCCACCTGAGGATTTATTGTTTTTAGGAAAAATATCCCATGTAGACCCGCTTGCAGGGCTTTTTACCCATACCTTAACACCATCCTTACCCGCTCTCTCAGAATGTCTAACAATCATTCTGTAATAAGTATTTTTTGCAAGGCTTATAGAAGTTGTAACAGGTGGATTACTGCATCCGCACCAACTATTTGAAGGACTGGGCGGGGCAGTACAACCACTCTGGGTTGTTGTAGGACATGATGAATGGCATCCATACCTTGAAGATACTATACCTAAACTTGTGCTCGCATCATCAGCAGTTACTATCTCTACTTCAACACCATCATCTCCATCAACAGCAAACTGCCAGCTGCCGTTTGTATCTGATTTAAATTCTACAACTGATATAATATTGTAGTTTTCATAATGATCAACAGTTGGGTCTAATCTCGGGTCACTAAAGCTATTGACATAAAAAAAATCTATAAAATTTTCTGGCTCATAAGAATTCAATAAATTGCCATGATCATTTCCGCATTGTAAATCATCACTGTCAGCAGGGTCATGAGAATATCTTGCTACCAATATTTTCTGATTAGCCTCAACATTTGTAGCTGTTGTTTTATTTATTGCAGAATAATAAGAACAGTCATTAGGTGGGTCAGCCGCTGGAATTCCAATTAAATTTACCGATTTATCAACACAAGTTGAGCCTGAATCACAATCAGAATCTCTCCAGCAATTATATGTATAAGTTGAGCCATTAAAGCAAAGTCTGCCAGTAAGTTCTTTGCCCCAGCTATGTGCATCCTGTGGTATAAAAACTCTTTCAAGAACTGTTTTAGTATTGCTATCTGTTACCCTATGCCCACCATAAAGCACTTTTTTAAGAACATCCATTCTTGACATAGCCAGCCAATTTAGAACATTTCCACTCCACTGACCAGCGCTACAAAACTTTGTGCTTGTTTCTGATACAGGATTGAACTCTCCAGTGCCTGAACTATTATATGTATAACATTTATATGGGTCAAAATAACCGTAATAATCAATAGAATGTTTGTAATCTACATCAAGTCTGCCATCTTCATCAAAATCAGATGCATCATTATAAGCTTCATAATATAATTTATGTTCTCTTCCAACTTCAAACATAACTAAAGGCGGTACACTTTGTGACACAAAAGGCGGCACAATACAGTAATCCTGCATTGTCGCTGCATCTGTTTTTTGAAATGACACAAAAAGGAAAGAAAAAATGATAAAAATTAAAATATAGAAAAACCTACCATGCTTTAATAATAATTTATGTTTCATCTTTTCCACTCCTCAACAATTATTTCATATATAATGCCGCCAATTACTTTTGCAGTTATTGATTTGCCTGTAGAAACATCTGACATTTGAGCAGGGGCTTCATGAAAGGAATTATTTTTCTTAAGTATTTTAACTATCTTACATTTCTGGTCAATTTTATAATTTGTGTGGGAAATTGTAATTGTATTTGAGCTAATACTATTTACAATTCCATTAATATAAACGTGGCCGTCATAAAATGCAAGAGCAGTATTAGCCATAAACAAAAGGCATATAAATATAATCAACAAATTCCTCATAAAAACCCCCTTAATTCAGGAAAAAGATTTAATGATTATAAAAATCTATTAATAACCATAATATTAACCACATAATTTCTTAGCACCTACCGTGCCAGTTTCTAAGTCATTGATATTATTTATTATTTAAGATTAAGAATATGCGATTTTTTACACAATTATGAATTTTTCTTCACAAAATTCCCCCTTTGTTAAGGGTGTCAGTGGGTTGTTATTTGTCTTTGTTGTTTCGCCGTGCTCCGTGCATTTTAATTAAAAGCTACAACGCTATAAACGCAACAAACGCTATAACGCAATGAACGCTATAACGCAATAAACGCAAAAAATAGCTTGATAAATTCCAGTCGCCAGAGCGACTAACTTCCAGTGCCGTTTTTCGGCACTCAATTCCAGACCCGCAAAGCGGGTCTCACTTCCAATGCGAAGCATTAAATTTGATAAACGCAACAAACGCTATAACGCTATGAACGCTATAAACGCTATAAACGCAACGAACGCAATAACGCAACAAACGCAATGAACTCTATAAACGCAAAAAATAGT
>Ga0078972_1013925_pt1 | contig 13001 bp, 10 predicted proteins | sample YelNatPaOPGAMG01_FD_67568 | JGI IMG/M metagenome (GOLD analysis project Ga0078972, IMG submission 67568) | Hot spring thermophilic microbial communities from Obsidian Pool, Yellowstone National Park, USA - OP-RAMG-01 (SPADES assembly) (version 2) | ecosystem: Environmental > Aquatic > Thermal...
ATCTACTATCCGTATAAAAAATTTTCAATCTTGGGTCAGAAAATATATTATCTTTTTTAATATACTTTTTTTCTAATTCAATCAATACTGGGTCTAATTCTATATAAACAATTTCTTCTATTTTATGTTTTAGTATCTGCTCTATATTACCTATTCCACCACCAATTAACAGAATTTTTTTAGGTGAAGGATGACTCAATAGACACAGATTTACCAGTTCTTCATTATATTGTTCATTATTTGTTGTAAAAATATTGGTTCCATTTTCATAAAAACTATATTGGTCTATAACTCTTATAACAGATATATTTCCATAAATAGAATTCTTGTTTTCAACTAATTCAAATGGATACCATTGTATAGATTTTAGGATTTTATTAAATATATTTATTCTACCTGTTAAACCAATAATAAAAAATAGAATTAGAGTTAGAATAATTATATGCATCATAATAGATTTTTTTAGTGATGACTTATACAAAATTGATGCTATAACTAAAAAATTAAAACAGAAAATAATACATACTATTTCTAAATTGCTAAAATATTTTATAAGTATGAAACTGGTCAGAATACCACCTAAAATAGAACCTATTAATTCATATATATATGATTTACCTACTGTCTCACCTGAAATTTTTGTTTCTAATAATTTACATCCAAATACGAACCAACAACCAAATAGAAAACATACTGGGATCAAAACAATAAAAGAATAAATAATAGTTAAAATGATACCTATCATTTCTGTTGGTATTCTCTGTAATAAGGGCTTTAATAAATTTATTGTGATGAAATCTACCAATAATAAAAAAGCACAGACTAATTGTAATATAATAAATAGTTTCTCTTTGTTTTTTATTCTATCTTCTAAATATCCTGAAATATATGAACCGATACTAACCGCTATTAACCAGTTTGATAAAATTATTCCAATAGAAAGTTCATTTCCGGAAAAAACTGATAAGAATTCACGCAATAATATTATCTGAAAACTTAAAGAAGTCAGTCCAAGTAATATGAGTGATATTTTAATATAATTTTTATCTAACATATCTTAAAATCAACTGCAATCCATAAAAAATAAGGATAAAAGCAGATAATATTTTAATTACTTTATTAATAAAAGGTAACCTTTTTATGTTCTCGGAAAATAATCCGGCTAAAGCACCTGATGGAATAATCGGTGAAAAGAAAGTTCCAATTCCAAAAACAAGTCCATAACAAAATCCTGAAAAAATATCTTTAGATATAGCAGCTATATATGTAAGCATACCTAATAATGGTCCACAAGGAGAAAATCCGATAAATAATCCTAATATGAACATACTTAATTTTGAATTTAGAATAATATTTTTATAAAAAATTTTATATACCGGTAAAGAAAAATCTTTACCTACTGAATATAAAATACCAATTATAATAATAAAAACACCGGTAATAATATTCAAAAAAACCTGTTTATCTTCAATATTGTTACTAATAATTCTAAAAGTTGTTACTGCAATAATTGCAAGTATAGAATAAGACAATATTCGCGCTATTGAAAAAATAATTGTTAGTTTTAAACCTGTTTTCCAATCAGTTTCTCTTGCAGTAATATAAGGCAATAATACTGGCAGGCAGGAGACAAGGCAAGGACCAAATCCTAATGTTATGCCAAAAATAAATATTTTTATTATTTCTTTCCATTCCATTCAAAAACACCATATATAGGTGAATTACAAAATTTACATTTTCCATTTTTAATATAATTCTTTCTTACTTCATAACCAGCACGTTCAATTAACAATTTCTTACATTTAGGACAATAAGTTGACTCACCTGGTGAACCAGGTGGCACATTTCCTATATAAACATATTTCATTCCTTCATCTAATGCAACTTTTCTTAATGTTTCTAATGTTGAATAAGGAGTAGGTGGATAATCTTTCATTTTGTATTGTGGATAGAATCTTGAAAAATGTAATGGTATACTTGAACTAACATTTTCTTTTAACCATTTACACATCTGTTTTATTTCATTAGGGTCATCATTCAACTTCGGTATGACTAAATATACAATTTCAAGATGAACTTTCTGTTGATGAATAATTTTTACTGTATTAAGAACAGGAGTAAGATGTCCATAAACTATTTCTTTGTAATATTTTTCATTAAAACTTTTCAAATCAACTTTTATTGCATCAACAAATTGACATAGTAATTTTAATGGTTCAGGATTAATAAATCCATTTGAAACAACAACTGTTTTAAGTCCGTTCTTTCTTGCTAATTTTGCAATTTCAAGCATGTATTCATAAAATACCACTGGTTCGGAATATGTTAACGCAATTATTTTACTACCTGATTTCTTAGCAAGATTAATTATTTGTTCTGGCGTTATGTAAAAACTATTTACATCTTCAGGTAAAACTTTTGCTATTTCCCAATTCTGACAGAACTTACATCCCAAATTACAGCCTGCTGTCGCTAATGAAAAAGCATTTTCTCCAGGGAAAAAATGGAAAAAAGGTTTTTTTTCAATAGGGTCAATATGTATTGTGCACGGGCGTGAATAACTAAGAGTTACTAGTTTACCATCAATATTTTTTCTTACTCCACATATACCGCGTTCTTCTTTTTTAAGTGTGCATTCCCAAGGACATAATTTGCATTTAACACGTTCATCAGGCAGTTGTTCATAAAACATTGCTTCTTTGGGTGGTGGGTTGGCTGACTCGTATTTGGGGAAAGATAATTCCTGTGCCAGGACTGAACTATATATAAAAATAATTAAAAATAGAGTAAAAAAATAATTAATTTTATTAAACAATCTATCTATTATTTTCATTCTGAAAAATTCTATAAAATAAATCCATAAATGTCAATTGTATTTTGTATTTGTGTATAATTATCGCGAACAGTTAAGAAAATGGGTCAATAAAATTTCATATAAACTATACTTTTTTATTTTGTGGTAGGATAGTTATTCTTTAGGTAATTTCTTTTTATTAGTTTCTGACCTTAGAATTTCCAATTGCTCTAATAATCCTTTCTGTATTTGTTCCAATTCATTTATTTTACTTGCTAATATTTTGTTATTATTTTCTGTTTCTTCTTTCTGTCTTCGTTCGGATATAAACTCCTGATATAAACTATCATATCTCTGTTTATGAAACTCAATTTCATTTTGCCAATCAGTTCTAAGTTTAGTTTCTATCTCTTTAATTTGGTTCATTTTTTCTTTATTCAGTTCAACTATTTTTGCCTCAAGTTCAGTTATAGTATTTTTTAAGATAGTATTTTCATTATTTTTCAGTTCTATTTCTCTATTCAATTTTGATATTGCTAAACTCTTCTCTTGTTCAATAACTGATAAACGGTTAGTCAAGTCATCAATAATCATTTTATGTTGTTTAGTTGTTCCTGATTGATGTTCAATCTCTCGTTGTAATTCTTCTTTTTCTTGTCGGTATTGTGAAATAATACTATTATATTTTTCTTGTAATTTAATATTTTTTTCATTAAATTCCTTTAATTGTTTTTCTCGTATTGTATTCAAAAATTCAATTTCTTTTAGCAATCCTTCATTCTGTTCTTTTAATTCAATAATTTTACTTTGATATATTTTATTTTCATTTAAAATGCTTTCTTTTTGTTTACGCTCCAATAGAAGTTCTTGATATAATTCATTATATTTCTGTTTTTGTAATTCGATTTCATTTTCATAATTATTTTTTTGTTTAATTTCTTCTTCTTTTATATGTTTAATTTTCTCTTTTAATTGTAACAGATTCTGTTCTGCTATTTCTTTACTCTGTATTTCCTTTATTACCTGTATTTTATATTGTTCTAAATCACGTTTTATACGGTTTATCTCTATTTCTTTTTCGCTTACTATTCCTGATTCATTTTTTAATTGCATTTCAAGTTGTTTAATTCTATTATTTAATGAATTGATTTCATTATCTTTCTGTTCAAGATATTTAGAATTTTCTAATAATTTTGTTTGTAATCCAGAAATAATTCCTTCAAGTCGTGTTATTTCCAATTCATATTGTTTAACTATATGTTCATGTCTTGTTATAATTTCACTCTTTCTTTTTTCCCATTTTTCTTGTTCATTAACAAGTAATTTTTCCCATTCTGTTCTTTCGTTTTCAAGTTTCTGAATATATCTTTTTAATTCCTCATTTTCTAATTTTGTTCCAGTATAAATTAATTTCAGTTCATTAAATTCTCCTGTTATATTATTTAATTCTTCTGAAATTCTTTGTATCTCCAATTCGCGACTTTCCTTTATACTCTCAATACGATTAGTTAATTCTTTTATTCTCTCTTCATAAAGTATTCTCTCATCAAAAAATGCTTTTTTAAATTCTTCTCGTTCTTGTTCTATCTTATCAATTAATATATTTTTTTCCTGTTCCAACTGAACTAATTTCAAAGTAAGTTCTTCATTTTTAGTTTTTTCTAATTGCAGAAGAGTTTCCTCTTCACCTAAATTTGCTTTGACTTGCATTAATTCATTATTTAATTTTTGAATCTCCTGTTTTTTTGTCTCCATCAATTTCTCGTATTTAGAAATAATTTCCTGTTTCTGTATATCAAACGCTAATTTATCAACATTTAAGGTTTCAAGTTGTTTCTCTAGTCCAAATCGTATTTCTCTTTCAGAATTTAACTGTAATTCAAGTGATTCGATCATAGATTTAAGATGATTAATTTGTTCTTCGGACTCTTTTCTCAACAATTTTTCTGTTTCAATATATTCTTTATTAGCATTTTCCCATTTTTCTTTTTCTAAATTAAATGTCTCCTGCCAGTTTTTTCGTTCTTGTTCAAGTTGTAATAAAATTTTATTTTTTTCTTGTTTAAGATCTTCTATTAAACTATTTTTTTGCTCTATTTCACTAGAAATTTTCTCGTTTTTATGTTTCTCTTCAATCAATTTTATTGTCAATTCTTGTAATGTATTCTGTAATTTAGATAATTCTTCATCCTTTTTCTCAACTGCTTTCTCTTTAATTTTCTTTTCATCAGTATAGATCACTTGTAATTTTTCAATCTGTTCTTTCAAAAGTAGTATCTCTTGTTCATATGTATCTTTATTCTTAAGCCATTCTTGTTCTTTATAATTAATTTGTTCTTTTAATGAAAGTATTTCTGATTCATTTTTCTTAATTTCTTCTTGTAATAAACGTTCTCGCTCAATATATTTTTCTTGTAATCTGGTAAAATTTGCTTGTTCTTCCAATAATTTTGCTTGTGTTTCTTCTGCAATTTGACGATATGTTTTAATTCGCTGTTCAATTGAATCCCATTTCTCCTTATCTTTTTGCCGTTGTAACTGTATCTGTTCAGAAGAAACTTTTAATCTTTCTATTTCTTCCAATCGTAACTGATTATACTCATCTTGTAACCGTGCCAATTTCATCTCAGTATCTTTTAGTTTATCTCGTAATGTTATAATTTCTTGTTCACGTTTTTTATACATCTGTTCCCAGTTTTCTTTTTCTTTTTGATGTTGTCCTTGTAATATCTGTATCCTCTTCTGTGCTAAATAAACTTCTGTTTCAATAAGGTCTTTAACAAGCGTGTCAGCAGTATCAACCGGTGATGTTTGTACTTCTAATTCTTCATCTTCGTTAAAAATTTTGTTATCGTCCATAACAAAACAACCCCTTTACATTTTTTTTACAATAATTAAATAAAAAAAATAAAAATTCAATAGAAATTATTTTTTAATTTTTTCTAACTCAATTTATTTCATCTAATATTATTATAACAAAAATTTAAAAAATGTCAAGGGTTTTTTAAAAAAATTTTTAATTTTGTATTTATTGTTACATTTATGATACATATAAATTTTAATGGATTATCCTCTTGGATGATATTTTTTATGTACATTTTTTAGATGTTCCTGGTCAATATGTGTATAAATTTGTGTGGTAGTTATTGAAGAATGACCCAACAATTCCTGTAGGACTCTTAAATCAGCACCTCCTTTAAGTAGATGTGAAGCGAAAGAATGGCGTATAGTATGCGGTGAAACAGATTTATTAATATTAGCAAGTTTAATAAATTTTTTTAATTGTTCCCAGAATTCTATTCTTGATAACTTCTTTCTAAACTTGCTTACGAAAACTTCTTTTATTCCTGGATATTTTTTTAACCTTATATTAAGATATTTCTCTAAAAGATATTTAGTTCTTGGTCCGAATGGAATTATTCTCTCTTTCATCCCTTTACCTATAACCCGAATAAAATTACCATCCATATTTATATCGGATAACTTTAAATTTATCAGTTCTGAGACACGTAGTCCTGTTGCATAGAGTAATTGTATCATTGTTTTGTATCGTAATGTGAACTCTTTATCTTCTGGTATACTTGTAATTAATTGAGCCATTTCATCAACAGTCAAAGTATCGGGTAATCTTTGAGGTAATTTAGGTAAAATAATATTGGCTGCAGGATTAATTTTGATTTTATCTTCAATAACAAGAAACTTATAGAATTGTCTCAATGATTCAATTAACCTGAAAATGCTTCTCGGTTTCAATTTATTTTTACTTTCAAGTTTACGAAACATTATGTATTCAATTATATCATTATAGGTTACTTTAAGAATATCAATATGTTTCTGGTCTAAATATTCTTGAAATAGTTTTAAATCATAGTGATATGACAGTATGGTATTTCTTGATAAACCCTTTTCTACCTCAAGATAATATAAGAACTCGATAATATATTTATTTTCAGAATTTTCAGACATAAAAAATAATTATCATCAAATCATAATTAATTTTTACTATATTATATATTAAAAGATATGGTAAAGATTGATGAAGTTGGTATTAATTGTATGATGTATTTCGTATAAAATTTTTTAACGAAGTTATCTAAATTGTAATATTTTATTTAATCTTCACCTTCTTCAGTTAGTTTTTCATAAAATTTTCTGAAGTTCCATTTTTCTGGGTTATCATCGGGTAATTCCATTATCCTCATTGATTCTTGTGGATGTCTGTTTAATATTCCAGAAATCATATATGGAATAGCATAACCCCATCTAATTTCTTTAGTTAAAGGTAATATTTTTTCACTAATAACATCCAGGATCGGACGGATATCAAATTTAGGATTTTTCAAGAAACCGAGTAAAAGTTCTGTTGGACAATTTCCGGCTGCACGCCCCAATCCGTACAAGGAACCATCAAGATAATTGGCACCGCGTATTATACCAGCAATAGTATTAGCAAAAGCCAATTGTTGTTGATTATGACAATGCACACCAATCTCTTTATTTCTCAGGATAGTTTTGAATTTATCTACAAAATAATCTATATCTTCACTGTAAAGTGCACCATAACTATCAACAATGTATACAGCAATAACATTTGTCTCTTTCTCAATCTGTATTAGCGCTTCATCAAGTTCTCGTTCTAATGCTTTTGATATAGACATAATATTGATCGTTGCCAAATATCCTTTATCAGTTGCATTGTTAGCTAATCTTATTGCTTTATCAATATCCTTAACATATGTTGCTACACGAATCATATCAACAACACTTTCTGATTTCGGTAAAATATCTTCTGGGTCTGCTTTATGTGCATCTTGCATAATAGCTATCTTTGTTCCTTTTTTAGATTCGATACCTTCAACTGCTTTACGAAGATTTATTTCATCACAGAACCGCCATGGACCATATTCTGTTACAGAAAATTTCTTCTTACTATTTCTATAACCAAGTTCAACATAATCTATACCTGACTCGCAAGCAGCTTTATATACAGATCTGACCAAATCTAATGAAAAATTAGAGTTATTCATTAATCCACCATCACGAATTGTGCAATCAAGAACTTTAATTTGTGGACGATACATAAAATAATCCTTATTATAAAACTTTATTTTTTAGATTTCGGTTTTATTACTGGTTTTTGTGTTTTGGAACCTGTTTTTTGTTCTGGTCTTATTTCTGTTATTTGTGATGTTGTCTTCTGTTCTAATTCAACAGTAATATTAGATGTTGATATTGATGTCAATGTCGATGTTGAAATCTGTTGTTGAATGGAAGGTTGTTCTTTGGCACCGTATTTTTTAAGTAATTCTACCATTTTTGTATTTTTTCTATCCATAGCTAACATTAATGCTGTTTTATCATGCATATTTCTTGCATTAATATCAACTCCTTTGTTTATAAATAGTTTCGCAACATCTAATGAATTATACTCAGCAGCTATAATCAATGGAGTATTTCCATCATTATCTCTAATTTTAAAATCAGCACCGTTTTTTATAAGCAATTTCGCTATCATATAATGATTCTTCTGTGCTGCAAAAAACAATGGAGTTCTGCCTCTTCTATCTTTAGCATTAACATCCGCATTATTTTTTATTAATAATTCTACTATTTTTAAATTACCATTAATAGCAGCATTCATAAGTGCTGTTGTTCCCGTATAATTACTTGCATTAACATTAGCACCATTTTCTATAAGAAATTTCACAACATCAGTTGAGTTTCTATATGAAGCAATTATCAATGGTGTCCAACCTCTTCTATCTTTAGCGTTTACATCCGCTCCTTTTGAAACTAATAGTTTTGTCAATTCTAATGAATTCCTGTCAGCTGCAAACATTATCGGAGAGGCACCACTGATATCTTTAATATTAACATCTGCTCCTTTTGAAACTAATAAATTAGTTAACTCAACATTGTTATGGTAAACAGACCACCATAATGCTGTTTTACCGTTTCTGTCAACAATATTGATATCTGCTCCTTTCTCAATAAGATATTTTGCAATATGTGTATAATTTCGTTCTGTGGCTACAATTAAAGCCGTAGAACTACTTGTATTAACTGCATTCAAATCAGCACCTTTCGAAACAAATAGTTTTACTACATCAGTTGAATTAAAATTAACTGCTTCAATTAACGGCGTTGAACCGTTATCAAATCTGGTATTAACATTTGCACCTAAATCAATAAAATCACTTAACAACGAAACCCTATTATTTTTAATATAATCTATTGTAATAGCAACAGTAACTGTATCCTGATGAACATCAATAACAGTATCTGAACTAACAATATTTCTTAACTGAAGTGCAGCGAAATTAAGTTTGTTAGAACATAAATTTATTATCATTAATAAACTAACAAAATTAGTTAGTGATCTTTTATTCATTTCGTTTTTAACCCTCCATTATACTAATAATATTATTTTGTTTCTTGATACCTCTATTTTTAATTCTCTTATGATTTAAAATATTAAGTAACTTTATTATTGTCTGTTTCAAATTTTTTCGTTCAACAATCATATCAATCATACCGTGTTCAAGTAAAAATTCTGATGTTTGGAATTTTTCAGGTAATTTTTGCCGTATTGTCTGTTCAATAACCCTTGGACCAGCAAACCCAATTAATGCATTAGGTTCAGCAATATTTATATCACCTAACATAGCAAATGATGCTGTTACACCACCTGTTGTAGGGTCTGTTAGTATAGAGATATAAGGTAATCCCGCATCACTAAGTCTACCAATAGCAGCTGATGTTTTTGCCATCTGCATAAGTGAAAACATACCTTCATGCATTCGTGCACCGCCGCTTGCTGAAATAATAATAACAGGCAATTTGTTTTTTATTGCTTTTTCAACAGCACGTGTTATTTTTTCGCCCATAACTGAGCCCATACTACCACCCAAAAAACCAAATTCTAATGCGCAGATAACTATTCTATGATTACCTATTAACCCTTCACCTGTAATAATTGCATCTGAAATATTAAATTTTTTCTGATAGAATTTAAGTTTATCATCATATCCCGGGAATCCAAGTATATTTTTTGGGTATAAATTCTTATCATATTCTTTAAACGATTTAGGTTCAATTAAAGAATCTATTCTCTCTTTGGCTGTTAACGGCAAATAATAACCACATTTAGGACATATCTTAAAATTTTCTTCCAGTTCTTTATTAAAAATAATCTGTTCACATTTTTTGCATTTTGTCCATAGTTTTTCGTGGTCTATAATTTTTTCTTTTTTGTTTGTTTCCGGTTTCTTTTTAGCCATTTTTTATTCCTACAAACGGTCTAATAAACTTTGTTATTCTATTATATAAAATTTTTTTATCAGATTTCATTATTATGTCAATTAATGCTGACCCAATAATAAATCCATCAATATAATCAAATATTTCTTTCACTTGAGCAGGATTAGAAATACCGAATCCTACAACAAGTGGTTTTTCTGTCTTCATACGGATATTATTTAAGAAATTTTTTAAATTAGCAGGAAACTCTTTTCTTATTCCTGTTACACCTGTTACTGATACTATATAAATAAATCCGTGTGAATTATTTATTATTTCTCTTCGCCGTTTTTCTTCTGTATTAGGTGCAATAAAAGAAATTATATGGACGCCTGTATTTTTCAATATATTTCTGTATTTAATTGATTCTTCAAGAGCCATATCCGGAATAATTACACCATCAATACCAACACTTGAACATTCATAGAAAAATTTTTCTATTCCGAACCTGTAAACAGGATTAAGATACCCCATTATCAATAACGGAATTTCAACCTTTTTTCGTAATCGTTTACTTAAATCCAATATATTTTTAAGTGAAACATTATTTTTTAATGCCATTTGTGATGAATATTGAATAATCGGTCCATCTGCTATCGGGTCAGAAAATGGAACACCTAACTCAATCATATCTATACCATTATCAACTAAAGAATAGATAAGTTTTTCTGTTGTTTCCATATCAGGATACCCGCAGGTTAAAAATGTTATTAATGCTCTACTGTTTTTTGATTTTAACTCTTTGAACCGTTCATCAATCCTATTCATATTTTCTGACAATATCTATATCTTTATCACCTCTACCTGATAAGCAGACAATAATTATATCATTTTTACTAAATAATTTCTTGTTTTTAATCAAGTATGCTATAGCGTGTGCTGGCTCAAGAGCAGGAATTATACCCTCAAGTTCTGACAGTATATGGAACGCGTGAATTGCTTCTTTATCAGTAACAGCATAATACTTTGCACGACCACTATCTTTATAAAATGAATGTTCTGGTCCGACTCCGGAATAATCAAGTCCCGCTGAAATAGAGTGTGTGGTAAGTATCTGTCCGTTTTTATCCTGTAATATGTATGTTTTTGCACCGTGCAATATACCTATTGAACCACAGTTTAAAGAAGCAGAATGCTTCCCTGTATTAAGTCCTAACCCACCTGCTTCAATACCAATAAACTTCACCTGTTTATATTTATAAAATGGATGAAATAATCCTATTGAGTTTGAGCCACCACCAACACATGCAATAAGATAATTCGGTAACCGTCCTGAAATTGATATAATCTGTTTCTTTGTTTCAGAACCAATCACTGACTGAAAATTTCTTACTATTATCGGATAAGGGTGCGGACCAACAGCACTTCCAAGCAAATAATATGTATCTTTAACATTTGTTACCCAGTCACGTAAACATTCATTTATCGCATCTTTCAATGTTCTACTACCTGATTTAACAGGTATAACTTCTGCACCAAGTAATTTCATCCGATAAACATTTATTTCCTGACGCTTTATATCTTCTTCTCCCATGTAAATAACACATTTCAGACCGAATAACGCTGCTGATGTTGCTGTTGCTACTCCGTGTTGACCAGCACCTGTTTCAGCAATGATCCTTTTTTTACCTAATTCTTTTGCGAGCAGTATCTGGCCAATAGTATTATTTATTTTATGTGCACCTGTATGACATAAATCTTCTCGTTTAAGAAATACCTTTGCTCCTCCAATATATGATGACAATTTTTCAGCATAATATAACGGAGTCGGTCTACCAGCATAAGTTTTTAAATAATAATTGAGTTTCTCTCTAAAACTATTTATTTTATATATTTTATAATATGCAGCAGTAAGGTCATCAAGCGGTTTGATAAGTGTCTCAGGAACAAATCTGCCACCAAACTGACCAAAATACATTTTTTTATCTATATTCATAACTTATAAATAATACAAAAAAATCTTAAAAAAAACAAATTTCGAATCAAATCATTAAAAATGTTACCGAAATCAAATTTAGTTAAGAAAGGTGGTTATCACATAATGAAGCGATACGGGAATCCTCTAATTATCTATGGCAAGTTAGATTAAAATCTGCAATTCCACTCTGGATATCATGGGCACATCAACACTTCCTCATAACTCCTGAAATAGAAAAACAATTATTTTTTACCTTTTCAATTGAGTAGTAGACCTTATAAAAAGGATGATAATGCTCATATTGAACAGAAAAACTGGACTCACATTAGAAAAATATTTGGATATTACAGATATGATTCAGAACAAGCACTTCATACTATGAATGACCTTTATCGCAATGAACTAAGATGGTTCCAGAATTTCTTCCAGCCATCTGTAAAACTCATAAAGAAAATTCGTGTCGGGTCCAAACTCAAAAGAGTTTATGATAAACCTAAGACTCCTTTCCAGAGACTATGTGAATCAAAGTATGCTGATCCTGTTAAATTAGCAGAACTTAAGAACCTTTTTCTATCACTTGACCCGTTTGATCTTAGTAAAACAATTGATAAAAAATTAAATAGAATATATCATATGGCTACAAGAAAAACTAAAATTCAAAGAACATAATTAAGAACGATTATATGCTGACATTAAAAAAGATATTAATGCAAATACATCCAATTTCATTCTTAGAAATTCAGGAGTATAAAACCATTATCACCTTAGTTTTAGACGATTTTAGGGCCACTTGCGTGCGATTTTTAATCAGTCTGTATTTCAATTTTGTGATTTTCTCCATTTTTTTATTGTTATTTATGTTTTTTGAAATTCAATTTTTTGTCTATTTTTCTAATCTAACCTTCGGTTAGATTTTTAAATGACTTGACAGGATTTTCAAATCTATTGACAAAACATAATTTTATATTATAATTATACTAAGAAAAATTG
>Ga0078972_1013926_pt1 | contig 13001 bp, 10 predicted proteins | sample YelNatPaOPGAMG01_FD_67568 | JGI IMG/M metagenome (GOLD analysis project Ga0078972, IMG submission 67568) | Hot spring thermophilic microbial communities from Obsidian Pool, Yellowstone National Park, USA - OP-RAMG-01 (SPADES assembly) (version 2) | ecosystem: Environmental > Aquatic > Thermal...
CAATTATAGTGCCAATAAAATTTTTGCCTTTTAAAAAATTATCTAATCTTTTTAAATCAGAGCCATTAATAATAACAACTTTAATTTTTAATTTTTTTGCTAATTTAGAAGCTAAGGGATCAAAAGGTGTTGATAAGCCAGGTTGCCATTTTTGAATAATAATTTTTTCGTATTCTTGCCAACTAAGTTTTTTAAAAGGCTTGGCATCTTTGAATTCTTTTGGATTTTTATCATAAACATAATCAACATTGGTCAAATTAATAATTGTTGAAACTTTTAAATTTTTTGCCAAAAGGGTAGTATCATAGTCTGTAGAAAAACCTGGCTTCCAACCAGCGCCAATATAAATTTTATCTTTAACCTTTATTTTCTTTAAAGGGTTCTCAATAATTTTATTAAAAGCGAGATTTTTAAAAAGATGTAATAATAATCTGGCATTAACCTTGGTAATTTCTATTCCAATTTTATCTTCATCTTCTTTGGCACCTTTTAAGTATCTAATTCCAGCTTGATATAATCTGGCAATTTTCCCGCCACCTACAAAAATAAAAAATTGTTTTTGAGAAATGTATTTTAGAATTACTTTTTTAAAATCAGAAAGAAATTTATAATTTATTTCAAAATTATCGGAAAACAATAAAGATCCTCCTAAAGAAATAATAATTTTTTCTTTTGTCATATATTTTAAAATTATTTTAAATATGCTTTATTTTAAACCATTTTTTGTTAAAATTAAAGAGATTATGAAAAAAGAAAACATTAAAATTATTGCTGAAAATAAAAAGGCTTACTTTGATTATGAAATTTTAAAAAAGTATTTAGCCGGAATTTCGCTTTTAGGACCTGAGGTTAAATCAATTAAAAATTACGGAGTGAATCTAAAAGGTTCTTTTGCAATAATTAAACAAGGCGAAGTTTTTTTAATTGGATTAGAAATTCCGCCCTATCAGCCAGAAAATGTCTATTTTCATTATAATCCCAAAAGAACAAGAAAATTATTGCTACATAAAAGGGAAATTGAAGAAATTTTTGGAAAATTAAGCCAAAAAGGACTAACTTTAGTCCCCTTGAAGGTTTTGGTTAAAAATGGTATTATTAAAGTAGAAATTGGATTGGTTAAACCAAAGAAAAAGTTTGAAAAAAAAGAAAAAATTAAAGAAAGAGAAATAGAAAAAGAAATTCAAAGAGAAATGGCAAGAATTAAAAATGTTTAAAAATTAGTTGGGGGTGTGTTTGGCTTTGATGGGGATAGTTTAGCCAAAACAGGCAGGCTGAGTTTTGGGACTCATTTAAAACCCATAAAAAAAGTGCAAACTGGTCTTTGAGACCTGCTTTAGCTACTGTTTAAGTAGTTAAAGCCATCCCCTTCTTCTTTCTCGAGGAAGAATGTGGGGTGTCATAAATTCGAGATAGATGATTATCTTTTTCTCCGAGATAATCATCGAAAATTATGGAGAAAAATTACCTTATCATTTTCGTCTGCTTTTGAGATAAGGTAAAACAAAAAGCAGACTATGCCTGTAAACCTGTGAGGCGATATCTCCAGACGTGGGTTCAACTCCCGCCACCTCCACATTTTGCAAAGAAAATTTATTTATTTCAAAATTATTGACTAAATTAATTCTATCTGGTAATATTGTTGTCAGAGCGAAATTAGCTCTTTAACAACTAAACCAGGAGGTAAAAAAATATGACAAAAACAAGGTTGATGTGGATTAAAAAAAGGTTCTTCGACCTGATTCTCTCCGGCGAAAAAACGCTTGAGGTTAGGGTACTTTACCCGAATTTGAGATCCATACGAAAAGGAGAACTCGTCAACTTGAACAATCAGGCGACGATTAGAGTCAAGGACGTCCGGAAGTACTCTACTTTTGAAGAGATGCTTTCCAAAGAGGAGGCATCTCGGATTGTCCCGGGGAGCAATCGTGAAGAAGTTTTGAGATTACTCAAAAGTCTTTACCCGCCCTACAAAGAACAGCTAGGTGTTCTGGTTCTCGAAGTAGAACCGGTTAAATGAAATCCAAAACAAGAAAAGGAAGTGTATGACCAATGGCAGAAGAGGTGGTAATCACGAATTTGTCCCTAGGTCTGACCTAAGAAAGATTAAAGATCAAAGACCAAAAATATAAATTAAAAATATAAAAATTAATTTAAAGCAAACGGAATAATAATTTTCTTTCATTTTTATCTTTAACTTTTGGTCTTTAATCTTTGATTTTTAAAAGGCCCTCGTCGTTTAATGGATAGGACGCGAGCTTGCGGAGCTTGAAATCGAGGTTCGACTCCTCGCGGGGGCAAAAAATGAGATTTTTTATAAAGGTCACAAATTTTTATAAAGGTCCGAAATAACGATTAAAAATATGTTTAAAACTTCAAAATGGCAATTAGGTTTATCATCAATAATAATTACTTTAATTGTAGTCGTAATTTTTTTATTTGGATTAGGATTAATATATTTATATCGAGAATCAAAAGCAGTTCCAATAACAAAAGTAAAACAAACTGTAACTCAATCAGAAACTTCAATTAAAGATAAAACAGCAACGTGGAAAACATATATTAGCACCGAAGCTCGTTTTATGTTTAAATATCCACCTAATTGGGGAATAGTTAAAGAATATTCTGGAAAAACAGGAATAAAGAGTATAAAAGATTTATTCGGTTATTTTATAAATAATGTAAAAGCCCAAACTATTTCAGTTCCCGAAGGTTGGGAAATAGTAGAAGAGGGTTTTTATGTGACAGCAGCAGGAGTAAAAGCAAATACATACACAGTTGTACTGGCTCCATCAGGATATCAAATACAAGGAGATAATATTAACAAACCTTCAGAACCAATTATTGTTATTAATCAACATCAGTTTAATTGTTATGGAAAAGAATGGTGGACTCCAGATGGAAAACATATAGATTTAACTTTTGTTGATTCTCCAAATTTTAGATGGCTTCCACCATATGTAAAATTCACTACCCTAGAAGGAAAAGAAGCAACAACAGGAATAAATTATATTGCGACATGTTCTAAAGACCCAGAGGTTTTAGACATATTGAATGAAATTGCAAAAAGTTTTAAAGCAATTCAACCACTATCTAAATAAATTTTTTATTCAAAATTTCAAGTTTACAGTCTCGAAAATTAAATAAAAGTTGAACCTGTGTTAAAGCCAAAACCCGCCTACAAGGCGGGCTTTTTCTTCTAGATTAAACTGATAAAAACTAATCGTTGCCTCTCCTTTTCTGGGTAAGCAATGTCTTTTATCTAAAAAATATGTAAAAATAATTAATTTTGTGCCAAATTGAAAAATTGGGGTAAAAATCTTTTATTGATGTGGCTTTTTTCTCACACTTTTTTGGGAACTGTCCCCAACGGTAAAAACGTAAATTAAAAACATAAAATTGTCTCTCTGAGATAAACAATACAAAATTATTTGTTTAACATTCGGTTTTATTCGGTTTACATTCGGGCGATTTTCGTCGTTTTTATTCGTTTAACATTCGGGCGATATATGTTTCGTTCGGGCGATAAACATTCGCGAGATATTGTATTGATATAAAATGCTATAATAAAATAGTATGAAAAATTTATATTTTCAGCTCAAAAAAGAATTTAAAGATTTAAAAGTAGAAAAAGTTTCTAATTTTTCATTCAAAGAGATTCCTGCTTCGGCTGGAGTTTATTTATTTTTTGATAGATTTAATAATCTCATTTATATTGGCAAGGCGAAAAATTTGCAAAAAAGAATTAAAGAACACTTCAAAGGTGAAAGCTTTAAAGACAGCTTATTTAAAGACGATATTGAAAAAGTTGGTTTTCTAGAGACTAATTCTGAAATTGAAGCTTTAATTTTAGAGGCAAAACTAATCAAAAAATACCAACCAAGATATAACACCCTCTGGAAAGATAATAAAAACTATTTTTTCTTGGGTATTACAAAAGAAAAATTTCCCAGAGTATATATAACTCATCAACCAATTTCTGAAAATCAATCCCTAAAAGAAAAAACAATTTTTTTAGGACCTTTTGTCGATGGCAAAGCTCTTAAAAAAACCCTTTATTTTTTAAGAAAAATTTTTCCCTATAGAAGTTGTAAAAATTTACCAAAAAAACCTTGCTTTTGGTATAAATTAAATCTTTGCTTGGGTCCTTGCGTTTTTAAAGATAATTCTTTAATTTTAGAAAAAATTCAAAAAGAGCTTAAAGAAAATACAAATAATATTTTAAAAATTTTTCAAGGCAAAAAAAATAAAATTTATCAACTATTAAAAAAAGAAATTAATTTAGCAATTAAAGAAGAAAATTTTGAAAGAGCTCAAGAGATTAAAGAAAAAATTGTTTCTTTAGAAAAAGTTTTAACTAATGCAAAAATTATCAAAGAAGAATCTCCCCTATTTTCTGATTCTGAAAAAGTTATCAAAATTTTTAAAAAATTTTTGGAGATTAAAAATAAAGAAATAAGAATTGAAGGTTATGATGTTTCTAATATCCAAGGCAAAGAGGCTACGGCTTCAATGGTTGTTTTTTATAACGGAAAGCCACAAAAAGATCAATATCGGAAGTTTAAAATTAAAACAATTTCAAAGCCTAATGACTATGAAATGTTAAAAGAAGTTTTATTAAGAAGGTTTTCCCATCAAGAATGGCCTTTACCTCAAGCTATTTTAATAGATGGTGGCAAAGGGCAACTTTCTGTAGCTCTAAAATTAAAAGCAAAAGATAAAAAATTAAAGGATATAAAATTTATGGCTTTGGCTAAACAAAAAAATGAATTATTTTTAGAAAATGAAAAAAATTCAATTTTGTTAGAAAAATTGCCAAGAGAAATTTCAAATTTATTGCTCCAAATCAGAGATGAGGCCCATCGATTTGCTATTTCCTATCATAAAAAATTAAGAGAAAAAGAGCTTTTAAAATCTAAAAATTAAGGTAAAATAAGGTAATAAAGCCAAAAAAAGATTCAATTTATAAAAGCCTTTTAATTATTTTTTTAATCTTAAATACACAAGGTCAGAATTAATAAAAAAATTAAAATTATGTCAGAAATTAATGAAAAAATTTTCAAAGCTTATGATATTAGAGGTAAATATCCAGAAGAAATAAATGAAGAGGCGGTTAAAAAAATTTCTTTTGCTTTTTTAAAATTTTTGTCGAAAGAAAAAAGGGGCAGTTTAAAAATTGTTTTAGGAAGAGATAATAGGCTTTCTTCAAAGAATCTCCATAAAGCTGCACTTGATGGATTTAAAAATTTTGGGGCTAAAATAATTGATCTTGGCCTTGTGCCAACGCCTGTTTTTTATTTTGCGGTTTGGCAATTAAAGGCTGATGGCGGGATTCAAATCACAGCTTCTCACAATCCCCCTTCTGATAATGGTTTAAAAATTGTTGGCAAAAATACCTTAGAAATAGGTAAAGACAACGGTTTAGAAGAAATTAAAAATATTGCCAAATCAATTGATTTTTCTAACAATAAAAAGAAGTTAGTTATTTTAAAAAATAAATCAATTTTTAAAAAATTTTTTTCCTTTAACTTTAAAAAATCAAAAATTAAATTAAAGAAAAAATTAACTATTGTTTTTGATACCGCTAATGCTGTCTCTGGTCTTTATATACCTCAAATTAAAAAATATTTACCAGGAAAAATCTATCATCTTTTTTCAAAATTAGATGGTTCTTTTCCAAATCATTCTCCTAATCCTTTAGAAGAAAAAAATTTAGAAGTTTTAAAAAATACCGTTTTAGAAAAAAAGGCAGATTTAGGCGTAGCTTTTGACGGCGATGGTGATCGAATTATTTTTGTTTCTAATAAAGGAGAAATTATTCCCTCTGATATAATTGCTTCCTTAATTGCCAAAAATCTTCTTTCAAAAAACAAAGGAATTAAGGTAGTTTATAATATTTGCTCGAGCAATATTATTCCAGAAACAGTTAAAGAATTAGGGGGAATTCCTATTGTCACAAAGATAGGACATACTTTTGTTAAAGATGTTATGAGAAAAGAAAAAGCAGAATTTGGAGCCGAATTTTCTGGCCATTTTTATTTCAAAGAATTCGATTACTCTGAGGCACCAATTTTTGTTTTAATTAAAATTTTGGAGATAATAGAAAAAGAGGGAAAACCAATCTCAGAAATAATTCTTCCTTTTAAAAAATATTTCAATTCAGGACAAATCAATTTTGAGACTGAAGATAAAAATTCCAAAATTGAATTTTTAAAAGAAAAATATAAAAATGGGAAAATTTCAACTCTCGATGGTTTAAGGGTAGATTTCCCAAATTGGTGGTTTATTGTAAGACCCTCAAATACAGAAAATTTATTAAGACTAAATGTTGAAGCAAAAACTAAAGAACTTTTAGAAGAAAAAATTCAAGAAATTAAAAACTTAATTTTATCTTAAACTTCGATTAAAACTGAAATTACCATTGGCCTTCTTTTGGTTCTAGAAAAAAGAAAAGAACCAACTTTTTCTTTTATTTCTTCTTTAATATAACCCCAATTAACCGCTCCACCTGATTGTGAAGCCCCTTCAACAATTTTTATAACTAATTTTCGGGCATCCTTTAAAAGATCTTTAGATTCTCTTAAATAGACAAATCCTCTGGAAATAATATCAGGAGAACCCTTAACTCTACCTGTTTCTCTGTCAACAACTACCACAATAACGAAAATTCCATCTTTGGCCAAAGCTTGTCTGTCTCTTAAAACAACTTCGCCAACATCGCCAACGCCCAATCCATCGACTAAAACATAATTTGCCTGAACTCTTTCTTTTGAAATAAAAACTTTTTCAGGAGTAGCAATAATTACTTGGCCATTTTCAGCACAGATTGTATTTTCTGGTTTTAACCCAACTTCTTGGGCTAATTCGGCATTTCTAATTAACATTGAAACTTGGCCATGAATTGGCATATAGAATTTTGGATTAACTATTTTTATCATTTCTTTTAATTCTTCTTGATAAGCATGTCCTGAGGCATGGATATCCATCATTTGGTAATGAAAAACCTTTGCTCCTTGTCGATAAAAATTATCTTTCAAAACTTGAACGGCTCTTTCATTTCCTGGCACAATTGAAGAAGAAAAAATAACTGTATCTCCTTTTTTAATTTTTAAATATTTAAATTCTCCTGAAGCAATTTTCATTAAGCTCGCATCTGGTTCACCTTGAGCGCCCGTACAAATTAAAGTTATTCTTTCGTCAGGATAATTAGGAATTGCTTCAAGCTTTTGAATTGTTCCTTTTTTGGTTTTAATGTATTTTAAATTCCTAGCAATTTCAACATTGTCTTTCATACTTTTGCCAGCAATAAAAATCTTGCGATTATACTTTTCTGATAAATTAACTATCTGAGTAATTCTGTTAATATGAGAGGCAAAAGTTGAGGCAATTATTCTTCCTTTGATATCAGAGAAAATTTTCTCTAAATTTTCAAAAATTTGAGCTTCAGAAAGAGAATGTCCTTCGTTTTCAGCTCCAGTTGAATCTGCCATTAAAAGCAAAATTCCCATTTTTCCTAACTCTTTTAATTTTTCAATATCAGTAGGAATATCATTAACTGGATTTTGATCAAATTTAAAATCTGAAGTATGGAAAATATTTCCAATAGGTGTTTTAATAACTAAACCAAGGTTTTCTGGAATATTGTGAGTTTGTTTGAAAAATAAAACACTAAAAGGGCCAAGATTAATTTCATCATCTGGTTTAACTTCTACTATATGCAGTTTTTCTTTTTGAGGAAAATCTTCTTGTCTTTTTAAAATTAAAGCTTTAGTTAATTTACTAGCAAAAATTGGGGGATTGCCAATTCTATAAATTGTATAAGGAATGGCTCCAATATGGTCTAAATGTCCATGGGTGCAAATTAAACCAAGAATATCTTTATCTCTTCCTTTTAAATAAGCGCTGTTAGGAATAATGTAATCAATTCCAGGAGTGCTTTCTTCTGGCATTTTTAAACCTAAATCAACAATGAGAATTTTTCCATTATATTCAAAAACGGTCATATTACGACCAACCTCACCTAAACCTCCTAAAGGAATAATTTTTAATTTTTCACTTGCCTCCATATTTTTAATAATATTAAATTAAGTGTCGGGGGAGGGATTTGAACCCTCACAGAAAAATCTACTAGGTCCTGAACCTAGCGCGTCTGCCAATTCCGCCACCCCGACTTAAAAAACTCTTTTTGTTTTAAGATACCATTTATTAACATTAGAGAATCTTTTTGCTGGTTCAACAATTTTATTTATTTCAACGCCTTTAAAATTTTTGGAAATAAAATAGGAAAAATCTGGTTGCAAAATAAATATACCTGGAATATCATTTAAAATTTTTTCTTGTAAATTTTCCAACAATTCTTTCTTTTTGTCTTCATCTTGAACTTTTCTAATGTTTTCTAAAATTCCATCTGCTTCTTTTGAATTATAACCTGAAATATTTAATCCGGGATAATTGATCTGACTTGAATGCCAATAAGAGAATGGGTCTAAAATTGAATTATAGGCTTCACCCAGAAGAATAATCTGAAAATCTTTCTCTGGTAAAATTTTAGTTTGTAAATCACCTAAGGTAACAATTCTTAAATTAACTGTAATACCAGTTTTTTCTAATTGATTTTTTATCAAATTTGCTATTTCTTTTAAAGGAAAACTCTCAAGGGTAGTTATGGTTATTTCTAAGGGTTTTTCCAAATTTTGGGTTGGAAAACAAATTTGATTTATTTTTGCTTTTGTCAAACCGCTAACTATGCCATCACCCTTGGTTTTATTAATTGGCTTCAAAATTTCATCTTTGTATTTTTCTTGAAAAGCAATTACTGCTTCTTTAGTAGCTTTGCCAAAATAGCCAGTTACATCTTCATTGTATAAATCTGGAAATTTTTGAAGACATTTTTGCAAATCTTCAACTTCTTTGCCTTTAGAGCCGATTTTCAAATCACTTTTAATTGAATCTTGGTTCACTATTTCTTCTTTTTTAATTCTTTTTGAGTTTTGATCTAAAAAATAGCCCGCTCTTTCTAAAATTTCGTTTGCTCTTTGTAAATCAAAACCGGATTCGTCTGAGGGCTCTTTAAAACCATAATAATTAGGCAATAAGGGGGAGACTATTTCTGTAGCTTTAAGCGCGAAAATCTTCTCAATAATTTCTTTTTTATCAATGGCGCTTTTGATTGCTTCCCTAACTGGTTTTTCGATTGTATTTTCTTCGTTTGATAGATTAAACAATAAGGCAAAATATCGCGGCATTAAAATATCATATTCTAAAAATTTTTTGCTTTTTTGAAAAAAGCTATCATTGATAATTTCTCTATAATCGGATAACGAAAATCCAGAAATTTTTCCTTTTTTTGCAGCTGTAATTAAAGCCTCTTCATTTTCGTAAAATTTAAAAATAAAATTTTCTAAATATACTTTTTCATAATATCTTTTATTTTTTTCTAAAACTATTTCTGAAATTTTGCCAGCTTCATCTTTTTTAATTTCTTTTAACTGAAATGGGCCCGAACCAACAATTTTTTTGACCTCTTTTTCACCCCAAATTAATTCTTCTGGAGGCAAATTTTCAAAAATATGTTTTGGAATAATTTTAACAGTTAAATTTTCTAAAAAACCATAATAACTATCCTTTAATGTAAATCTAAGAGAATTATCTGAAATTTTTTCTACCTTTACTCCAGCAAATTTTGAAATTAAACTACTTTGATATTGAGGATTTTGAATTAAATTAATTGTAAAGATAACATCATCTGGAGTAAGTTTTTGACCATCTTGCCAAAAAAGATTATCTTTTAATGTAATTTCAAAGACCTTACCGTCTTCTTTTACTTCCCAACTTTTCGCCAAATCAGGAACAATATTGCCATCTTTATCATACTTAAATAAACCAGAAAAAATGAGCTCAATAATATCTCTATCAACATCTGAAACGCCAAGATAAATTGGGTTTAAAAACTTTGGTTGACCTATTACACCTTCTATAAATATTCCACCTGAGGTTGGAACAACTTTCGTTTTTTCTAAATAAAAAGAAATTAACAACCAAAAAAGAGAAACTAAAAAAGTAATCAAAAAGAAGGAAAAATATATTCGATTTTGCTTTGATAAGCTAAACCAAAAAGCTTTGCTTTGAACAAAAATTTTTTCTTTGATGAAAACAAAAAAAGCACCAAATTTCTCTTTTAATTTTTTACTCATTTTATAGAATTAAAGAGGCCAAAGATAAACCAACAAATAAACATCCCAAGATGATTGAGAGAGCAAAAATGAATTTTTCTAACCCTCTTCTTTTAAAATAAAAACTGCCACTTTGACCAAAAATTGCTCCTAAACTTGTCCCTCTTTGTTGCAAAAGAATAGTTATAATTAAAAGAGAGGAAACAATAATTTGTAAAATAGTAATCGTCTGATTCATTTATTTAATAAAAATAGTTAATAAAGTAAATAAAATGGTTGTATAAAGGGTTGGGAGAAATCCAATAATATATAGTTGAGGAATTAAAATATCAACTAACCAGATAATAAAAAAGTTAATTACCAAATTAAAAAGTCCGATGGTTAAAATTATAATAGGAAAAGTAAAAAATTTCAAGAGGGGCTTTAAAAAATAATTTAGAATACCCAAAACCAATCCAGCAATTAAAAAAATTTTTATTTTTTCGAAAAGATCAAGATTCGTTTCTAAATAAACTCCTGGAATAAATAAAGTAGCTAAGTAAATCGTAAAACTTCCTATTAGAATATTAAGCAAAATTTTTTTGAACATTTGGATTTATTTATCTTTTTTGATATCAGTGTCAATAATTTTGAGAAATTTTTCTAATTTCATTTCTCCAATGTCTCCCTTATTTCTTGCTCTAACTCTAATTGTTTTTGATTTCAGTTCTTTATCTCCAATTATTATTAAATATGGTATCTTTTGGATTTCGCCTTCTCTAATTTTTCTAGATACCGTTTCAGATTCGTCTCTAATATTTATGGTATCTTGAAAATAAATATTTTCAAGATTTAAAGTTGCTAAATATTTTTCAATTTCTTTAGCAATTTTTTCTGAATATTTAATATGCCTTTTGCCTATTGGAATTATCCAAATCTTCTCAGGAGCTAACCAAAATGGTAAAGCACCTCCATAATATTCTAATAAAACACCAATAAATCTTTCTAAAGAGCCCAAAAGTGCCCGATGGACCATAATTGCTCTTTCTTTTTGTCCGTTTTTATTAATAAAAGTAATGTCAAACTTTTCTGGCAAGTTAAAATCAACTTGAATAGTTGTACATTGCCATTCTCTACCAATCGCATCTTTAATTTTAATGTCTATTTTTGGTCCATAAAAGGCACCGCCACCTTTATCAACTTCGTATTTTAAATTTAAACTATTCAAAGCAAATTTTAAAGCACTTTCTGCCTTTTGCCAAATTTTATCAGAACCAATATACTTTTCTGGCTTAGTCGAAAGATAAATCTGAAATTCTTTAAAGCCAAATTTTTTAAGAATTTTAAAAGTCAATTTTAATACAGAAAGTAATTCTTGAGAAAGTTGTTCTGGAGTGCAAAAAATATGAGCATCATCCTGACTAATTTGTCTAACTCTAGTTAAGCCATGTAAGGTTCCTGATTTTTCATATCGATAAACAACGCCAATTTCAGTAAATCTTAAAGGCAAATCTTTATAACTTCTAGTTTTTGTTTTATAAATTGCAATATGAAAAGGACAATTCATTGGTTTTATTTGATAGTCGTCTTTTTCTTCTTCCCCTAATTCTTCCATATGCATTGGAGGAAACATATTTTCCTTGTAAAAATCTAAGTGACCAGAAGTTTTCCATAAATTAATTTTAGCGATATGAGGGGTATCAACTAATCGATAACCTGCTTTTAAATATTCAGAAAGGGCATAATTGATAATATTTCTTTTCAAAATTGCTCCTTTTGGATGCCATAAAATTAAACCTGGGCCAATATTTTCATCAATATGAAATAAATCTAAAGTTGTGCCCAAAATTCGATGATCCCTTTTTTGAACTTCTTTCTCGAAATTTAAATAGTTTTCTAATTCTTTTTTATTTTCAAAAGCAAGTCCATAAACTCTAGTTAGCATTTTATTTCTTTCGTCGCCTTTCCAATAAGCTCCGGCTATTTTTACAAGTTTAAAAGCATCAATTGGAATTTCTTTTGTTGATTTAACATGAGGACCTTTACATAAATCAACAAAAAAAATTCTTAAATTTTTCTCGACGGGTTTAGATTTCTCTTCTAATGTATAATAAACAGTAATTGGTTGGTTATTTCTAATTAATTCTTCAATAAGTTCTAATTTATAAGGTTGATCTCTAAAAATTTCTTTGGCTTCTTTTGAAGAAATAGTCTTTTTTTTGAATTTTAAATTCTTTTTTATTAATTCTTGCATTTTTTCTTCAATTTTTGGCAGCGCTTCTTCAGTTATTCGAGATTCATTTGGAAAATCAAAATCATAATAAAAACCATTCTCAATTGCAGGTCCTATACCAAATTTAACCCCAGGATAGGTTTCTTGGACAGCAAAAGCTAAAATATGAGATAAGGAATGACGAATCTTTTCAATTTTATTTTTTGGCATAATAAAAAATGATTAATTAATTTATCAAAAAATTTTTTATTTTACAAGAAAGATTGAAAACAATAATGGATTTTTTGGAAATTTTTTCTAAAGTTAATAACCTCCCTTTTAATTTTCTTAGGATCTTCTTTGTCAATCAGCGTTTTTTTCATAAATTTAGCAATTTCTTCCATTTCTCTCTCTTTCATCCCAAATCTGGTCATTTCTTGAACCCCAATTCTAATTCCAGTTGGATGTATAGGATCAACTTTTTGGCCAGGAAGAACATTTTTATTTAAAATAATATTAACTTCTTCTAATAATTTTGCTACTATTTCTCCTCCGCCAAATTCTTCAACTTCGACTAAAACCTGATGGCTTTGGGTAAAATCTAATTCTTTCCCCAAAACTTTAAAGCCAAATTCATCTAA
>Ga0078972_1013928_pt1 | contig 12999 bp, 11 predicted proteins | sample YelNatPaOPGAMG01_FD_67568 | JGI IMG/M metagenome (GOLD analysis project Ga0078972, IMG submission 67568) | Hot spring thermophilic microbial communities from Obsidian Pool, Yellowstone National Park, USA - OP-RAMG-01 (SPADES assembly) (version 2) | ecosystem: Environmental > Aquatic > Thermal...
ACACATGAAGAACTTGATAAAGATCTGCAGACAGAGATATTGCACTTAAAATTTTTAGATGCTTTAGCTATGCAGCATGACGTAGAAACTGCCAAATTTTTTTTAAATAACCTAAGAAAAAGAGATCGTAATGTGGTGATTGAGACATATAATATGTCTCCTATCGAACAATATGTTTACTCTGTGGTTAAGAAAAAAATAGAGCAAGGCGAAAGGATTAATGATTCGCAAATTTTGGCTTTTGTTAAAAATCTTAGGGGGTATAAGATTGAAAATGAAAAATATTTTTTTGATATGCTTGCAAAAATAAAAAGAAAAGTTCGTAGACAGGTCAATGCAAAAAATTCAGCGTCTTAGAGCAGATTTTTTAATTTCTGCAGGATTTTTATCATCTCCAACCTGCACTTTTTTACATTAAGTAGCAAAGTTTTTACTTTGCAAAAAATTTGTTTTAAGGAGGTACCTTTTTTGTGGATAGTAAAATTTACTTAAATGAGTATCGGAATACCATTAGGTCCAACAACATTCTGAAATTGACCCTTTTTATTCTTCTTGCAGTTATTATTGTTGAGGGATTTTTTATTGTTTATACGATGAATACTCAAAGGACGATAGTTGTTCCAAATGTGAGTGGTAAATATGTCATATCAAATTCTTCGGCAAACGAAAATTATATTAAGCAAATGTCGTATTACATTGTTAACCTTATGGAGAATTTTACTCCTTCTACGGTTAAATCCAATTACAGTGAATTCTTAAATTATGTATCTCCAGATGTTTACGGCAGTATGCAGTCAAGCATAATGGCTAATGCTGAAAATTATATTGCGACCGATACGTCATCTTATTTTATTCCTAAAAGTTTTAAGATGACGGATAATACGATTTATATTACGGGCGTTCAAAGGGATATAGTGGGTAAACAGGTAGTTTCTGAAAATGCAGTAAAAATTACTATTGAATATTCAATTAATCAAGGAAAATTCGAGGTGAATAGCTATGTTGAAACTAAGAACAAAAATTATTAGCAGTGCAGTTATTTTGGCTTTATTAAGCCCATTGAATTCTTTTGCGGCATCACCGCAAGAAAACAATGAGGCGGTTCAAAAGGCAATGGAGAAACTTCAACAGGGTTTGGAAATGCAGTCTTTAAACAATGGACATATTCGAATAACTGTAGCAAAAGGTCAACAAAATAGTAAAACAATTATCCAAAAACCAAAACCAGTTAATGCCGTGCAGTATAAACCACATATAATTAATTCTTCTGCACCGCAAGCATTTATTAATGCAATAAGTGTTTCTCCTAATAAGGTATTGGTTTCTCACGACGGCGGCAGTATTATTTACCACATCATTCAACAAACTCCTAAAGTTTTAGTATTAGATATTGTAAATCCTGTTTATACTATCGGCACGCAGAACTATCGCCCAGATCAAACAGGCAACATACTCAATGCTGTTGTGACTTATCATAGAGATAAGAATTTATACGGCTATCCTTACTTAAGAATTGCGGTGTATTTAAAAAATGCAGTGCCTTATTCTGTGGGAAGTATAAACAACGATTTTGCTGTGGCTTTTGGTGATGATGTTAAAGCATTAGAGCCCATTGACAGCGGCACAGTTAATTCTGCCGCAGAAAATAATCTTAATACTAACGTAAATAATTCACCTAATGCTGCACCGCTTCAGATTGAGTTAATGCAGAAGATTAATGAGCTTCAACAGCAAATATTACAAATGCAAAGTAAAATGGCTCAATCTACACAGGCAACAGCACTGCCAGAAAAAACTAATCAGTCTTCGCTTTCGTCAGAATATGATAAACAAAATAAACCGCAGCAGCCACAGCAAATGCAGCTTGCTAAAACTATAAAGATAAGCGCTTCAAACATTTCTTGCATTAAATCTCCTTATCCTGTTGAAAAGGTTATTTATTCAAAAGAGGATCATATTCAAATACAGGTTGTAGGGCAAAATGTGTTTGTAAAAATACTGCCAAAAAAAATACAAAATCCAGACGGCACTTATAAGTATGTATATTCACATAAGCCTAAAGACATCTATATAGTAACCGATGCAAAAACATACTCAATTAATCTTGTACCTAGCAATATGTCGTCAGTTACCTACAGTCTTGAACCGCAAAATGAAAGCACTCAGGTAACACAACAGCAAATGCTTCAGAAGCAGCTAGAACAAAAGCAAATTGAATACGCCCAAAATAATTCTCCATCATTTAATCAAGGACAAAATCAAGTTGATAATAACAGTTATGTTAATTCTCTACTTGAATACATTAAAAGCTCTTATATGGGGAAAGCTCCAGACGGTTTTGTTTTGATGCCGTTTAACTTCAACAAAAATTATGAGCAGTTTAAACTAACTGGAGAGTATAAGTTTGTTGGGCAGAATGCTGTTATTTATGTCTATAAGCTTGAGGCTCATTATGATTTAAATAATTTAGATCCGTCACAATTCGTGTGGCTTGTGCCTAAACCTATGGCGGCAACAGTGATTGATCCAAAACTAAAAGTAAATCAGTCTACTCAGGTAATAATTGTTGGGGGTAAGTAGTCAGCTCACCCACCGCTAAGCGGTAGACTCCTAAGAGTCGGCTGATCAGGGGGCTTAAATGATTAAGCAGCAGTTATTCAGGAGAACCTATAAGGCACACACCTGCGGATGTCGGGAACTAACCCGTAAAGCGCAAGTCTGCAGCAACTGTGGTCTGTCTTTAAACAAGAGTGAGAGGGTAAGCTCTAGTGAGGCAGGCTTAAAAACCCTGAATAACAACCCCGATGCGCATCTAACTTGTTTGTGGGAGTTCAAGAACGGTTTTTTGTTAGCCGTCGGAAAAAACTCCCAAATTTTTTACTATAGTAAAAACAACTTTACTCTCAAATGTGTGAGTAATAAAAATTAAAGGAGGTAAATTTTGGCTAGACTTGATGACGACAAAAAAAAGAAAAAAATGATGTTGATGTTCGGACTTGGCGGTTTGCTAATAGTAATTTTATTAACTGTTATTATTGCTCATTTTAGATCCAAACCTACAAATCACCAACCTGTGCAGCCAATGAAATCTACTGTTGCAAATTCTACAACACTGGCTCAACAGTCGTGGATAGCTAAATCATCAACCAAGCAAGAGGAGCAAGCTAAGCAAATACAACAGTTAACTCAGCAAATAAAACAATTGCAGCAGGAAAAAACATCACAGCAACCAAATAATATGAATTTAAAAACAATGGGATTAGTGCCTAACAATTCTTCAAACAGTGTAAATTATCCACCACCTCCACCGGCACCCACAACTCCACCGCCTTCACAGGTAAACGAATGTTCTTCTAATGAACCGAATTGTAATGTATCTCAACAAACGCCAATATCAAGGCAAGAAGAAGATCTAATCGGTGTGGCTGAACCTAATTCATCAAATTCTACATCTATTTCCAACAAAGTTCCTATAGTTCATGAACAGAAATCACTGCCGCAGCAACCACAGCCAACAAATATTAAGAACAAGAAAGTATCTCCAATGGGATTTGAGATTCCACCTGGTTCATTTGTAAACGCTTATTTGTTGACAGGCGCAGATGTACCGACTTCTGGCAATGGAGAAGTCGGTCCTATCCCTGTTGTCTTTAGGGTTATTAGTGATGCCCAAATGCCGAATTTGTATAAATCAGATATTAAATCATGCTTCATGCTTGGACAAGCTACAGGTTCTTTGGCATCAGAGAGAGCATATATAAGGATTGATACGTTATCTTGTATGACAAAATCGGGTAAACCTATCGTTAAAAGTATGCAGGGATATGCTACAGGATCGGACGGCAAGGTTGGGCTTGCAGGCGTAGTTGTTTCAAAACAAGGTTCGATGCTTGCAAGAGCATTAGTTGCGGGTTTTTTACAAGGCATAGGTCAAGCATTTCAGCAGTCTCAGCAGAATGTTTCTATATCACCGCTTGGCCAAACAAGTTCTATAGCTCCTAATAGCAGCACAATATTAAGATATGGTATTGGCGGCGGCGTAGGGCAGGCAACAACAAAGCTTGCAGAGTTTTATATGAAGATGGCTAATCAAATGTTTCCTGTTATTGTAATTAATGCAGGAAGAACGGCAAATATTATATTTTTAAAAGGGGTAAAATTTTAATCCAACCTGCACTTTTTATATTGATAAGGAGGTAATTTTTTTATGAAAAAAATTATTCAAAAAATATTTTTACTATTTTTATTATTATTCACCGTTTTTAGTTTAGTTTCATGCGCTAGCTGGCTTATGCCTTATTCTTCTAGTCTTGGCTGTAGAAAAGATCCTGCTAGCGGCTACTGCGGTTCGGTTAGTCAAGTTTATAAACAGTCCTTTATAGATCAGACAAAAATGCAAAACCAGTGATTTATTTTTTTAGGAGGTATTTGTTGTGGGTATTTTTGATAATCTAAGAAAGAAAAATTTTACAGAAGATGAATTAGCAAGTAAGCATCCGCTTGGTAATTCATCTGAATCAGTAGAAAATTTTATTTCAACAAAAAGTAGTATTGAGAATCAAACCGATAGTATTAGTATTAGTGCTGATACTGAAAATGTTGATAGTTCTCAAGAGTTAGATAATGCATATCAATCTCAAACTAAGAAGACCAATGTCAAATTCATTGAGATGCCAAAATGGATCGATATGTCCAATTTAAAAGCTATAGAGTTGAACTTATCATTTCCAAATGGTTCTAGTCGTTCGTTTTTGAAAGGTATTAGTATTTACGTTAAAGACGAAACAAAGTGCAGGAACAAAGTTTTTTTATCAAGCGTTGAAGTTCAAACTATTATTAATTTTTTGCAGTCCTTTTTGGCAAATCAACTGCCTATTAAAAAAGAAGATGATAAAAATGATTCTGCAATATATGTAAAGTTAACTCCGTCACCAAAGCTAATAATTCATTTGGATTTTTTGGACAAAGGTGTGCCGTTTCATCTTGAGTTTTCAAGAGTTGAAGCAAGATTTTTGGTGGATATTTTAAATGGAATAAGGTTAAAATACCCGCTATATTTGGACTACAATTATAACCACTTGAAAAAAATTGATTTAAAAAATGGAGGTCAATAATGACAAGAATTAGCAAAATTAAAATATCTGCTGTGTTATGCTCAGCTTTACTTTTAGCATCTTGTTCAACAAACAGCAACGTAAAAAATACGGATGCTTTAATAAGAATGCCGCAGGGAACAGTTGTAACTGATTTGAATCAATCAACAGTGCCTCAAACTGAATTTGATAAGGCTCAGACAAAACTTGAGATGTCTATCATTCAGCAAACTCCTACTCCGATTTGGGTTCCACCTGTTGTTGCAAAAGTATTAATTATGCCTTATGTGGGACAAAACAACATATTACACAGCTATCAGTATGCGTTTGAGCAGTTAACACCCGGCAAGTGGCTTATGGGGCATTATTTAGTTAGTCAAAGGCAAGATCAAAATATTATCGAAAGACCGCTTCAAGGTAATGGCTATGAAATGCCAAATACGGAATATCCTTTGCAGCAGAATGCACCACAAGGAATACAGCCTACTCCTGGTGTAATGTCAACTAATCAACCATCACAGCAGCCGAAGGGTGCTTACTCTGTTCCAGCAACAAAAGAGAATATTGAAAATGCTTATAATGGTGAAAATCCAAATAATAATAACGCAGGCTTTTTTGAAGGCGGAAGCCCTAAAAAGACAATTAATACAAATATTCCAACGGGCAGTGGTGAGAATGCCAACCAAGAGTATTTTAATAATACTTTGAACTCAATGAAATCTGGCGGTTGATATGTCTGGGCTTTTGAAAAATGCAGCTAAAAAAATTGTTTCAATAATACTTGTTATTGCTGTATTTTTTAGCTATGTACCAAGATCTGAAGCAGCTATAGGTTGTTCAGCAAGTCCTGCATCTATGCTGCAGATATTTACGGAGTCTATAGCTACTCTTTACAATGTTTTTCCCATAACAATAGCAGGTGTTCCAATAAATATTAACAACTTACCTACAGCCAATGAGCTTGGCGGATTACCCGTATGTATTTGTATGCAGGGTGTACCTCCTATACCGCGAATAGGACTTACATTTGGGTGGTGGAATCCAGAGGCAACTATAGAAACGGTAAAAGCTCCATTTTGTTTTCCAACGTTGGGTTTCGGCTTTGGCAGTTTAGGTGGGCAGTTTTTTGGAGAAGGCAATTCAGGTCAACAACAAGGTGTTAGTTCGGAGACTACTGGTGAAGGCAGAGAAAGACAGGTATTTGCTAATGTCCATTGGATAAAGTATCCAGTTTTTGCCTTGTTAGGTCTGTTTACTGATGTAACTTGCCTTAATTTGACAGAATCTGGTATTGATTTTCTTTATATATCTGAGATAGATCCAACATGGCGAGATGATTTGCTGTCATCTATTATCAATCCAGAGGCTATATTGTTTGCAAATCCCGTAGCACAGATTGCTTGTATTCCTGATTCAATTGCATCTACGGCAGGTTTTCCAATAGATCCGCTGTTTTGGTGCATGGGTGCTTGGGGCAGTTCTTATCCATTAGCAGGTAATGCTGGTGGTAACCAAATTGAGGCTAATGCGGCTCTTGCAGCAAGAACTATTTACAGAATGGGCAGAATGTTATTATTATGGCAGACAGTGGGAATGGTCAGTCTATGTCAACCAATACCTATGCCGATATGGTTAAAATCCGAATTTTCTATGTACGAAGGTTTCCCTATGCTTTGGCCGCTTAGAATGCCTATCGGGCGCACAGAAATGATTTGGAGTGCAGGAATGAACCCGCCTGTTCCTTCAAGAGATGACAACTTTGTGTGGTTTTTGTATCAACACCACGAGTGCTGCATGTTCTAATTTTTGTTCTCAATTTCTCCACACTGCAAAAAAGTGTGGAGATTTTTTTTAGAAAAAATTAAAAAATTTAAAAAAATTTTTTCCAACCTGCACTTTTTTATATTAATTGAGAAACAAAAAACGGAGGTTTTTACATGAGACCCAGCATACTCAAAACCATAACGGCAGTGGTAACGATAGTGGTATTTGGATTTTCCTATGCTTTTGCGGATATGAGCGATTATATGACCAGTACATTAAGTCAAATACAAAGTTTAGCTCCACATGCTTATCAAGGGCAACAGCGGGGTTATTTTGTCGGTGGAACTATGCATGTGCCTCCGCTTGGACAAACTATTCAGCCGTTTTCAGTCAGCTTGCCTAGTATACAAAATAACTCCTGCGGTGGAATTAATGCAATGATGGGCGGTTTTTCTTATTTGAACTTTCAGTATTTAGTCCAAAAACTGCAGGGCATTATTCAAGCAGCTCCTGCTTTAGCTTTTGAGATTGCAATCAAGGTTTTAAGTGAAAAACTTGGCGGCGTTATGAACGGGCTTGAACAAATAACAGATGCTATAAACGGACTTAACTTTAACTCTTGTACGGCTATGAATGGAATAGTTAATGCGGCATCTAATGCAATAACAAATGCAATCTCTGGATCTGCCTCTGCAGCAACTCAACAGCAAGCAAACGGCGGCAGCAACTGGTTCGGCAACGGAATAACTAATTTTGTTAACAATATATCACAAGGTTGGCAAACAATGATTAGTGGTTTGCAGGGAGAAGGTGTAAATACTAGTGCCCCTCAAGGACAAAATAGTGCTGGGTTTGTGCCAACTCAAGGTGTTTTGGCGTATGCAAATTCATTGATAAGTGGAGGAGGTGTGCCTAGCAGTTTTATAGACACTTTAAGGTATTATGTAGGAGATGTAGTTCCATCTACAGTTAACGGTACTAATGGCACTTTATCTGCAGTTGGCGTTTATGATCCAGGTTGTAATAACAATGCTGAATCACTGATTAAAAATTTAGCTAATGGATATGATTATCAAATAAGTTATTCAGATTTTACTAATGGTCAGTGCGGCTCAGTTCAAGCATCACAAAATTCAAATAATTTAGTTACTCAAGTTCAGGGATACTTGAATGAGATTTATACTGACTTATCTACTAATCAAGATTTAAGTGATCCTACAGTAATAAACTTTATTAATTCATCTACAATACCTGTTTACAGCTTTATGCGTGAAGCAGCAATGCTCCAAAGCCCGGCTGTATCAGAACAGCTCATAGATGAATTATCTCAACCAATTGCTTATCAATTTGCTGCTAATGTGGCTGGTAAATTAACATCGGTTGTTAACAATACAATAGGTTCAATAGCGGTTCAAGCGCAAACTGATGTATCGGGTATGAATAATGAAAGTTATCTTAAGGCACTAGTAAAGCTCCAAGATGCTTTAACAAATTTCCAAAAAGACATGCAGCAGGCAAGCTACAATTCTCTCATTAAGGCGCAAGCGATTTACGGTAGCTTCATAAAACAATATTCACTTTTGACAGCGGAGGTTCAGCAACAAATGCAGCAGCAGGGCAACAATTTAAGCAAGGCTTTGGCGGTTCAGAAAAGCTTAAATATGTAAAAAGTAAGGAGCTTTAAAAAAATGAGTAAAAAAAATAAAACAGAACAAGAAAAAGACCTTGAAGTCCGCAAAGATATTTTCTGGCGGACTTTCTATTTGATGTTTTTTTTAGCAGCTATTATTTACGGTTTTTTATCTAATTATCATTTAGATAATTCAACCTTCACAATAGCTCTTGTTATTTTGTGGTTTGCAGGAGTTTTGTTTCTACCGGGTTATTTTTACAATTTAGGTTGGGTCAAAGAGCAGTACGATATATTTCAAAACAAAAAATGGCAAACCGCTACAGACGAAAAAGAAAGAGCAAAAGCTAAACTCTACTATAACTTAGTAATGTTTTTTATGCTAAGTGTTTTTGGCTGGATTGCCAGCGGCGTAATAGCGGAGTTTGCATTTAATAAAAATAATACTATCAGAATGGTGATTGAAGTTGCTTTTATTTTAGCGGCTTTGGTTTTTTCAATCTGGTTAACAGAAAAGAAATCTAAACAACCTAAAAACGAACAACAATAGGAGAAAAGACAATGGTAGTGACTTTTTACGGTAACGGCCCAATAATGGCTAATATTCTCACAAGCATAGTTTATATTTTAAATAGTGCCGATTATCACACATTACTTGTTTTAATGATGGTTCTTGCTGGTTCTTTAATGGTCTGGCAGTGGCACATGATAAATTCGAACGGCGGCAGCGGAACTCATGGGCTTCTTGTTGCTATAGGTACTGTTGTGATACTTTATTACGGCGGTTGGCAGCCGCAAGAAACGCTTGTTGTTTATGATCCGTTAAACAATTTTCAAACTGCTGTTACCAACGTCCCTGAAGCTTTTGCTCAGATAGTTCATATCAGTAACAAAATTACGAACGGGTTTGCTGATTTATTTGATCAAGGTTTTGCTTCGTCGAATTTTCCAGACCAAATGAGCTACAATAATGGCATGACAAATGGTCTAATGGCTATAGATTCTCTTGGCCAGCTGCAGCCAGGAGATCAATTTTTGACTGAGAATATAAGCAATTACTTTAAAGATTGTGTTTTTCCTGCTATGTTGATGAATAACGGCTCTGGACCGTCCGTAAATGATATCGCTCAAAGCACCGATTTGCTGCAAACTATTCAAACAAATTTATCAAATGCATGGACAACTACTTATTATAATTCAGCTAACCCGGGCGGCGAATCGGTAACGTGCACGCAGATGTATACAAATGTTGACAATGATATTACTAATGCGATTAACAGCCCAACTGGTTCTATATCTCAAGCATACGCTAATCAAATGATGATGGGTATGGGTGGATCTGGCGCATACACAAATCCAAGTTTTGATACAGGCTTACTTGGCACTGCGGCTGGTTATATAATTAACGGTGCAGTAACTTCACAGCAGCTTGTATCTCAAGCTGTTTTAATTAATGCCTTTGATCCAGCACTGCAGAACTTTGCGGCTCAAAACGGCTTGAATCCAAATGCTTTAAGCAGTTCTTTGACTCAAAGTATACTTCAAACAACAACAACGATGAATGCTAGCTATGCACTAGCGCAAGAGATACTGCCGATGGCTTTTCTCATTATAAGTGCATTGATTTATGCGATTATGCCGATTATGTTTGCTATGATGTTTATACCGCAACTTACAAAAAAATTCGGAATGATGGCGTTTGACTTACTTATGTGGATTGCATTCTGGGCGCCGCTTGCGTCAGTTGTCAATGCTATAGTTCAAGCATCAGCGGCTCAAACGTTTAATGTGATGGGTGTAAGCGCTATTGAGCCGCAAAACTGGCCGTATTTAATGGGCCATACTTATACTTTAATGGCAATTGCAGGCGATATGATGTTTTCTGTGCCTGTTTTAGCCTTTGCGCTTGCTTCTGGCTCTTCTTACGCAATGACGTCTGTTGCTGGCTCTATTACGGGGTTAAGCAGGGGCGCTGCTGCAAGTGCGGCAAGTTCTATGTCAACTATGGGTGGAGCAGAAGGCTCACAAGCACAAGCAAACCAAAGCGGAGGATTGGGTATAGCCGCTAAAGCGAATAATGAGTCACCACAGGTGGCGGCAGAGAATCTTATGGATATGCAAGGTGCAAATTCAGCTGGATTTTTGAATGGATTTTTGAGTACTGGTGGTTTTGAGCCATCAATGAATGCTGCTGCGAATGAAAAAGCAAAGAGCATTAGCGCTGGTGATACTCTTGAAAATACAACAACTGCTGCTGCTATTGGTAGTATGCAGACGCAGCAATCAATGGGTAAGATACTCGGTGATTATCAAAGCTACAAACAAGCAGTGGCAGATGGGAATTTTAATGGGACGTTTTCTCAGTTTGAACAACTAAAAGAACAATACGGATCTTCATCTAATTATGAGATGGCACAAAACATGCAAAAGCTGGCTGATCAATATTTTGGTGGCAATCTTGATGGAGAAATGAATTACATTCAATCTGTTAGCAGTCAAAAATCATTAGGTGGCGCAATGGGAACAAACCAAGCACTTCAAGCGTATGAACAAAACGGCGGTAAAGGTGGTATAGTTGGAATGACAGCTTTTAATCAAAATATATCAACTCAAAGCCAAACTGCAGGCAACCAAGGGAAGGTGGCTGCAGCAAAAACAGCTGGCGAATCTTTTTTTCAGTACGAAAAGCAGGCTGCTCAAGGTCAATCATTAAAGCAGTGGGTTGGTTCTGAAGCTTTTATGAAACAAGCACAGGAACTTGGAATAAACCCGATTATTGCCGGAGAAGTTAATAATATGTTGGCTACTACAGAAAAGGGTATTACAATGGGTTCGCCTGCTGAAGCTGAAAAAATAGGCCAAATGCAAGCATATATGTTAAAAGGTGAATTAGACGGCTTAGGTGGTAACCCAAGTCAAGCTGAATTTGTTTCAGCTACAGACATGGCTAAAAAGCTTGGGTATGCGCTTGGCGTAGGTGGACCAGCAGGTGGGGAAATGATTGGAACAAGACAAGGACAGTTTGATGCAGCAAAATGGCAAGAAATAGGTAATATGGCTGGTACTCTAGGCAGATATGAAGCTGAAGGGTTAATTTCAAAGTATCAAGTTGACAACATTTTAGCAAAAGGACGAAATCTAAGTATGGTTAAAAGCATGGAATATGAAGCCATTAACTCAAGAATGAATAATCTACTACCTACCTTGCGAAGTGCAATCATGGGCAAAGGCAAACTTACTCAAGCCGATGCGGGGCTTATCAATAATATTTTGCAAGCACCTAAAGATGACCAAGTTTTGCAAAGCGTAAAACAACAGTTACTACAGCATGCGGCAAAATACGAAGCTGATATGTATTCAAGACAAACAAGTAGTAACGTAAACGCTCATGCTAGTGTTGGCTATAAAGACAAAGCTGGGTTAGATACTAGTAAAAGCATTATTGGTTTAGCAACAGGCATAAAAGCAGAAACCGAAATTGACGCAGAGGGAGGAGTTTCAGGACAAACAGCTTCGGCTACTGCAACAAACTTGGAGTACAAAAAAGTTTTGGAAAGATTAGAACATACTGATTTTTCGCATATGAATGCACAAGGTTTTGTGAATAAAGTTAATGAAATAGGAAAGCAGGTTCAAGGAAATCCTATTGAAAATGTTATGAAAGGCGTTAATCACATGATGCAAAAAGCGCCTCTTGCAACTGCAGGGCATGATTGGTTTAATAATCACAGAACTGCCGGTAGTGGTGGCGATCCTTCGTTGCCCGGTGGCAGTAATAATCCAAGAATAGGCGGAGGCGGCGACGATAATCCAAAACTACCTACTGATGGCTCTAATCCTGCGCTGCCAAGCGGGCCGAAAGCCTTACCTTCTGGACCGAAAGCCTTACCCAGCAGTGACGTTGATATTCCGACTCCACCTATGGTTGAATAATTTTTTAGCTCTCAGTGTTAAAAACTGAGAGCTGTTTTTTACCAATTATCGTCGTCGTCGTGAAAATTATTATCGTTAACAAGAATTGAAGGTGACCCAAACAATTTGTAATTTACGTAAGGCACTCCATCTGGTCTATAAAAGCGTGGATCATTATATAGAGGCGGGTCATCATCAAATGTGCTTTTAGATATAGATTTATTAGTTTTATTTTTAGTATTTTTCTCATTTAATCGATTCTTTTTAATTTTGTTATATCGATATACGACAAATAAAGAAATTATTAAACCCAACCAAAAACCGAAATTCATTTTTTACCTCCTTCTTGTGTTATGTCTTCGCAGACATTAACGCCTCCTTAAAAGTTTTAGTCGCCGTGAACTGTTGTCAGTTCTCCGACGCCGTCATAAATTAAAAACTCTTTTTATAAAAAGTCAAGAGGTGTATGATTTTACTAAACCCATTTTATATTAAAAATTGTTGTTTCTATAAGCTTTTTTAAGTTTTAAAAAAATACTCAAAAAATTAATATCTCCCCAACCTGCACTTTTTTATATTAAGCAGAAAAAATTTTTTGGA
>Ga0078972_1013930_pt1 | contig 12997 bp, 12 predicted proteins | sample YelNatPaOPGAMG01_FD_67568 | JGI IMG/M metagenome (GOLD analysis project Ga0078972, IMG submission 67568) | Hot spring thermophilic microbial communities from Obsidian Pool, Yellowstone National Park, USA - OP-RAMG-01 (SPADES assembly) (version 2) | ecosystem: Environmental > Aquatic > Thermal...
ATCATCGAGTGATAGAGCTGGGGATGGCTCGGGTCCATCTCCTCGAAGGTCGCCTGCGTGGCGACGATCTCCGCCCCCTCAACCAACTGATTGCCGAAGGTGTGATCGCCATTGTGGTGGGTGTTGAACAGCGTGTTGATGTGCGCGGCGGCGGGGACGGACCGGCGCATCTCCGCCAGCATTTCGGCCGTCAGCTTCAGATCGAATAGCGTATCGACGAGCAGCGTCTGGTCGCCATCGACGATCAGGCCGGCGTTGCTCCAGCCCCAGGAACCGTCGGGCTGGATATAGGCCCAGACGCCGTTGCCGATATCTTGCAGGCCCTTGGTGAAACGCCATCTCGACATGCGCGGGCTCCTCCGGGGATCGCGCGGGCTCCGGGGGCGGGCCGCGCCTGTTGGGCGAACCCATAAGCCATCTTGATCGACTAATCAAGAAGCTTGAACGAGCGATCAAGATCGCGTAAGCTGGCGACACGATGATGAGCGGCGGAGAATGACGTTGAAGCCGGTGAAGGCCTTGCGCGCCGCGACGGACAGCGCCGCGGGCGTCGGGTCGCGGGAGCGCATCGTCGTCGAAGCGGAGCGCCTGTTTGGAGCGCTGGGCTTCGATGGCGCCTCGATGCGGCAAGTCGCCGAGGCCGCCGACGTTCCGTTGGCGCTCGTCAGCTATCACTTCGGCTCGAAGGAAGGGCTGTATCGCGCGGTGTTCGACCGGCGCGTGCCGACCGTGGTTGAACAACGCATGACGGGACTCGCCATCGCGATGAGCGAGCCGGACCTCGACCGCCGGTTGGAGCTGGTCGTCAAGGCGCTGGTGTTCCCGATGCTTCACCTGCGCGCGCATGACCGCGATCCGAGCTTCGGGCGCCTGCTCGCGCATGAGACGATGGACCCCAATTCGGATGGGCGTGGCTTCATCCGCGAAATGTTCGATCCCGTAGCGCGCGCCGTCTTCGACGCGCTCGCTTCCGCATTGCCCGGGCGAGCCGAGTCGGAAGTCTGGTGGGCCTATCAGTTCATGCTTGGCGCGATGGTCTACGTGATGGGGGACACGGGCCGCATCGAGCGGCTAAGCGGCGGCCTGTGCCGGCCAGACGACGAGGAAAGCGCGGTTCGCCACATGGTCGCGTTTCTGACCGCCGGCTTGCGCGGCGCGCCGCCGGCGGCGGGCAAGGAAAAAACCAGAAGCAAAAGCAGGAGAGGAAAAGCCAATGCGACTGGTGACGTTTCAAAAAGGAAGCGGTCCGCAGCGCGCGGGCGCGCTGATTGACGGCGACACCCGCATCGTCGATCTCACGGAGGCCTTCGGCGAAGCGGGGCCCGCAAGCGTGCTCGCTGTCGTCGAGGGCGGCGACGCCGCGCTCGCGCGCGCCCAGGAAGCCGTCAGGGCGGCGCCCGCAAGCGCGACGGTTGCGCGCGCCGACGTTCGGCTGCGCGCGCCCCTCCAGCCGCCGCCGCAGATGCGCGATTGTCTGTGTTTCGAACTGCATTTGCAGCAGGCGTTCGCAGCTTCGCGAAAGTTGCAGGCGATGCAGAGCGCCGACCCGGAAAAAGCCATCGCCGAGATCGAGCGCAGCGGCGTCCCGGCCGCGCCGCCGATCTTCTACAAGCAGCCGATCTACTACAAGGCGAATCGCTTTGCCGTGATTGGAACCGACGAAGATGTCGTCTGGCCGGCCTATTCGAAGTTCCTCGACTTCGAGCTGGAGTTCGGCGTCTATCTCAAGGATAAGGTGAAGGACGCGCCCAGGGAGGGCGCGCTCAATCACGTATTCGGTTACACGATCTTCAACGACATGTCGGCGCGCGACGCGCAAGCGATCGAGATGGAAGGTCGGCTCGGGCCGGCGAAGGGCAAGGACTTCGACACCGGAAATCCGATGGGTCCTTGTCTGGTGACCGCCGATGAAATCTCCGATCCCTATAATCTGACGATGATCGCGCGCGTGAACGGCGAGGAATGGGGCCGTGGCAGCACGAGTTCGATGCACTGGAAATTCGAGGACCTGATTTCCTTCATCTCGCGTTCCGAGACGCTCTATCCCGGGGAGTTCCTCGGTTCGGGCACAGTCGGCAACGGCTGCGGCCTCGAACATCTGCGGTTCATCAAACCGGGCGACGTGATCGAACTGGAGGTCGAGCGGATCGGCGTGCTACGCAACCGGGTGGTCGCCGCCTGACGTCCGGGAGGGAGAAGGAGATGAACGTCTTCTCGCTTTTCGCCAACGCCGTCCTCGCCTGGCGCGACAGGCCGGCCGTGCGCTACGGCGGCCTCGGCCAGACCTATGGCGAACTCGACGAGGCCGCGGCGTCCTTTTGCGCTCATCTCGACTCGCTCGGGCTTCGGCGCGGCGACCGCGTCGCGCTCTACATGAGCAACAACTTCGGCTATCCCGCCGGGCTGCTCGGCGCCTTTCGCGGCGGCTATGTCGCCGTTCCCATCAACGCCAAGCTGCACCCGCGCGAGGCGGCCTACATCCTTAGTGACTCCGGGGCGCGGGCCGTCGTCGTCGAGCCCGAAAAAGCCGATGGCCTGCGCGCCGCCGGCGCGGAGCCGGTCGCGACAATCTACGCCCATCCGTCCGGGTTCGTCGACGCACAGAAGACTCCGGGCGTCGGGCCGCCCGCCGACTGCGATCCCGACGAACCCGCTTGGCTTTTCTACACCTCTGGCACGACCGGGCGGCCCAAGGGCGCGGCTTTGAGCCATCGCAACCTGATCGCGATGTCGGTGAACTGTCTCGCCGACATCTGCGGGTTCCGGCCGGACGACCGGCTTTTGCACGCGGCGCCGCTGTCGCACGGCAGTGGGCTTTATCTGATTCCGGCCTTGGCGCGCGGCGCCGAAAACGTGATCGACGCGGGAAGCGGATTCGATCCCGAGCGGATTCTGCGCTTCGTCGCCGAGGAGCGGATCACCGTTCTGCCCTTCCTCGCGCCAACCATGATCGTCCGGTTGCTCGACGCCGACCCGGCGCTCAGCGCCCCGACGCTGCGCGCGATGATTTACGGCGGCGCGCCGATTCATCTCGAACACCTGCGCGCGGCGATCAGGCGTTTCGGACCGGTGCTGACGCAACTTTATGGGCAGGGCGAGGCGCCGATGACGATATCCTTCCTGCCGTCCTGGGCGCTCGAGGACGCCGACGACGAGACGCTGCAATCGGCCGGATTCGTCCGTGCGGGCGTCGAAATCCGAATCCTCGACGGCGAGGGCGCCGAAGTAGCGCCTGGCGTTAGCGGCGAAATCGCCGTGCGCGGCGACGTCGTAATGCGAGGCTATTGGCGCAACGACGCCGCCAACGCGGCCGCCTTCGTCGACGGCTTTCTGCGCACTGGCGACATTGGCGCGCTCGACGCGCGCGGCCGGCTGCGTCTGCTCGACCGTCGGCACGATGTGATCATCAGCGGCGGATCCAATATCTATCCGCGTGAAGTCGAAGACGTGTTGACCCGCCATCCCGCGGTCAAGGAAGCCATCGTCTTCGGCGTCCCCGATCGCGAATGGGGCGAGAGCGTCGCGGCGGCGGTTGTGCTGCGCGGCGACGCCTCGGACTTGGACGCGCAGGCGCTGATCGACTTCTGCCGCGACCATCTGGCCAGTTTCAAGAAACCGCGACAGGTCAAGTTCGTCGCCGAATTGCCGAAGAACGCCTATGGCAAAGTGCTGCGTCGCGAACTGCGAGGGTTGTTCACTGTCCGCGGGTCTCGGGAATGACCGCGTCACAGGGACGGAGGTTAAGGACTCCCCACATCTTTGGCGAGACCGAAGGTTTGGGTGAAAATGCCTTTGCCGACCCAATCGGCGGCCGGCCGCGCTTCGCCATCGGCGGCGGCGACGTGAATATCGCCGCGAAAACGGATGGAATGCGCTAATCCGCGAGACGGCGGAAGACGCCCGGAAACCAAGCAAAATCAGCTCGGGAGGCTTTCATCCCGCCATTGAACCAGGCCCGCCGCGCCGCCATTCCGGCCAGCGCGCCGTGAATTTCAGCCGCGTTTTTCGTTCCCCCCGCGCGCCTCGAGATCGTAAAGATCCTTTTTCGAGATCTTGCCGACGGCGGTTTTCGGCAATTCCGCGATGATCTCCAAGGCGCCGATCATCTCGTGCTTGCCGAGTTTGTCGCGCAGGAACAGCTTCATCTCCTCCAGCGTTGGCGCGGTCGCGCCTTCCTTCACCTTGACGAAAGCCTTTGGTTGCTGGCCGCGATACGGGTCGGGAATGCCGATGACGCTGACCTCCGCCACCGCCGGATGCTGATAGATCGCCTCCTCGATGACGCGCGGATAGACGTTGAAGCCGCCGCACAGCAGCATGTCCTTCGTGCGGTCCACGATATAGACATAGCCGTCCTCGTCCATGTAGCCGACGTCGCCGGTGGGGAAGAAGCCGTCCGGCGTGAAAGCGTCATTCGTCGCCTTCCAGTAGCCTTTCATCACATTGGGGCCGCGCACGAGAATCTCGCCCTTTTCGCCGAGCGCCACATATTCGCCGGGCTTCGCCACGTCGCGGAAGCGGAACTCGACGCCCGGCAGCGGGATGCCGCAGGAGCCGGGCTTCACCGGCCCGTCTGGCGGCGTGAACGTGCCGGTCGGCGAGGTCTCCGTCATGCCCCAGCCCTCGCACAGCCGGCAGCCGGATAGCTCCTGAAACTGCTGTTGCACTTCGAGCGGCAAGGGCGCGCCGCCGGAGCAGCAGGTCTTTAATGACGCAAGATCCTGGCGCTTGATCCCCGGCAGGCCGAGCAGGGCGACGAACATGGTTGGCACGCCGCACAAGACGGTGGCCCGCTTGGCGGCTATGTCCTTCGCCACCGCCGCCGCCTCGAAGCGCGTATGCAGGATGAGTTCGGCGCCGAGCGACAGGCCGAGCAGCATGTTGACCGACAGCGCATAGATATGGAACGGAGGCAGCACCGCCAGCATCCGCTCCTCGCCCTCGCGCAGCGGGTTTGATCCCGCCGCCATGCTTTCGCGATATTGCGCGTTGGCCGCCGTCAAGTTGGCGTGGGTCAGCATCGCGCCCTTGGGCAGGCCGGTGGTGCCGCCGGTATATTGCAGCACCGCTATGGTCTCGGCGGGATCGCCGAGGGGATGCACGACCGGCGCCGCCTCGGAAGCCAACAGATCCCTGAACGCGATAATGCGCTCGCCATAGGCGACGGGGCTCAGCATTCCGCCCTTGGCCATTTGGCCGCGCACGAGATCGGGCGCCGGCGTCATCTCGGCGATCTCGCCGACGATGAGCTTTTTCAGCCGCGTTTTGGAGAGCAGACGCTCCATTTGCGGGAAGAGCGCGGCGAGGTCGAGAGTGACGAGAATGTCCGTCTCGCTATCCTCGACCTTGTGCTCGAGCACGCGCTCGGCGTCGAGCGGCGAATAGTTGACGACCGCGCCGCCGGCTTTCAACACGCCGAAGAAGCCGATGACGTAATGCGGCGAGTTCGGCAGATAGAGGCCGACATGCGCGCCGGGCCCGACGCCGAGGCGCTGCAAGCCCGCGGCGAAGCGGTTCGTCAGCTCATCGAGCTCCTGGTAGCTGATGCGCCGGCCCATGAATTCGAGCGCCGGCAGATCGGCGAAGCGCGCCGCCGAGCGCGCGAGAATATCCTGCACTGGGCCGGTCGGCAGCACCGCATCCCAGCGCGCGCCCTCGGGATAGGATTTCCGCCAGGGTTGGGCCTCGGTCAAATCGGCTTTCCTTTCCTATGCATTCGCGCGTCAAAGCGCGGGATCAAACAAACAATCGCGCCTAAGGCGTGGGCGCGCGCGCGGGGCTTCTTCGGCGCTGGCGCGGCTTCCGCCGGCGCGGCGACGAGGCCGAACGCGCGCTCCAATGTCGCCAGCTCCTCCGGCGCCATGCGCGCCAGCGAATGCAGCTCCGGCAGGATCGGCGCGCCGAGCGCGGAGAATGGCGTCAGCTTCGGGACCAGCGGCTTGAACGGGTCGGCCAGGCCCTTCGACTTCCTTGTTTCCTCGACGATCCTTTCGAGCCGCGCTTTCGGGTCCGCGATGTCGCTCGCCAGCGAGCAATACATGCCGAACACCTGGTTGTTGGCCGCCGAATCCCCCGCCTCGCGCAGCGAGATCGGCACGGCGGCCCGCGGCGGCTTGTCCGGCAGTTGGTTGGTCTTCAGCAGGTGGGGCCGCAACATGCCGCTGGAGATCGCCGGCGCCACGTCGTTGAGCTTGCCGCCCGCCGCCACCGCCTTGGCGCGCGACAGCGACACCGAAACCCTGGCGAAGCTGCGCTCCGACGCGATTTGCCGGTTGAGCGAGGTGGAGGGCGCCATCATGTCGCCGAGCGATTTCATCCCGCCGGGCTTGGCTCCGCCCCGCCCGCCGCCAAGCCCGCGACGCCCGCGTCTCCAGATAAAGAAAGGCGCCGTCGACGCTGGTGAGCTTGCGCGCGCTCATCGTCGCGCCTCCTGGGTCAACCGGCCATAGCCGAGCGCGAACGGGCCGGAGCGCGCGAACGGCCTGAACGCGCCCTCTTTCTGCGCGAGCCTATCGGCGATCGCCCACAGAGCCGCAGGATTGCCGCCGAGGCCGATGTGGCTTGCGAGCAATATCTCGATGTTCTCCGATAGCGGCCCCTCGCGCCCGATCGAGCAGCGCCAGTTCACGACGCCGTCGAGCTTGGTGTAAATCGAGGTCGCCGGCACGGGCAGGTCGCCGCCAAGCGCGGCCAAATCCTCGGCGCGGGCGTCGGCGGTATTCTCGCCCGTCACTTGCTCGTAGAGACGACGCGCGTTGGTGGCCTGCAAATCCCGTGCGAAAGGGCTCCCGAGCGTAATGACGGAGCGAACGGCCTCAGGCATCGTAAGCGCAAGATCGCGCGCGAACACGCCCCCGAGGCTCCAGCCGACCAGCGAGACCTTGGCGCCGGTCTCGTTGCGCAGCCGCGCCAGCCGCGCCCTGAGCGCCTCGCGCATACGATAGAAGCCGCCGATGTTGCGCCCGAGCTCCCAGCCCTCCGCCCGATAGCCGAGCGCGCGCAGATAGCGGCGCATCAGCAGCGTCGACATGTCGCTGGCCAGAAATCCCGGCAGCGCCAGAACCGGATGGCCGTCGCCGTGCGGGGCGAGCCGCAGCAGCGGCGCGAAGGCGAGCGAGGAGGCGAATTCCTGCCAGGCGCGCCCTTCGCTCCACAACAGCAATGGCGAAGGCGGGCGGAGCGTTTCATTGCGTCGCTCTGAGGCTGAGGCGCTGGCCGCCATTCGCTCCTCCCCGCGCTGGACGCGCCGCCGCTTGTGTTTTTCCTGAAGGACCTGATACTACGAGGGCAGGCGCGAAGCAAACGGTCGGCGCCCGCGAGGTTGAGGAAGCGCCATGAGCCGGGAGTTCGACATCGCGATTTATGGCGCCAGCGGCTTCACCGGCAAGCTGGTGGCCGAATATCTGGCGGGCCTCGCAAAGAGCGAGCCGCGCCGCGTGGCGCTTGCCGGGCGCGACGCGGCCAAGCTCGCCGCCGTCAATACGGAACTCGGCGCGGAATTTCCCGTGGTCGTCGCGGATTCCTCCGATCCCGCCTCGCTCGCCGATCTCGCGCGGCGCTCGCGCGTGGTGCTGACGACGGTCGGACCCTATCAGCTCTACGGCTCGCCGCTGGTCGCAGCCTGCGCCGAGGCCGGAACGCATTACGCCGATCTCTGCGGCGAGACGGCGTGGATGCGCGCGATGATCGACGCTTACGAGCCGCAAGCGAAGGCGAGCGGCGCGCGCATCGTATTCTCCTGCGGCTTCGACTCGATCCCGTTCGACTTCGGCGTCGCCTATTTGCAGGCCGAGGCCAAACAACGTTTCGGCGCGCCCTTGGCGCGCGTGAAGGGCCGCGTGCGCAAGATGAAGGGCACGTTCTCCGGCGGCACGGCGGCGAGCTTCCGCGCCTCGATGGCGGCGGCCGCCAAGGATCCGAAGGTTCTGGCGCTGATGCGCGATCCCTTCTCGCTGACGCCCGGTTTTCAGGGGCCCAAGCAGCCGTCGGGCGGCAAGCCGGAATATGACGAACAACTCGGCGTCTGGGCCGCGCCTTTCATCATGGCGGCGATCAACACGCGCAACGTTCATCGCAGCAACTATCTGACCGGGCATTCCTATGGCGCCGACTTCGTCTATGACGAAATGATTATCGCGGGTCCCGGCGAGAAAGGCGAGGCGGTCGCCAAGGCGATCGCCGCCGGCATGGGCGACATGGCCGGCGAGAAGGGGCCGAAGCCGGGCGAAGGCCCGTCGCGCGAGGAGCGCGAAACCGGCTTCTACGACCTGATGTTTGTCGGCGCCGGGCCGAAGGGCGAGCGCCTCGACGTCTGCGTCAAGGGCGACCGCGACCCCGGTTACGGCTCGACCTCCAAGATGATCTCGCAATGCGCGATCGCGCTGGCGGAGGGGCAGGGGCCGGGCGGCGTCTTCACGCCCGTCGCGGCTTTCGGCGTCGGCTTCACGGAACGGCTGGCGCGCGCGGGCCTGAGCTTTGCGGTGGAACAGGGCTGAGGGCGAAGTTTGGCCGCCGAAACCGCTGTCATTCCTCAGCCGCCGGCCGCGCCCTTATTTGGTCATGCGCTGTCGCTCGACCGCCATGCGCCGATCGCCAGCCTCAATGCGCTGGCGAAGGAGCTGGGGCCGATCTTCCAGCTCGACATGATGGGCGCGAAGGTCGTCTTCGTATCCGGCGCGAGGCTCGCGAGCGAGCTCTGGGACGAGAAGCGCTTCGACAAGGCCGTGCGCGGGCCGCTGGCGCGCGTTCGCGCCATCGGCGGCGACGGGCTGTTCACCGCCAAGACGCGGGAGCCGAATTGGGCCAAGGCGCATAACATCCTACTCGCGCCGTTCGGCGGCCGGGCGATGCAATCCTATCATCCGGCGATGGTCGATATCGCCGGGCAGCTCGTCAAGAAATGGGAGCGGCTCAACCCGGACGAGGAGATCGAAGTCGTCCACGACATGACGGCGCTGACGCTCGACACCATCGGCCTCTGCGGCTTCGACTACCGCTTCAATTCGTTTTACCGGCGCGACTATCATCCCTTCGTCGAGGCCTTGGTGCGCTCGCTGGAGACGGTGATGCTGCAACGCGGCCTGCCGCTGGAGGGCCTGGCCATGCACGGCCGTCTGCGGGCGATGAAGAAAGACCTCGCCTTCATGAACGGCATCGTCGACGCGCTGGTGCGCGAGCGGCGCGAGGCAGGGGCTGGCGACAAGAAAGACCTGCTCGATTCCATGCTGACCGGCGTCGACAAACAAACGGGGACGCAGCTCGACGACCTCAACATCCGCTATCAGATCAACACGTTCCTGATCGCCGGCCACGAGACGACGAGCGGGCTGCTATCTTATACGATTTACGCCTTGTTGAAGAACCCTGAGGTTCTCGCCAGGGCGCGCGCCGAGGTTGACCGCGTATTCGGCGGCGATCTCGACGCCGCGCCGAGCTACGCGCAGGTGACGCAGCTTCACTATATCAACCAGGTTCTGAAAGAGAGCCTGCGCCTCTGGCCGCCGGCGCCGGCGATCGGGCTCTATCCCTATAAGGACGAGGTCATCGGCGGCTATCCGATCCCCAAGGGCTTGACGATCAATGTGTTGATTGGTCCCCTGCAACGCGATCCCGAAATCTGGGGGCCGCGCGCGGATGCCTTCGATCCCGAGAATTTCGCGCCGCAAGCGGAAGCCGGGAGGCCGGCTTGGGCGTTCAAGCCGTTCGGCAACGGGCGGCGCGCCTGCATCGGCCGAGGGTTCGCCATGCACGAGGCGGCCCTGGCGCTCGGGATGATCCTGCAACGCTTCGATCTCATCGACATCAATCGCTATCAACTGAAGCTGAAAGAGACGCTGACGATCAAGCCGGAAGGATTGCGCATCAAGGCGCCGCCGCGCACCGACCGGCGGCCGCCTGCGGTCGCCCGCGCCGCCGCGCCCGCGCCGCAAGTCCAGGCGCCGGTCGCGCGTCCCTCCCATGACACGCCGCTGCTGGTGCTCTACGGCTCCAATCTCGGCACGGCCGAGGAATATGCGCATCGCCTCGCCGAGACAGCGGAGATCAACGGTTTCGTCACCACGCTCGGCGCGCTCGACGAGCATGTCGGGCCGCCGCCGAAGCGGGGCGGCCTCGTTGTCTTCTGCGCCTCCTACAATGGCGCGCCGCCCGACAACGCCAGCAAATATGTCGAGTGGTTGCGCAAGGAAGCGGCGCCGGGCGCCTTCGCCGACGTCAAATATGTCGTGTTCGGCTGCGGCAACAGCGAATGGACGGCGACCTATCAGAGCGTGCCGCGCTTCATCGACGAACGTATCGCCGCGCTCGGGGGCGAGCGCATCGCCGCGCGTGGCGAGGGCAATGCGCGCGAGGATCTCGATAGCCAATATGAGGCGTGGTTCGCGGGCCTGCGCCCCGTCGCCGCGCGCGCCTTCTCCTTGCAAGCCGGCCTCGACCGCGAGATTCGCGCCGAGCCGCTCTATCGCGTCGAGACCCTGCCGCCGCAGTTGGGAAATGCGGCGGCGGCGGCCGCGGGCGGCGAGCCGATGCGCGTCCTCGAAAACCGCGAGCTGCTGACCGCCGCCGACCGCTCGACGCGCCATATCGAAATCGCCCTGCCCGAAGGGCGGACCTATCGCGCCGGCGATCATCTCGCGGTGGCGCCGCGCAATGACGCGACGCTGGTCGCGGCGGTGGCCGAGCGCTTCGGCCTGAAGCCGGAAAGCGCGATCAAGCTCGACGCGACGCCTGGCCGCCGGCCGCTGCTGCCGGTCGGCGCGCCGATCTCGATCAGCAAGCTCCTGACGGATTTTGTCGAGCTTCAGAGCGTGGCGACGCGCAAGCATGTGGAGACGCTGGCCGAGCACACGCGCTGTCCCGTCACCCAGCCGAAATTGCAGGCGCTCGCGGCGGAGGGCGGCTATCGCGCCGAGGTCTATGGCAAGCGGCTGTCGGTGTTTGATCTCTTGCGGCTGCATCCGGCTTGCGAATTGCCGTTCCCGGTTTACCTGGAGATGCTGCCGCTGTTGCAGCCGCGCTATTATTCGATCTCCTCTTCGCCTTTGGCGGATGGCGGGCGCGTCAGCGTGACGGTCGGCGTCGTGCGCGGTGCGGCGCGCTCTGGCTTAGGCGAATATCGCGGCGCCGCGTCCAATTATCTCGCCGCGCGCGGCGCCGGCGACAGAATCCACGCCGCCGTGCGCGAGACCAAGGCCGGTTTCCGCCTGCCCGACGATCCCTCAACGCCGCTGGTGATGATCGGCCCGGGCACGGGGCTCGCCCCGTTCCGCGCCTTCCTGCGCGAGCGCGCGGCGCTGGCGGCCAAGGGCGCGCAACTCGGGCCGGCGATGCTGTTCTTCGGCTGCCGGCGGGCGGAGGAGGATTTCCTTTACGCCGAGGAATTGAAGGGTTACGCCGCGCAGGGGCTGGTCGATCTGCATGTCGCGTTCTCGCGCGCGCCCGATACGCCCAGGACATATGTGCAGGATGTCATGCGGCGGGAGGCGGAGGCGCTGTGGCGGCTTCTGGATGCGGGCGCGATCGTGTTCGTCTGCGGCGACGGGGCGCGCATGGAGCCTGCGGTGAAGCGCGCGCTGATCGAGATGCGCGCGGCCAGGGTCGGCGCCGAGCTTTCCACGAGCGAGGCTTGGATGGCGAGCCTCGGCGAGGCTGGCCGCTATGTGCTCGACGTCTGGTCGGGCGGCTGAGGCGCGTCGCGCCGCAGGGAAAGCGCAGCCGCCGCGCGAGATCGGCGGGCGCGGCGGGCTCGATCCGGTCCGCTATGGCGACTGGGAAGTGAAGGGCGTCGCCTGCGACTTCTGACCCCGCTCAGGGGATCATGACGACCTCGGCGCCGATGCTGACCCGGTCGTAAAGGTCGATCACGTCCTCGTTGTACATGCGGATGCAGCCATAGGAAGCGGCCGAGCCGACGGAAGCGCGCATCCTGCGCGTCGTGCCGTGGATGGCGACCTCGTCGCGGTCGAGCGTGATCGCCCGCGCGCCCATCGGATTGTGCGGCGAGCCGCCGGGAATCACGTCGGGCAGTTCGGGGTGGTCGCGCTTGACCGATTCGGGGGGCGACCAGGCCGGCTCCACATATTTGCCGTCGACGCGCGCGTAGCCGCGCCATTCCTTGCCGCGCTTGGCGACCGCCACCGGATAGGCGATCGCCTCGCCCGGCTCGACGACGAAGAACAGCTTGCGCAGATGCTGGCTGATGACGATCGTGCCGGGCGAATAGCCCGAGGCGAAGGAAGTCAGGACGCCGGCCGAAGCGGGGCCGGTCAGCATCGCAAGCGCGGCCAGGGCGGCCAGAAACGGTCTCGTCATCGTCGCTCCCTCGGGGACTTGCGAAAAAAACTAGCAAAATTCGACCTCAGTGCGGAGCGGCGCCTTGAAACGCGGTAAATCGCCGCTCAAAAGACGGATATTCGGACAGAGCGGAAATGCTGACCAACAAGGGCAAGTACGGGCTCAAGGCGATGAGCCACCTCGCGGCGATGCCGCCGGGCCAGCCCGCGCTGGTCGCCGAGATCGCCGCCGCCAACGCCATCCCCAAGAAATTTCTCGACGCCATCCTCGGCGAATTGCGCACCGCCGGCTTCGTGCATTCCAAGAAGGGTCGCGGCGGCGGCTATGTGCTGGCCCGCTCGCCGGATCTGATCCGCGTCGGCGAGATCGTGCGCGCGCTCGACGGGATGCTGGCGCCGATCGGCTGCGCCAGCAAGGCCTTCTATCGGCGCTGCGACGATTGCGCCCCCGACCGGCCCTGCGGCGTGCAGATCGTCATGGCCAAGGCGCGCGACGCCATCTCCTCCGTGCTCGACGCCTGCACGCTGACGGAGTTGCGCGAACTCGGCGCGCAAGCCTTGAGCGCGCAGGTCTTGGGCGCGCAAGTCTCGGGCGCGCAAGTCTTGTGAGCGGCGGGGACGCCGGAGAGCGGCGCGACGACGCAGCGCGCTATTTCGGGCGCAACGGCCGCCGGCTGCTGGCGCAATATGACGCGACGCGCCGCGGC
>Ga0078972_1013932_pt1 | contig 12996 bp, 6 predicted proteins | sample YelNatPaOPGAMG01_FD_67568 | JGI IMG/M metagenome (GOLD analysis project Ga0078972, IMG submission 67568) | Hot spring thermophilic microbial communities from Obsidian Pool, Yellowstone National Park, USA - OP-RAMG-01 (SPADES assembly) (version 2) | ecosystem: Environmental > Aquatic > Thermal...
TGTCCGAACTGGAACGGAAAAAGATCCTCGATGTGCTCGAGCGGACAGGATGGATCAAGACGCGGGCCGCTGCCCTTCTCGGTATCACACCCCGGCAGCTGGGATATCGCATGATGAAGTACGCCATTGATCCCTCTCCCCCCTACATGAAAGAGATGAGGTCCCCAAAAGTGCCAGACCTTTGACCTCGAGGCACTGTTCCCGCAATAATGGAAAATTGCTAACAAAAGACTGATCGTGTCGCTCGCCGATTTTTCCCGCGGGATACTTCTGCCTCCTTCCGGAGGCGGAAAAATGTCGAAATTCTGAAAACCATGTGGCTCTGGGTCACCATACCGGTTCCACCCCAAAGAAGAGCGGACTGATTCTTTCGGGGGGACAGGGAGGCCTCTTGCACTTAGCTTCCGTTCTCCTGATTCTTGTACCGGTGATGCCCCTTGCGGGCGCCGGCATTGCCTACGCCTTTTCCCGGGGAGATGACGGGACGGCCTTTTTCTGGACCCGACTGGGAGTCGTACTGTCGTTACTGGACTGCATCTTCCTCGTGGTCCGGTCCGGCAGCGGGCTGATCCGGGCGCGACTGTTTCCCGATCCGTTCTCCCGGATCCCCGGTCCAGACATCGGTCTGGTCTACGATCCGCTCGCGGCTGTCATGAGTTTTCTCATTCTTTCCGTCAGTCTCGTCATCCTGGCGTTTTCCCGAAGGTACATGACGGGGGAACCCCGGTCGGACCATTTTCTGGGAGCCATCGGCCTTGCGACGGGATTCCTTTTGCTTCTGGTCACCGCGCGAAACCTCGTTCTCCTTTATGCGGCGTGGGAACTGGTTCTGGTCGCCCTCTGTCTCCTCCTGGTGCACCACAGGAACAGGAGGGAGTCCAGCCGTCCTGCCCTCAAGACATGGGTCATGAACCAGATCGGAGGGGGATTTTTTCTGGGGGGGATCCTGGTTCTGGGACAAGCGGCGGGAACTTTTGATCTGGACGGACTTTTCGCCTCGCTCCTCCCCGGACCCATAGACGGCGGGGCCGGCCTGTTTTCGGGAAGGATGACCCCTTCCGCCATCGTATGGGGGACGCTCTTGATCGGGATAGGCATTCTTGTGCGCTCCTCCCAGCTCCCGTTTCATCTCTGGCTCCCTGTGACGCTCGATGCCCCGACTCCGGTATCCGGTTTCATGCATGCCGGCATCGTCAACGCCGGCGGTTTTGTCCTGAATCGGCTCTCGCCCCTTTTTGTTCATTCTCCGGGGGTCCTCCATGGCCTTTTTGTCGTCGGTGCGGCCACCGCGATCTACGGTTCTGCGGTCATGCTGGTCCAGGTCAGCGTGAAACAGACGCTTGTCTATTCAACGATGGGACAGATGGGATATATGTTTGCCGAGTGTGGCCTGGGGGTTTTTCCGGCGGCGATTTTCCATATGATCGCCCACGGTATATTCAAGGCGACGCTGTTTCTGGGATCCGGAAGCGTCATTCACACCTCCCGGTTCCATGAGCATTCCCCCAAAGGCTCCCTCTCGCGGGCTTTTGGCAGACACCGGATCCTGTGGGTCCTGGGGGGCTCCCTTCTGATCAGTCTTCCCCTGATCCTGTTGCTGTCCGACACGTTTCGCGGAAAACCTTTTCTTCCAGGGACAGGCGGCCTGATCCTTCTTTTCTTCGGACTGGCGACCGCCATGCAGACAGTGTTCAATCTCTTTCGTTTCAGTCACCTCCTGACACCGAGGGCGGTACTGGCTTTTACCGGCATGTTTGCCCTTGTATTCGGACTCTATTGGGGCGGCCTGACCTGGTTTGACCGGATTCTGGATCCCCTGTCGAAAACGCAGTTTTTGACCCCCCAGGGGCCCGCCTGGTCATTCTTTTACCCGGTCGCCCTTCTGACCATGGGTTTTATCCTGGTAGCGGGATGGATTTTTCTGGCGCGGGAGGCGTCCGACGGCCGAAAGTTTCCGGCCGTTTTTGCATTGTCGGGTCGCCTGCATGATTTTCTGGACCAGTGTGGTTATGCGGAGATCCTTGTTCGCCGCTGGCTTCGGACACCACTGGAATCATGGGCCTCCACCATCCGGAAAATACATGAGAGAACCGGGGAAGGATCTTCCCCGGAAGCCTTTTTGACAGGAAAGCCGGATGAATAGTGTTCTCATCAAAGTCCTGGAAGGGCTGACGCTTGCCATTCCGATCGCGGGTGCGGCGGTGATCCGGTTTTTTCCGTTTTCCCGACCCCTCCCGGGACGTTTTTTTTCGCTTTTGTTTCTGATTCTAGTGGGAGCAGATCTCCTGTCGATCGGATTATTTCGGGTTCAGCCGGATCCGGCCCGTTTTCTGGCACAGAATTTCGCCCTTGTGATTCACCTCGCTGTCTTGTTGTCCTGTTACCTGATTTTCCGCTTCGAGATCAAACAGACTGTTTCCGGGGGCGCGTTGGGGTTTCTCCTCCTTTTTTTCTCCTCCGGGTTCCTCCTTTCCCAGGAACTCTCGCTCGCCCTTTGTTTCTGGTTGGGATTGCTGGCCACGGCATACCTGATCTTCCGGGCTTTTTATGGCTCTCGTCCCGTCGGAAATCTTCCTTTTACAGGGCCGCTTCTGTTTTCCGGTATTCTCTTTTCGCTTGATCTCGCGCCGGCGGGTATGTGGCTCTCTCCTCTGGCTTTTCTCCTTTTCATGCCATTTTTCCCTTTCCAGCGCTGGATGTCCTTTACTCCCCGATCCGGGGCGGCGACCGTCTGGATCGCCTGTCGTGTCGTGCTTTTTGCCCTGTCCGCATGGGGGATCTACCGGTGGTGCCCCTTGTCTTTCCCGGCGACAGGAAAATCCCTGGATGTTTTCTTGGGCTTGTGCGCTTTGGCCCAGATTCAGGGAGCCCTTCTCGCCATGGGAGAATCTGTGGCGAGAAAAAGGATATCCGCGGCCATCTTTTCCCAGATGGCCCTGTGCACGCCACTGATCCTTTTCGCGTTGCCAGGCCGTCCAGGGACGGCGGCCGTTCTTGTGGTTTCCCTGGTGTTGCCCGCTCTGGCTCTCGGAGTCTTGGCGGATCATCTGGAACATGAGACGCAACGGCAGAACCTGGGGGATATGGGAGGGTTGTTTCGTGACATGCCCCGCGCGGACATCCTTTTTTTCCTCTTCATTCTGGCGCTGTCCGCGATGCCGGGTTCGGGGCTTTTTTCGGGTGTCCTCGGTTCCGATTTTTCCGCCGCCGGTGATTTCTTGTGGGTCTGGGCCCTCGCTTCCATCTCCGGCGTCGTCCTCCTCCAGTGGGCTTTATGGGCGGCGTGGGAGCAGATTTTTCTCGGTCCCCCACAAAACACGGCGCTTCCGGTTTCGGATATTTCTGCCAGATTGGCGGTTTCCCTCGTCCTGGCGTTCATCCCTCTCATTTTTCTGGGAATCTGGCCGGGAATTCTTGGGTCGATTCTCTTGACGGCGGGAGGGCTCTGATGGATCCGCGCTTTTTCCTTCCGGAGGACCCAGAACGCCGTCATGCGGTGATCGATGTCCGCTCCCGCATCCGGCTGGCCATGGAGTTGGTGCCGGACGCATGGCCGATGGATACCTTTATTCACCATAACCCCCTGAATGGCCTGGAGGATTTGCCCTTTGAGGAAGCGGTCCGCACCGGAGAATCCTTGTTCGGGGGCAAAGGGTATCCGTCGCCGGAAAGCATCCGTGGGGCGATCCGTGATGGCCGCATCAGCATAGGGGATCTCGAACAGACTTTTGGACGGATTTCGTCCCGGCCGGAGAGGGAGAAATCGATTGCTTTTGGTGGAAAGCCGTTAACCCTCGCGAAAATTTCCCTTTCCGAATACCTTCTGGCCCCGGATCTTCCGCCTTACGCTCCGGAGGCGGGGGAGCAGGAAGGAATCGTCTGGTTGAAAAGGCTCGTTCCGGGGATCGCCGAAAGTTTGTCACAGCTGGGCAGGCTTCCTGAAATCGGCAACCTTTACCGGAATCTGGAGGACATCTTTTTCCGTATTCCGGACGGAACTGCGGAGGAGGAGGAACCGCGGCCGGATGATGCTCCCGATCCTGTGGATTTTGTCGAAAAAATAGTGGGTTTCCCGGGTGAACGGCAAACCTTTTCGGGCTGGGTGGACCGTCTGTTCGGAACGGAGATCACGGACGCCCTCAACGCGCTTCTTTCCGACGCGGCATCCCTGTATCTCGACGAAGGGCAGGCCTTCTGGGCGGTTCCGGGCCGGGAGCGCGGATTTTACCGGCTGTTTCGGGACAAGTGGGCTTCCCGCCTGTCGTCTGTTTCCTCCCACCCGTTGATTCCATCCCGCTTTTCCGCCCTTCCGGATTCCCCTGAAGAGGCCATCCTGAAGGTAATGGACGCCTGGCAGATTCCGAGGAAAGAGTGGGTCTCCCTTTTTTCCCGGGAGTTTTCCGCCCTTCCCGGCTGGTCGGGAGCGATCAAGTGGCGGGGGGGAGAGCATTCCGAAGAAGAGAGGCTCCCTTTCCGGATCGAGCCAGGAGAATGGCTCGCGATCCGGCTATCCCTGGAATCCGTCATGATAGAGGAGGTCCTGGAGAAATTCCTGGGATTGGGGCCTTCACGCCATATGCTGGAAACGTTTCTGAGGGATCACGCGAGCGAATGTGCCGTCCGGTATCTGCGGCAGGAGCCTTCCCTCCCGCTCACCCTCGTTCAGGACATCGACCGGCTGATCGAACGCTCCCCCGTGTGGGGACAGCTGGATCCTTACTGGGAAGGGATGTGGGACCGGTGTGCCCGTTCCCGGCACAAAGCCTCCGCAGAACGTTTCAGGATCGTCTGGGCGCTCTTCCGGCTGTGCGCGTTTCTGGGGATGTCCATTCCCGCGGAAATCGGAACCGATCCCGAATTTCTGGAATTCGTGCTGGAATGGCACGGGAAAATTCCCCGTGAACGATTCGGGTACTGGGGCGTTCTTGCCGCCGAGAAAGCCTACCGGGACTGGTTTCTTTCGGAGATTTCCGCGAGAAAGGAAAAGACGGCTCCCAGGGAAAAAACGCGCCTCGGGGATCCGGTACCGACGGATCCGTCGGTCCGGGCACAGGTCCTTTTTTGTATCGACGTCCGCTCGGAAGGGGTCCGGCGGCATCTGGAACATATCGGCCCCTATGAGACGGCGGGACTTGCCGGATTTTTCGGGATTCCGATCCGGTTCAAGGGGTTCGGATCCGATCATGTCCAGATCCTGTCTCCCGCGATCCTGTCCCCCCGCCACATGCTCGGTGAAATCCACCGGCCCTATGAGGTCGGTACCGTCCGCCAGTTCTTCCGGGGACGAAGGTGGCTTCTGTGGCTCAGCCACCTCGTGCACGAGATGAAAAACAATATCGTCACCCCATATGTGTTTGTGGAAGCGATCGGATGGATGTCCGGACTTCCCCTTTTCGGAAAAACGTTCTTCCCGGGATGGTACCATCGGCTGGTCGCCCGGTCCGAACGGATGTTTGTGCCCGCGATCTCCACGACCATCCCCCTGGACAAGATTTCGGAAAAGGAAGCCCATGATATTGTCCTGTCGGAAGAGCGCAGTGTGATCCGGCAGGTTTTGTTCGGAAAATTCGGGCAAAAAGCCAGAACCTTGCCCCAAAGCGCCCTTGAAGAGTTCCGTTTTCTCGTCCTTTCGGGTACGCCCCTGTCCGGGGGGAGCCATGATCAGTTGACAACACTCGGACACCTGCTGGGCATTGGGCGGGAGGAGGAGCTGGCGCTGATCGCCGAGCTTCGGGAAGTCCATCAGCTGAGGCCGAAACGATCGGAGAGACGGCTGGAAGAGCTTTCCCGAATGGGGTTGACCCACTCCGAACAGGTGGCTTTCGCCGAAACGGCCCTGTCCCTGGCGGGGCTTCATCGGGATTTTGCCCCCCTGGTGGTTTTTGTGGCCCACAAGAGCACATCGGAAAACAATCCATATGAATCGGCGCTGGATTGCGGCGCCTGTGGCGGCCAGGACGGAACGCCGAACGCCCGGGTTTCGGCGGCCCTTCTGAACCGGCCTTCTATCCGCAAGGCGCTGGAAAAGAAAGGTATCCGGATTCCGGACAGCACATGGTTTCTCGCAGGCGTCCATGACACGACGACCGATCAGTTCCGGTTCTTCGATGGGGAAGACTGGCCGGTTTCCCATGAAAGGCAGATCCGGGAATTTATCTCCGACATCCACCAGGCGGGGCAGTCCTGGGCATCCGAAAGACTCAGGACGTTTCCAGGGAAATATCAGGACCCCCGGGGTGCTCCGGCCCCCCTCCTCGGCGTCCGTTCCCACGACTGGGCTGAAGTCCGTCCGGAATGGGGCCTTTCCGGAAACGCCGCTTTCTTTATCGGTCGCAGAAACCTGACGCGGGGAATCGACCTGGGAGGACGGGTGTTTCTCCAGGAATATGACGATGTGCTCGATCCCACGGGAAAAATTCTGGAAACGCTGCTGTCGGGCCCCCTGGTGGTCGGACGCTGGATCAACCTCGAGCATTATTTCTCGACGGTCGACAATGCTGTGTACGGAAGCGGCAGCAAGGTGTCGCACAATGTGGTCGGACGCTTCGGAGTCCAGTTCGGCAATGGCGGTGATCTCAGGATGGGTCTGCCCTGGCAGACTGTCTTTGATGTCAGATCCAGTCGCCACCAGCCCGTCCGGCTGTTATGTGTGATTTCTGCTCCCCGTGACAAGGTGGATCAGGTGTTAAAGAACAACCTGACACTGGTCGGGCCGTTTGACCGGGGATGGGCCTTGCTGGTCGTCATGGATTCCGTCACGGGAATTTTTTGGGAATACAGGCCGGAGGACGGATGGAGGGAGTGGACAAGGGACGGAGACCGTACGGCGGGGGAAGATACACTCGCAGGCTCCAATGATCGGGGGATCGAATGGAAGGCTTGAAACTCTATACTGTCAAGAAAGTCGAGATCGTTGTCGGGGGCGAACATCTCAAATTTGTGAAGACCCTGCTGGACGATGTGCGGGTGTCCGGCTATACGATCATTCCGAATGTTTCCGGAAAAGGACATAGCGGTTTTCATGAGGGCCACCTCATGTTCAACGACGTCAACACCCTGGTCATGGTCATCACGGTGGTCCCCGAAAACTGGGTGGAGACGATCCTCGCGGGGTTGACGCCCCTGTTCGAACGGTATTCGGGGGTCGTTTTCGTTTCCGATGTCCAGGTCAGCCGCCGGGAGTATTTCGGAGAAGATCCCAAGGCATCTTGAAAAGGGCCGCAAGGCAACTGGGTCTCCCCGTTCATTCTTTTCCGGAAAAGAATGAGCGGTCCGGGGGGTTCGAAGGAGGGCTTCCGGACAACCGGGGTTGCCAGCTCCGTTTTCCGGCCAGGATCAGAAAGGCCGGAGCCAGAATATTCAGACCCAGAAATTCCCGGGAAGCTGCCGCGAACCCTTCCCTTCCGTCAGCCCATCCAAACAGAAAAGTCCCCAGGGCGCCCGACAGCATCACCATGATGTCCACATAACCTGACATCTGGTTGAACGTGTTGCTCTGTCCGGATCTTTCCGCGATCCATTTCAGGGAAGCCATCCAGAAAAGCCCTGATGAAATGCCGTCCAGGCAGGCGATCCCCAGAAGACCGGTTGCGGTGGGGGAAAGCCCGTAGAGGGCCATGCGGAGCGCAAGGACGCCGGACGCGCCGGCCAGGGCGATGCGGGCAACGCCAACCGTCATATGACGGGACAAAAGAGCGGCCGACAGAACCATAAACATCTCTGCGATGGCCGCGATCCACGGGATCCAGTCGGCATGGGGGGTGTGTGTTTTCATATACAGCTCCGCGAACGGAAGAAGCGGGGCGTTGACCATGTGGAAAAAAAAGAAGGAGAGCAGAACGAGAAATTCCTTCCTGTCCGGAAGCAGGCGGGGTGGGGGGGGAGGCAAGACATCCGGTTCCGGCGGGCCGGAGGTTCCGGAAAACATCAGCGGTAATATGGAAAGCAAAACGGGGATCCAGAGGAAGGAGAATGTCCTTGTGACGCCGATCCCGACAATGATGGTCCCGGCCAGAAGGCCTAAAACGCCCAGAAAAAAGTGGTGGGCTCCGACAAACAGGAGCGGAGAGAAGCGTTTCTTCTGTTCGTCGGCCTGTTTCTTGAGACGGGCCAGCCCGAGAGGCAAAAAGGGGAGTCTGGCGAGTTGAAGTGCCAGAACCATTGCGATCAGGGCCCAGGACGATCGGGTATGGGGAAGAAGAAACAACAGCGCGGGAAATGTCAGGAGGAAAACCGTCAGGGGAAGATCAAACCGGCGGCCGTGGCCATGGTCGAGCCAGCGCCCCAGGGGAAGCCGGACAAGAAAGACGAGAATGTTGGAAATCCCCAGAACCAGGCCGATGGAAGATTTTGAGAGACCCGACTGGGAGAGAAAAACCGGGAAATAGGGCCAGACAAATCCTCCGGCCATTCCGTTCACAAACAGCGCAGACAAGATAATCGCCAGGGGGGGCAGGGAAAGAGAGCGTCTCTCCATTCGTCCATCCGGGGTTGTGTGGAGTGTGGTTGATTTTGGCCCGATCAGGAAACAGCGCACATCAAGAACCCAGATTAGCACAAATTCTATCCGGCATTGATATTGCTCGGATCCGGGGGACAAGAGGAATGACCCTGGCCCGACGAACGAATGTGGAGGCGAAATAAAATTTTTCTGAACAGGACGCCTTCGAGAGGAAATCTTTTCCTCCAGTCACTGTCCTGGCTGCTGACGGGTTTCTTTTCTGCCTCGATGGTGACGGTCGCCCTGGCGGGAGGGGCTTCTGACACGCCCGCCCTGTTGCAGTTGCTGGATGATGCCAGATACTGGAAAAACAGGGGGGATCTGGGCCAGGCTTCACGGATATGGAAAAAAATTCTCTCCATCCGGCCGGATGATCCGCGCGCACTGTCCGAACTTGGCGTCCTTGAAGCCGAATCCGGAGATACAGCCGGCGCCCGACATATCCTCCACCAGCTCGCCCGTACCCACCCCGGGAACCCGGGAATAGACCGCGTCAAATCGGCAATCCTTCTGGGAAAACTCGACAAAAAATGGCTTCTGAAAGCCCGACGTTACCGGAGCGAAAGGGATTTCCCCCGATCATTTTTTGCCTATGAAAAGTATCTCAAGGGATCCCCTCCGCGGGGAGCGATTGCGCTCGAAGTTCTCCAGACCGAAGCGGCGGTCAAGGGCCGGTTTTTTCAGGCTGTCCGGGGTCTTCGGGCACTTCTTGCCCGACATCCCCAAAGCCATCGGATCCGGCTTGTCCTGGCCCGCTCCCTGATCAACCGGGAGACCACGCGTCGGGAGGGGCTGTCCCTTTTGTCCGTGTTGGCGAAAAGCCGGCTCTCGGATATTTCCCGGGAGGCCCGCTCCGCCTGGCGGATGGGTTTGATCTGGCTTGAGGCGACGCCGGTGGACAGAAAACTCTATGAGAACTATCTGGCGATGTTCCCCCAGGATCCCGTCGTTCGTCGCCTGTTGTCCCGCATACCGAAAAGCGATGCCCGTTATCGCGGTTTTGCCCTTTTGAAAAAAAACCGTCTGACCGCCGCCGGCAATCTCTTCCAGAAAGCGCTCTTGTCCGATCCGTCGGACACGGAGGCCGCATGGGGATTGGGGTTGGTCCGGATGAAACAGGGTCGTCACGGGGAGGCGGCGGATATTTTTCGCTGGAGCCTGAAACGGGACAGCCATCATCCTAGGCGGGAGGCGCTCCTGGCGGAGGCGGACTACGACGGTCGACTCGACGCCGGCCGGACCTTCCTGACCCGTGGGCAGTTTCAAAAAGCCCAGGGGGAGTTCTCGCGGGCGATCCGGATTTTCCCCCAACGATTTGAGGCTTACGCGATGATGGCCAACCTTTGTCGGCGGGAGGGGAAACAGGAGATGGCGATTGCCTGGGACAAAAAAGCCTGGCGCCGTAATCCCCGTGATCTTACCGGTGCGCTCGGATTGCTGTCGGATCTGATTCGGTCGGGAAAGATGGGGGAGGCGGACGAATTCTTGTCCCGCGCGCCGGTTTTTTCAAAGTTGTCAGCGGTGCAAAGAAATCTCTGGCGGGGTCTGGTGCACGACAGTCAGGCCCGGGCGCTTTTGCGGGAAAGACATTTCCGGAGGGCAGAAGCAAAGCTGAGTCTGGCTGTCCGGGAACGCCCGGACGATCCCTGGATCCGCTACCGGCTGTCAGCATTATGGCTATCCGAAGGAAAAATCCGTCATTCCATTGACGCTTATCGAGGGTTTGTCCGGGACCATGCCGGAGACCCCCGAGCCGATGAAGGGCTGTTTTTGCTGGAAGCCCGGGCCGGAAACAGAGAGGCGGCATTGGAGGTTTATCCCCTGATCCCGTATGCGGACCGGTCTCCTGGCATGGTTCATGAATATGTATCGCTGGTGTCGGAAGAGCTGGATGTCAGGGCGGGGGAGGCGGCGCGGGAAGGAAAAGGACAGCTGGCTTCGGACCTGGAGACCCAGTCCATGCTTCTTCGGGGTTACCGCCCGGGACGTGGGAGAGGCGAAACCGGTTTCTGGCTGGGCCTGGCCAGAATTGACGCAAAGGCTCATGCGTTCGGAAAGGCGTTTCCCTTGTACCGGAAAGTACTGGATCATCGTCCCTCGGACTGGCCCCTGATGAAGGAAGTTCTGGGCTGGAGCCTGGCGTCCCGGAGTCGCGGTTGGATCCATTATTTTCTGGATCTCGCGCGACAAAGATTTCCCGGACAGCCCGGCAGACTGGAGATGGAAGGCGTGGCCGATCTGGAAGAAGGACATTCGGGGAAAGCCTGGAAAGATTTCCGAAAGGCCGTTGGTCTGGAGGAAAGACGTCCCGTTCCGGATCGGAAGCGATTGGCCCGTCTTCGTCAAAAAATTGACGACTTGCAGACGAACTGGACCCTTCTGCACCAGGAAAAACCATTTGCCGAAGTTCTGGGAGGGGTGTCGGTCGAATCCACCGGAACGTTCTTCGGCATGGCCGAAGCCGGAGGGCTCTTTCCGGTCTGGCAGTCGGCTGCACAGGCTTTCGAGTCTTCACCGGTCGGTGTCTGGTTTCACCTGCTGGGGGAAGGGAGCTTCCTGCATTACATGTTTGCCGGCGGCTCGGCTTCCCTGAACGCCGCAGGGGTGGCGGCGGGGGTTCGGGTGACGTATGCCGGAGGATTTGTCGACATCGACCTGGGACCGCAATCGGGTGTTCTGGATCAGAGCGGTCTGCCTCCCTCCGCCCTGGTGAACTTTTATGCCCAGATGGAGATCGATCAGGATTTCGATGCGGGGAATCTCGACTTTTTCGCAAATTACACCGGCATTCTTCATTACCTTTACGGCCAGCTTCGTTTTCTGACGCCCGCAACCGGTTTTTCACCCTGGGGACGGCCGGTCGACCTGGGACCCGAGGTGATTTTCCAGGGAAACAGCGTTTATCAGGACGGCCAGGCGGGTGCGGCGATCCGGATTCCCCTGGGCTCCGGAACGATGTCCCTGCTTCTGGACGGAGGGCTTCTCCGTTCCAATCTTTCTGCCGGATGGGGCGGATATGAAAGCGCGTATTTCTATGTCCGTTTCTAGGGTTTCTTTTCTGAAGGGGCTTTGTCGTTTGAAGACAGGGCATCATGCTTCATGGCCAACAGGGAAAGCGCTGATTCCTGGCGTTCCTCTGCTCCTGATTGTGGCCCTGTTCTGCACCGAGCCGGTTTCCCGTCCCCGACAGCTGTTACTTGGAAGCGTGTTCACGCTCTTTGCCTGGATGGTGGCCAGAAGCTCCAGCCGATGGGCACGGGCAACGTTGGTCCTGCTGTCTCTGGTCATGGCGGGGCGATATTTCTGGTGGAGGATGACCGAGACCGTTTACGGGACACCGCTCGACTGGGCGGCCAGCGTCATGCTGTTACTGGTCGAAATGTATGCTGCCGTCATGACTTTTTTGGGTTATTTTGTCATGGTCAATCCGCTGAGGCGCCCATCGGTCCCCCTTCCGACGGATGAAACGCACGTTCCGACGGTCGACGTTTTCATTCCCGTCTATAACGAATCTCTGGAGGTCATCCGGCCGACCATCGTGGGAGCGACCCTGATGGATTATCCTCCTTCCCGATTCCGGGTCTGGGTCCTCGACGACGGCCGGCGGGAGGAGGTGCGGCAGACAGCCGAAGATCTGGGTGTGGGATATCTGACGCGGCCGGACAATACCGGGGCAAAGGCGGGCAATCTCAACAACGCTCTGGCCCGGACAAACGGAGAGCTGGTGGCGGTTTTTGATTGCGATCACATACCCATGCCCGCTTTCCTGAAAAAAACCGCTGGATTTTTTGTCGGTCGTCCGGATTTGGCCATTGTCCAGACGCCTCACCACTTTTATTCCCGGGACCCGTTCGAACGCAATCTGGGGCTGGGAGACGAGATTCCCAACGAATCCGACCTGTTCTACCACGTCATCCAGCCGGGGATGGATCTGTGGAACAGCTCCTACTTTTGCGGATCCGCCGGAATCCTTCGGAGGTCGTCCCTGGAGAAGGCGGGAGGGTTCCGGACGGAGACCGTCACCGAAGATGCCCATACTTCTTTGGTTCTGCATTCATTGGGGTACCAGAGTTTTTATCTTGCTGAGACGCTGGTGACGGGGCTGGCCCCGGAAACCATGCGTGACCTGATCAATCAGCGTGTCCGATGGTGCCGCGGGATGATCCAGATCTTCCGGATCGACAACCCCCTTTTCAAGAAAGGGCTCTCCTGGCCCCAGAAGCTCTGTTACATGAATGCCATCGTTTACTGGCTCTTTTCCGTCCCCCGCATCTTTTTTCTTTTTGCTCCCCTGCTGTATATTTATTTCCGGATTTACAGCGTCCACGCCAGTCTGGAGGACATGCTGCTCTATCTGATGCCCTATCTGCTGATCGCCCAGGGGACCAGCGCCCTCTTCTACCGCTCCAGACGCTCTTCCCTATGGTCGATCGTGTACGAGATCCCGTTGTCGTTTTATCTGGTCCTCCCCGCCCTGATGGCGTTCCTGTTTCCCC
>Ga0078972_1013935_pt1 | contig 12989 bp, 10 predicted proteins | sample YelNatPaOPGAMG01_FD_67568 | JGI IMG/M metagenome (GOLD analysis project Ga0078972, IMG submission 67568) | Hot spring thermophilic microbial communities from Obsidian Pool, Yellowstone National Park, USA - OP-RAMG-01 (SPADES assembly) (version 2) | ecosystem: Environmental > Aquatic > Thermal...
ACAACGCAACCAAAGCAAAAGAGATAAAAAACAGAAAAATCGCAGCAAGCGCATAATGCGAAACCACCAAAGCAAAGCTGAAAACCATAAAACACACCATCTTACTAGCAGACTTCATCCCCTTATTCACTATGACGAGCAACAACAAAACAAAAAACAATTCCCCAATCATCTGCCTAGTCAACCCCAACATTTCAGTATAGAACGTAAACAGCGCCATAAACAAAAAAGCCGAAATGAAAGCATACTTTTTACTTACATAAGTCTGCCAAACTTGATACAAACCCAAAGGTACAAAAGCAAAAATTAACGGAAACAATAGTTTAAACATCCATGTTGAGTCTATTTTCAATAGGATCGAGTAAATCGTTGGAAGAACAGTAATACTCAACATCGTGTTGTATCTACCTAACCCAACACCAAAAAATGAGGGTAGAACAGAACTCCAATGCGCATTACTTTCTGTAACTTTAAAAAGAAAATATTCACCAGGCACATCTGAGCTAAATGGAACGATATAGTTGGAAATGAACGAAGAGTGATAAAGAATGGCAATGGCAATCATAAGCACAGCAAAAGGATACAAATTCGAAGACAAAAATTTCTTAGACAAGACACCAGCAACAAATAACACAGGGATTGCTACAATCATAAATAGAAGAAGCAAATTGCTTCCATAAACATTTACATACATTGCTCCGACAATGCTTAAAATCGGGAGACATAGAAAAAGCAACCCAAAGTGAGATTTTTTGACGGATTCGCTTTTCCAGACTTCTACATCTTCACTTTTGAAATAGACTAAAACTCCACCCATCAAGACTAGACTATTCAAAACCATCATTAAAGGTATTAGCGAAAGCGGTCGTGAAATACCAAACAAGAAACCAAATTCATTAATTAAGAGACCTGCAAGCACCAGAAACGCAACACTAAGCCCCACCGAGAAAAGAACCGTTTCAGCCCAACCAAACTCGTCCAACTTGAGTAGTTTAAGAATAACGAACCCTGGGAGAAAAGTGAAATAGAAAAAGCCTAGCAACTGCCTAGCAATTGGAATGTCGAAGAAGACTGTGAAATATACCATTAACTGCAAAAACACTATAGCAATCAGAAAGTCACGTTTTTTCTGCTTAGTTGGCATAAAATTCATCTAATAGCACCTGCGCTTATACAGTCGTAAGACGTAAGATTTATTACAAGCTTCAATCTATGTCTCTGTGAAGAGCATGTGGACAACATGAGAGGCAATCGAAACATTTTAACTCAAAAATTACAGATAATTAAGACGGAAGCAAGGAGATTGAAAAACACAAAGTTTTACGCGCTACTAATAACTTTGACGGTGCTTACTGGAACCCTCTGCCTCTCTCCAGCGGTCTCTTCGTTGATAAACAGTGTAATTATCGGATGTACTGGCAGAATAATAACGGAAAAATCATCAATAATTTATAAGAGCGAAATACGTGGGGTTCATATTGCTGATTCGATTTTTGCTTTTCCTCATAACTGGAGTGTGATAGCAGAAACTCTAGCAGGATATAAAATAAACTTTGTTACAGTTCTCTTGATGGGTTTACCAACAAGTGGGAGACCAGACGCTGAGTGGAGAGCCTGCATACAAGCCTTTCATTCGCGAGGCATAGAGGTTTGGATTTCCTATCATGTGGTAGGCGAAATGGCTGTGAATGACGCGTATAAAATAATAGACTATCAAGGAAATGCGGTTGACTGGAACGATCCGTGCAATCCAAACTTTAGACAGGAAGTAAAGGCATATGTGGAAAGCGTAGCTTCCACCTACGATATAGATGGCATAATGTTTGATTACGCAAGATACCCAGGAACGGGTATGCCTTACACTCAGTATGATAAAGCAGCGTTTGAGGAATGGCTTAACGAAACCATACCTGATAGCAACTGGCCTCCGAACCCGAGTGACTTCGCTCCGGGCGGTTCAAGATACAACGAGTTCATGGAATGGAGAACGGTTCCCATCACGAACTTAATAAGAGATGTGCGTAGCTGGATGTTAGCGATTAACCCAAACTTGAAATTTGGTCTTGCCCAATGGACGCTTTTCGGCTATTCTCCAGACTACTCACCAACCTACTGGCGTTATAACATAGGGCAAGATACCGCGTATTGGGTTGCGCAGGATTATCTAGACATGGTCATGCCAATGATGTATGATGAACCAGCCACCGGTGAACCGCACTCTGTCGAAACGGACCTTTTAGCAAACTGGAAATACATCACGGGCGGGCCAGAAGGAAAAATACCTTTAATCGCCTTCATTAACACCGGCTACACCTACACTGGTAGAGACCCAGCTGAGGTTAAAGCGTGCATTGACAAAGCAAGAGAAATGGGTGCGGACGGATGGATACTCTGGCGCTATGGCGGTCCAGGAGTTGATGATGATGGGTACCACATTGACATAAGACCCTATTTGAACCTGTTAACTATGCCCGACACCTTCTCGATAAGAAACATACAAGTTTCATTAAACGCAACACAAGCGACAGTCACATGGAAAACCGATTTGCCAGCCACAAGCAGAATCGAATATAGCACGAGCCCTCTCTTTAATGCAACCAAAAAACTCTCAGGAAATAGATATTACTGGGACATAGATTATGTTGGCGGGACCCTAATAGAAGACCTTAATCATGTGACGAGCCACAGCGTGACTTTAAAGGGGTTAGAACCGGCACAGACATACTACTTCAGAATTCAAAGTCAAAATGAACAGGGAACCGCTACAAGTAAAATATTCACTTTTACTGTTAGCACATAACAAAGTTAATAATCACTATTATAGAAGATGTTTTAAGTAGTTCAAACCACACTTAAAATTTGGGATTCTAAGACACGGTCGAGTTAATCCTTTACGCATTTAAGGAGGATGCTTCTGGATAACATCTGAGGGGGCATTTTATCAAGCAGCTTCTCACTTATGACAAGTAGTTGTAATACTACCGTATTGCCAGATAAATTCCAGATTTTATGAGGAATTTTTTGTAGTGGGGTCGATTTAACTACGGTTAGTTTTTGGTTCTTTAATAAACTCTTCATCTTGTAAAAATTAAAAACGTGAGCCCCCCGCGCACTTATCGAATGTGTAATATATCTAAAAAAAGCTTCATAGCCAAGTATACTAGATAAATCAACGACAAGTTTGCCATTTGATTTAAGAACACGGGACATTTCGGAAATCCCTAAAACGTAATCTGGAAAGTATTTTAATGCACGAATACAGACTATTCCATCAAAACAGTGATTTTTGAAAGGTAAATATTGTCCATCTGCAACGACCATCTCATTTTTAGCGAGTGATTCGCCTTTTTTAGCTGATTGAATTGCCAATCGTTCAGCGTCAATAGCAACTACATTAGCTTTTGTATTGAACACTATCTCTCGAGATATTCGACCTGAACCGGCACCTACATCTAAAATTAACTCAAACGGTTTAGCTTCCAGGAACCCTAAAACCTTTTTTATCTCCATTTCGGACAGTATTTTCCCTCCTGGAGTCCCGAACATCTCCTCTTCGTAATCCATTGCTTCTCTTCGGAGGAAGCTTTCTAGGTGTCTATACCTAGATCTATAATGCCACCAAATAAATGGAGTGAAAGGGAGATACAACAAACCGAAATTTTTAGCGAAAGACATGCGCTTCAATTTTTCCTTGACGTGCCTCAGATAAATGGCTTCTCTCAGACCTGCAGAAAACAGATAAAATCTAAGAGCAGAAAGGTCGATTTTTCTACCCGAATTTTCAATATATTTTCTAATGAAATATGAAGCAGTCTTCTTCCCTTTTCTATTTATGTTTCTTATGCCAAACGCGTGTCTTATGTTATGATAAGCATAGCCTACGTCTTTCAGTGGGTCTCCAATCTCAACCCACTCCCAGTCCAACATAATTATTTTATCTTCCTGAGCTACTATAAAATTGTTCAGGTTCATATCATTACGTACTAAAGAGTAATGACCGCATGGGTTCTTTTGAGCGTTAATTTCAAGCCATCTAGTGGCCCATTCAAAACCTTTCTTGTTTACGTAATTAGGTAATTCGTCTTCCCATAACGCTTGTTTTTCAGCATAATAATACTTATTCTTTGGGGTTCTGAGAAAATCTATGCCAATTTTTTTCCATTCTAGTTTATGTAAATGTACTAAAGTTTTCGCAAAGGTTTCAATAATGTTGGGTATTTCTTTTTCATCAATATGCGCAATATAATCTTTAAGAGTTTTTCCTTTTATTTTTTCCATAATAATGAAAGGGGCACCAAAAAATTTTTCGTCAATTTCTTTAATAAATACTTTGGGAACTGGAAAGTTAGCCCATTCTAAACACTTTAAAATATTGTATTCTCTTAGACACTTTTCTTTATCACCTGGGTACAGTTTTAAAACAAAGTCTACTGCTCGAGTAATACCGTCATCATCGTAAGCCACAGAGAAGCTATAGACATTGTTTACCGTCCTGCTCCATTTGTATAATTTACAAAATTTGACGTTAGTTGCTCCATTAGGTATAAAGCTCGATAAACCTTTACTTTCAGCATGATAAACATAATCTCTGATGATCTTTAAGTCAATTTTGGAAATCTTTTTAATCAACTTGATCGCCACTTAACGAGTTCGCTACCAAACCTCAGTTAGTTGCCTATTCTTAAAAGCAAATTGCGGTAAGCTTTACTTAATTGCGTTACAATTTTCTTCCAATCGTAGTTATTAACAACTAGTTCTCTTGCAGTTTTCCCAAGTTCAGTCGCCAATTCTCTGTCCTTCAATAATTTGATCAGTGCCATAGCGAATCTATCCATGTTATCTTCGACCAAGACGTGGACCCCATTCTTGACGTTTAAGCCTTCCACTCCAACAGTGGTAGACACGACAGGAAGACCGCAGGAAAAATATTCAAGGACCTTTAACCTTGTACCCGATCCGTGAAAAATGGGCGCAACTGCAACATCCGAAGCCGCGAGAAATTCGGCGACGTTATTAACAACTCCCGTAAAAGTCAAATTTGGAAATTCCATGTTTGCCGGGATTCTTCCCACTATAAGAAACTTTGTATTACTAACCTCTTTCTTAACCAGCGGAGCAATTTCTGAAGCTATCGCTTGTACTGCTTCTCGGTTGGGTAGATACTCCATATTTCCCACAAAAATTATCGTGCGAAAGTTTCTTAGATCATAACGATCCTTAACACAGCTTGCGTCTACGAATGGATTTAAAGTTTCAGTGTCCACGCCATTAGGTGTAACTATGATCTTGTATTGCCTGACTTTACACGAAACTAGATGTTCCCTATCTTTCTCGGAGACGGTCAATATCATATCTGCATATTTATAAGCCAATCTCTCTGAAAAAGTCTCCAAGAGCCCCCTTATCACATTTGTATGTTTAACTCTTAAAGCCTGAAAAATATCATGACAATCAATAACCACAGGCCTCTTCAAAACTATCTTAATGAACGGAATTAGCAATCCGCCAGCAGTATGCTGTTCTATCTGCACTAGATCAGAATCACGAACCAGCCGACTAACTCGAGAGATGAACAGCAAATCATAAAAATAAAGCGATGTAGCTCTTGCAACACCTATTAATCTTTTAAGCACCTTCAACGCAATATTTGGGCACAATCCTCTGAAACCGTATACTTCTACGCCTTCAACAGAGTAGTTGATATTTTTTTTCTTCGGCATTACGACCAGAATCTCATTACCAAGTGCAGCAAGACCCCTCGCTAGATTATAAATGCGAACAGATGGTCCAGTATCTTTCTGCATCGAATCCTCAAAAGAACTCAAAATACAGATTTTCATGATTCATTCACTAAACGCGAGGCCCGCCGCACCTATTATAAAGCGCACTTTCACCAGCAATCATGGTTTGAAGTACTATTGCATTTGCTCCGATTTGCTCATCAGTGCTATAAGAAAAGTTTCTTCTAAAGAGTAAGTAGTAGGATGACTTGAGATCATGTTTACGAGCACGTGCCATCGTATAATTTGCCACCTGATAATCTAATACTCATGTCCGAAATGTCTCTTTAATAGTTCCCATTGGTGTCCTTACGACTTCTTAACATGAACTCAACATGTACAGTATAAATGTTCATCCGCTTTAATAATATGGATGATGCTAGAATTAATATTCCTTCCTGATTCAACGTGATATAGTGAGTACCCCGTTTTCCATCAAAAACTCTACAATCCTCTGCACATTTTTGATTCTCCAGTTCACGTATGGTATAGCATGGACTTCTACCAGAATTTTTGGCTTGCACATTTTGATAGTGTTACGCGCTCCAATAAGGACATCAAGCTCCGCTCCTTGTACATCTATCTTAATGAAATCAGTAATGGAATTTTTTAGCTGCAATCAGATTGTCTATTGTATCTACTTTCACCTCAATGGTTTTCGCTCCCTTTTGCCGAAGAATACGAGCCTTTTCATGTTCTTCGATGCTTCCTACACCGGGTATCATGGAAGGGAAAGCTAATATTTCCTTTTTCCTATTTCGTCCAATTGCGACTTGCTTCACTTCTACATTGCCGAAATTGTTCAATAGCAAATTTTCTTTTATCTTGTTACAAAGGCTTGGATTGGGCTCAAACGCGACTACTTTACCGTTTTTTCCAACTGCGCGAGCAAAAAACATCGTGAAGAGACCAGTGAATGCACCCACATCAAATACGGTTTGACCTTTCAAATCAAGATGTGCCAAAAACTTCTCTTCTTCTGTCACCTTCACAATTTTTGGAATAAAACCTAATCCCCCCTTTCTCTTCAATCCTTTTACCAATCCATAACGAGCTGTGTAAACATGATTTTCAAAAAGGCGCGAAACCATCGAATAAAGTCGAAACCTTGTCAAAATAAGCATTCTTTTCAATATCAGCTTTTAAATCCCCCTACTTTCTGACAAGCTCCTCAAAACCTAGGAGTGCGCAGTTATATAAGACAAGGCTTATTCCATTTTTTCAGACCTTTTCTTATGTTGCCACTAACGAACCCCGTGCACCATGCAACCATCTCAAATGCAAAATGAAAGGGCAATAAAATCACAGATTTACGACGGATCAACCTATAGGCATCAGCCATATACAAAAAACCATTAATAAACCCAGCCAAAGGCGTCATCCTAAAAAGCGAAAAAACACCCCTATTCTTACAATAAAGGTCATAATCACCAAAACCATACCAAAACCACTTCCTCCAAACCCCATCCCAAGTCTGAACCCGCCTCTCATAGAAAATGGCCGAACTTCGCTTAAGAAGCCACCCAGCCTCTCTAATCCTAAAAGCCGCGTCTTGATCTTCCCCGACGCCTCTCATCCCGCTATCAAACCCACCCACTTGTCGAATAGCTTCAACACGATAAATTGACCCGCCTGTTCCTGGTAGCTTTAAATCTACTGACCCATCTTTCGAATCATACACCATGAAGGGAACATTTTCCAAAACTGCAACAACGCTTTCTACATTTACCATTCCATATCTCGCCTTAGCTATGCCGACTTGGGGGTTTTTGTCCATAAACTCAACCTGCTTCCTAACATGGTCTTTCGGTAATATCATATCGCCGTCAACCCAAACAACGTAGTCGCCGCTAGCATTGTCAACTACCACATTCCTAGACGCGCCCAACCCCTTCCATTCGTGGTGAAAAACCTTAACCTTTATATCCATTTTCGGAACATAACTGTTTATAACGGAAAGCGTTTCATCCTCACTTCCATCGTCAACAAAGATTACTTCCATATGCTCGTGAGGATAATCTTGGTAAATTATACTCTCAATAGCCTCTCGAAGTGTTGTTGCACTATTTCGCACACAAACACCAATAGTAACTTTAGGCTTCATTTTTCCACCTTAGACAAAGAACCTAGCTTTAATACGGAATGCATTCTAAATCAGATCGAGTTGTGTATCTTTTGCAGCTATCCTGATCTTCTGGTTAGCTCCAAATCGAAAACCCTTCCACACATACCCCAATGTACAAATAACATTTTGCTGCCTTTACACGAACTTCAATAGTGGCAACGGTTTCCAAACAGCAAACATTGGATTTAGGCATTTTCTAAAGTAGGTGGAATAACATCTCCGACTATTGTTTTATACGCTTTTAGCAGCGAAAATTGAAGACTCATTTTAACTTTAGAAACTATAATGTTCTCCTTTGGAAAATCCTTTCTAAACGTTTCTAGTTCTTCTCCAAGAATAACAATATCCTCCGGGTTCCCTAATCTCTCTTTAACTGCTAACTTCAAAAACTTAATTTTGGAAGGGTTATATCCCATTATTTGGGCCGCAACCCAGTCAATCGAGAAGGGGTCTTCGCCTGCCATAATAAGTCCAAGTCTAATCGGAAAGCGTCCTAGGGCAACTAAACCATCAACCAAGTTTAGGTGAGGCTTCAAAATCTTATTTATGCCGACAATAGCCTCTTCTAAGAAGGGATGATAAATAACTTTTCTCGGAAGAGCAATACAACCAAAAACATTTTTTAAAGCGCAGGTAATATGAGTAGCACGCATTATCTTCATTTTTGGTACGTTAATAAAAAGGTCAGATTTCAACAGTGTTCCGGGAACCCTAAATGGGATTTTACGTCCATTGACCTCAACTTCTCTTTCTTCGATGGCATCTTCAGAGAGATCCAAAAGTTCCACCTTTTTTTCTTTCGCCAGCTTTGTATAGCCAAGGATCGGAAACGCATATTTAGTTTGCATGGCAGAAGCATCCGCCTCAACTATCTTAATATTTACATCAGACCCGAAATTCTCTCTCAAGTAATCTATGATGCCCGATACAACTATTGGGTCAGTCGTGTAGCCTGTTGCCGCATTCCAATAGTAACATAAATTGGGTTTTATAGCCACAGAATTTACGGACCCTTGGGGCTTGAAACCGATCAGGTTAAGAGCTGAGAATACATATTCTTTGATGTTCTTTCCATCCCAGTCTGCCTTAACTAGGCTAACTTCATTTCTCATTTTAATCACTTTTTTTAGCATTGGAGAGCTTGTATGATTCCTCAATGATTTGTATTGCCTTAAGTCCGTCCACAGCTGAAACAGGGGGCTCTAAATCATTTTCTAAACAATTAAAGAAAGTCTTCAACTCTTTGTAATATGCCTCATAATAATACGTGTAAGATAACGGCCTAAGCTTTTTCCCACTAATTCTACGGAGAAAGTTTTTCAAGCCTTCTTTTACGGCGTGAAGATAAATGTTTCTCGGGAAAAATTTTTCAGTTGAAAGATAACCGTAGTTTCCGTGAAGAATTACCCTGAAATTATATCTTGGAAAAACCGACCGTTGATACCACCCAACATTAATTATTCCCTTAATTGAAGATTTAGAAGTTGAAAGGACAACTATAGCACCTTCTTCAACGGGGAGGTTGTATTTATAACTGAGATTCGAAAACACAACTTTTGCATCTTCTCCCGTGAAGAAACGGAACAAATCAATCATATGATACCCTATATCCATTAAAGCTCCTCCTCCAGATTTTTGCGGATCAAGCCACCATTCCGCAACTGGAACTGGATTAACGGGGTGAGAAAACGGTCCATTCACAATCTCTTCTATCGTAGCCGTCTCCAAGCTACCGATATGCCCCCTATCGAGGCTTGCCTTCATTTTTTCAATCGCATCAACAAACCGCAAGTTGTGTCCGATCATTAACTTTCTCCCGCTATCCCTAACACTCTTTACTATGTTCTCACATTGTTGAGTATTAATGGCTAAAGGTTTTTCCGTGAAAACGTTCAATCCGCTTTCAAGAGATAATTTTACCACTTCAAAATGCAAGTGGTTAGGAACTGAAATTATGACAGCATCCAAATCATGAGAATTATCCAAAAGTTGTTTATAATCAGCATATATTTTATAACGCCCAAACACTGTGGATCTCTTAAGGGCTCGTTCAGAGGGGTCGGCAACTGCGACCACTTTCACATTATTCATATGCAGACAATTAGCTAAATGCATACTTCCCATTTGCCCAAGACCAATAATCCCAACTTTTAACAAAATCCCACCGTTGCCAGTTGTTCAAATTAATTGTTTTCGGCGAAGAATACCTTCATCTAATAGAGACCTCGGCTCTTGCACAGGTTTCCAGATTCCAAGCCGTCTCTTATTTAAAAATGCAACCATAGCAAAGAACAATATTAAGTTGTTTTGCACCATCTCGATTATGGGTGTTCTAAACGTTGATATCAATACTGCTGGCAAGAAAACTATAAGGAAAATAAAAAAGAGAATAGGGTTTTCAACAATAAGGAAGACCATTACAAAAATCAAAGCCATGAATATTATGGGATTGAAAATGTGCAGGAAAATTTCGGGAAGTGCTATTCTTTTAGGAAGAACAAGTTTTCCATGAAACAACAATTTTAAGCATTTGAGCCAAATTCGCTGCAGCTGATTAGCTCTTCTAATTTTAAGAGTAACTTTGCTCCTCCAACTAGTTGGAAACATCGTGTAGAAATATGCGTCGGGTGCTAAGAGTGTTCTTCTGTTTTTTTGAACAATATTAAAAGCTGTACCTGAATCATCCGTTTCTTTATCAAATTCATCAAGGAGAATTCTCTTGAAAGCAGAGAACCCTCCTTGGAAAAAAATTGTTGAATGAACTTTTGATTCCCCAACCCTTATCAACTGCACAGTCTTGTCATAAAATAGCTCCCCTTTAACACTCCATGAAGCTGAAGAGTTTAACAGTAACTCCCGTCCTGCGATGGCCCCAACATTCGAATCTGAAAGATACGGCAAAGTTTTCGCCAATATATCCGCAGGCCAAAAACAGTCTGCATCAGACACTATTATCACGTCACCTGTTGCATGTTTCAAAGCAAAATCCAAAGAACTGGTTTTCCCTTCATGTTCGCTTCTATCTAGCACCATTATGTTCAAGGAATGATTGCGGTTTACAAACGCGCGTATTTCATCCAAAGTTTTATCTGTTGAAGCATCATTAACAAGTATAATTTCGACCTTATCCGTCGGATACGCAACTTTCCATAAATTCTCTAATTTAAATCGAATAGTTTTCTCTTCATTGTACATAGGGACCAGAATACTTATAGATGGTTTGTAATTTTCATCAATTTTCAAATTCCAAGGTTTCGATGCTTTATTTTTCATATACAAATAATATGCGCTTGGAACCCCTAGAAAAATTAAAAACATAATAAAAAAAATAATAAACACCAAACCCACGGATAACTCACCTTTCCAAAGACTCTTGCAAATTCAAATTCTTGTCACTGTTCTAGTACTGATGGAATGACGTCTCCAACTAGCGCTGCATACATTCTCAACATTTTAAGCTGCATTTTCCACGATACCTCATGTCTAAAGTAGCTGCAGCTAGGAAATTTTTTCTTGATTTCCGTCAGTTTTATATTATCCTCAACCAATTCAATGTTGCTAACTGTTCCGATTTGCTCTTTCTCCGCCAACCTCAGATACTCTACATTTCTTGGATTAATTCCCATGATTTTAGCTGCTATGAAATCTGTGGCTAAAGGATCATCCCCAGCGACGAGGACCCCCAATTTTTTAGGAATTGATCCACGGGCTATGAGACCGTCGACCAAATTGATTTTAGACCTAACAATTTTGTTTATTCCGACAATAGCATAAGAAAGCATCTTGTGATAATCGTATTTTCTCGGTTTAGCTATAGCCCCAAACATGTTTTTTAAGGTACAAGTAATTCTCGCAAAATTATGAGTTCTGAGTTTAGGAACGTTAATTATTAAATTTGATTCCAACAGGATTTTGTTTACAGGTAACTCAAACTCTTTTTTGCCTACATTGACTTTTACGTTAACTATATCCCCATCGCTAAGATTCACCAATTTTACATTTTTTGTCCGGCTTAATTTGTCGTAACCGAGAATTTTAAAAGAATACTTTGTTTTCATGGCAGATGCGTCTGCTTCTGCTATAACAATGTTAACATCCCCGCCCAATCGGCGCCTGACGTAGTCGATCAACGCTGAAACTATTCTTGGATCGGTAGTTTCACCTGTTGAATAATCCCAATAATAGCATAAATTTGGTTTAATGATCACATTCTCGATCTCGTCGGTGAAATTGAAACCCAGTAAATCGATAGCTCTCGCTACTATCTTATCTATCTCCTCATTCGAGAAGTTTTTTGTTTGCGTTGAAGTTAAAACTACTTTAGCCATCTGTTTGTACACCATGTTGCCTATAGACTTCATCAATTATTCTCATAACTCCCAATTGGCGCTCTAGGGAGATCGGAGACTCTATGCCCTGCTTCAGCATTTCAAAGAAAGTTTTTAAAACCTCGTAGAAGGAAGAATAATAGTAAGTGTAGGATAAATAGTGCACTTTTCTTCCAAACACCTTCCTTAAAAAATTCAGTGTAGCTTCCTTAACAGCATGAATACGAAGGTTTTTAGGTGCATACCTTTCCGTAGAGTCATACCCTACTGTCCCGTGGATGTTAACCCTGAAATTAAAGTCTGGAAAAATCATCTTCGAAAACCAACCAACATTCACCACACATTTCGCCGAAGTCTTTCCCGATTCTAGCATGACAACAGCAGTGTCTTCCACAGGCAGGTTAAACCTATAACCCAAACTAGAATACTCCACACGCAAATCATCAAACATCAAATCAAATATGTCTATTAGATGATAACCCAAATCCAGCAACGCACCCCCTCCCGCTGTCTCCCTGTTCAGCCACCAATCAGGAACTGGAACGGGAACAAGGCCATGGGATAAAGGTCCATTCATTACAAGTTCCGAAGTGGCAAGAGCAACATCACCAACTTTTCCATCTTCGAAATTTCTCATTAATTTCTGGACGCTTGGAAAGTATCGGTAGTTGACTCCAACCATCAACCTAACGTTTTCCTTTTCCACTTTCTGAACAATCTCCTGTGCCTCGGCAAAATTTCGAGCCAATGGCTTGT